>JAAUYB010064169.1_pt1 | contig 11132 bp, 16 predicted proteins | sample 7278071 | NCBI WGS metagenome assembly JAAUYB01 (sample SAMN14350121, study PRJNA611818) | marine sediment metagenome | isolation source: surface marine sediment (1.8m) | place: French Polynesia: Moorea | collected 2018-08 | reverse complement strand
AGGTGGAGGAGGTGGGAGATGGAGTGTGAGCGGGTAAGAGGAGAAAACCAAGGATGCCAGCACCACGCGCCACATCCTCCGCATGCAGCAGCTCCGGCAGTTCCATTTCCCTAGAATGGAAGGGGAGCCTGTGTAGCATGGCGCAGGGAGAAGATGTGGGGGAGATGGAAGCGGCAATCACATCAAGAAAGCGGGGACGCGAAGGCTTTCTCTCGGTCTCACCCCCCACCTCCCCCTACTTCTTTTCCCTCCCCTCGAAAGCCCGCGAAGTGGGCGGAGTCTGGAGGAGGGCGCCAGCCAATGAGAGGAGAGGGAAGCCGTGAGGGGGAGAGGGCTTCCTTCTTTCTCCCGATGGAACTCTCTCTCTCTGTCCCACTCTTTTCCCCCCTCCTCCGCGTCCTGGGACCCGAAAGTTGCTCGATTGCCCACCGTTATAACGGCGGAGGAGCCCCCCCCCCTCGTTGTCGTCGATCCAGCAGCCGGTCGTCGGGGCCATCACCGCCAAGCACTTTGCTTTCCCTCTCTCTTTCTTTTCCCCCGGTGGCCGCTCCACGAAAAAAGGGGGCGTTTAGGAAATTGGCTTGCTAAGTTGGCGGCGGCGGCGGCGGCGGCGGCGGCGGCGGCGGTGCGGGGGGGAAAGGTGGAGGGCGGCGGCGGCCTGGAGGAGAAACTCCCTGGAAGGGTCGGCCCGGGCCTCCCTCTCTTCCTCTCTCTGTCCACATTGCCTGCAATCATGATCGCTCGCTGGCCCCTAAGTGAGGACGATTTCCTCCGCCTCCTCTCCCCCAGCAATGGGCGGCGGCGGAGGAGGAGGAGGGAGGGAGGATGGCGACGACGACGGCGGAGTGGAAGCAGTGAGCACGGGACCGCTTTTCCGCCGCCGCCGACTAGTGAAAGAAGGAAGAGGAAGAACCCGGCACGGGCACTTAAGAAGCCAAAAACTCCCGCGTCGCCTCTCCCCGCCGCCGTTCCCCCCCTCCCCATCCGTCCCCCCCTTCCCCCCACTCCAATCACGAAGCTCGATCCAGTCAAGCATTCTCGATCCGATTGCGGGCGGGAGAAGGTTTACGATACGACTCATTGAACACTAAGAGTCTCGTTGAGAGCTAAGTAGCAGAGAAAAAAGTTAGGCTGAGAAAGGCAGTTAACATCGCCACCATCGCCCAAATGGACCGCCCAAAAACAGTGGCCATGAGGCCCATGGTGGCGGCGGGGCAAGAGGAGGAGGAGAATCTCCGCCGCCGGAGGGAGGAGGAGGAGGAGGAGGAGGAGGAGATCAACATCGAGGAGGACGAGGAGCAAGTGGAACGCGGCGCGAAGAAGGAGAAGGAGAACAACAACGATGACATCGTCATCCCTTCCACAACTGCGTCGGCACCGTCGAAGAAGGCCCTCCCCGCTCCGCCGCCCCTTTCCCCGCGCCCCACGCTCTCCTCCGCCACCACCGGGCGCAGGAAAGACGGTGACGACGACGAAGAGCTGGAGGAGGACGAGGAGGACGCTCGCGGCGTCAGCTCCTTCCTCAAGTTCTCCATCCACAACATCCTCCAGCGGCGCGCGGCGCAGGCGGCGCAGGCCGCGGTGGCCGCCTCCGCCTCCGCCGCCGTCGCCACCGAGGCTCTGCTGAAGAAGAGGGCCTTTGAGGAGTCGGAGTCCTCCTCCTCTCCCTCCTCGACCGCTCCTTCAGGCGAGAGGGAGGCCGACACAGCGGAGGTCAAATCGACGGCTTCAGCGGAGCCAGAAGAGAAGAAGCACCGGTTCGATCCGTCGAACCTTCCCATTTGGTGAGTCTCTCAAATTGATGTTCCGTACATACTTATATGTTGTACTGTAGCTTCTCGTAGTATAAATTAGTTTTCCGTCGCCTTTCTCCGACCCTTCCTCGATTCGCGGAGATCGCTGTAAGAAATGGGGAATCGGGTGCTTTGAATCTTTCTTGGGCCCTCCTGCTGCTCCTCCTTCGAAGCGGCCGCGGCCGCCGCCGCTCCTGCCGCGGGGGAATCAGGGAGGGTCTTCATACTCATCAGCTCTGATAGAGCCTCCAACGCTGCGTTGGTATCCTCCTAAGACAAAAAAAGTATCAAGTGCGTCCCCGCGAAATTGGGAATTGTTGTCGACTGCTTGCTTACCTGCGGAGTTGAGCAAGCGCTTCCAACAGAGGACTCGTCTTGGGACATGGCTGAAATTGCGCAAGAAAAAATGATCGTCTTCTGACTTGCCAGGATCCAGGTCCAAAGTATCCTTTTTCGTACCTTTCCTCATGTTCTTGTACTCTGAGAGCAGCCTCTTGACCTGAACCAGTTTGTGGTCCCTCTTGACGGGCTCCATCTCCACATGCAACAGGAGAACGGAGAGGCCGTGGGAGTCGCTTTCGCCGAAGCCGTTCTTCAGCATCACCGACCTGCAAAAGATTTATTTACTGACAAAAGAAATATGAAAATATCCTCTCCCTCCCCACCTGTATCCTTTCCTGAGCCCGCTAACTGGAAAGCAGGCTTGACCCAGCAGCTCGTTTCTGGGGACGGGATTTGCGGTCTGAAAAAAAATTGTGCACATGCACGAAAAAAAATTGTTTTACAAATGAATAAGCTCCTTGTACCTGGCTGCAAGCGGTGACCCTCATGACCGCCAGCTTTGGCGTGTGCACTACCCCGAAGTCAAAGGTCTCGTCCCAGGAAGGGTTGAAGCCGTTGGACTTGTCGGAGGAAAAGCAAGAGGGGGATTAGATCTTAAATGAATTCAAATGAGCCGGAAGAGCGAATTTGCACAAGTGGGGATTTCGCCCCCCTTTCCTCGCGGCACAAAAAAAGCCATCCAAGTGTGCTTAATTTGGAAGAAAAAGGGCTTCTCTTCTCCACTCCTTGGTACCTGCACGACTGAGGTGTTCCCGTAGGCGCAATCCGTGGGACACCCCAGCACCTCCACCTTGACGAAGGAGTTGCAGGCCGCGCAGCTCCTGGCCAGGCGGTGGAGGTGGCGGCCGCTGATGACGCTCACCCTCAGCGAGAAGCTGTCGGGGCGAACCACGGACGTGTGCGGGTCGAAAAGACAGCCTAAACAATACAATAAAATGTCCATTTCTTTTAAATTGGGTTCCTAACTAATTATCGTCGTCGTCGTTTAGTTTGTTTCACCGTCCGTCATGAAGTCCGGCTTGAGCACGTATCCGCACCCGCCGTTCTGCCTGAACCACCCCCTGTTGACCTGGAGCTCCTTGTCCGGGGTCTGGAAGTTGAGCGCCGACATCTGGACCCCGCACAGCCAGAACGGAACGGGGTTAAAGTTTGATGAGTCAGTACGGCGGGCCTGCACATGGAAGAGAAAATATAGGGGGGGATAAGTGCACAAAGTTCCTCCTCTCTATTTTTTCCCCAGTTGGGGGGAAAAAGAAGCGGCGGCGGTTGGGACTTTTTCAGTTTTAAAAGCCTTAGCGAGGGAGAGCGGAAAGGAGGGGGAGCCGAGATTGAATCCATTTAAGGAAGACGAAAGAGGCGGAGGGAAATGGGAGTAAGGATACTTTCTCCACTTTGTCGCTTTTAGGAGTCAGATTCTCTTACGTTTTTTAGGAGTAGTTTCCATTTGGAAACAAGATGTTAGGCATGCAATGATACTTTGTTTAGAAAGTAAAAAAAACACCTTAGGATAGACCCTGCTGAGCACAGTGCTGTGCCTGAGCTGGAACGCCGCCCTGCACCCGTCGACCATGACCTCCCTGGCCCTGACCTCGCTGAAGGAGTTCATCTCCTCGCACCTAGCGTCCACGCCCTCCTCCGCGCGGAAGGCCGCCACGCGCTTCAGCGTCTCCCGCCCCAGGCTCACGGCGCGACAGTAGACGACCAGGCGGAGCAGCTCGGGGGCGAACTTCTGGTGGTGGAACTTCTGGGGCTTGGGGTGCGCCTCACTTGCCTGTGGAGAAAACGTAAAATTGCAGTGCCGACAATCTATACATGTCCCCTTTCCACACGATCCCCTTTTTGCTCTGTTGGGCTTTGCTATTGCCGCTTTTGCCGCCGTCTTCTCTGCTCAAGAAAGCCTCCACCTCCCCTCCCGACTTGCCTTTCTTTTCCTCTCTATTGTGTAGGCTGTTGGCGGGCGCGGGCAAAAGCCGCCGCCGCCGCCAAATCTTTTCCTTTCTCTTTCAATTCCGCCAAAAAGCTTTTGTGTTGGCTTCGGGCGCATCCAGGCATGCTCTGATGACAAAATTATAGGTCGCTGAATACTTTTGCTCAATGAGAAGCAGCATGAAGGAAAATAAGAATAATTTCGAACTTGCAAATGTGGCAAATTTGTAAAGTCCCTTTTGAAACATGCTACCGAAAGTATTGATGGTAGGCAACTCCAAGTTTCGAACATCGTTGTTGATTCAAGCTAGGAAATAAAACTTTATTAACATTTTAAGCACTATCTCATTTAAAATATATTTTCTGCCCCCCTCCCTTTCCTTGTCGTGTGCCCTCTTTGTTTAGGGCAGGCAAAAGATTCAATGAAGGGTGAATAATCGCATTTCGGATGTCATACTTCGGCAAAACTCGAGGGATTTTCCCGACCGTGAAAGTGAACAGACCGCCAGGTATACATACGGGAGGTACAAAAGTAGCAGAGCTCATTCCAATTGCTTCTCTCTCCCTCCTCCGACAACCATTTTCCTCTCCCCGGAAGACACGGCAGTGGTAATCTTCCTCCTGTTCTGTCGGCGGAAGTACCGCGCGGAAAGAGGAGAAGCCCCTCCGCAATACATCATGTCGAAAGATTAGGACAAGAGTGAAAGGGGGGGGAGAGAAGAGTTGAAGTTACAGTTTTCCCTTCCGTCAGTCTGCTTTATAGTACACGGAGGAACTGATCAACCCTTCCCTAACCCGATTACGGAGGAGGAGGAAGTGGAGGGGAAGAGAAGCCATGTCCCTCCGGGATCGAATCGGGGAAGGAAAAACGCTTTTTGCGTAGGTACTGAACATGAGCGATGGAGGAACGACACTAATTCAGTATTTCTTATGCATATGGGAACTGGAAGACAATTTGAGTGGAAACAAACCTCAGCTTGGGGCTCTCCGCCTGTTTCTTGTGCCCTGGCAGCCTTGATCCCGTCCATCAGTCTCGCCAGCCACTCCTCGGTGTTTTTGACGAAGAGGCGGAGCGGGCGAGGGGATCTCTCGTCTTCCCCCACTTTCCCTTCCGCAGGGGTCACCAGGATGCTGAGGGGACTGAGCTCCCTGCTCGCAGTGGCGCGGGACAGGTCCAGGTTGTCAGCCCTACTGGCGGAAATCCTGGCACCTGAGGAGGGAAAATGACGATTAGCAATTGTGAAAAAAAGTAAATGATTGATGCACTAGCATTCATGTTCACGTACCCGAGAGCGACAGAACGGTCTCTTCTGATCTCCCGTCCTGCTCCACGTCGTCAGGAACGCTGCGTGGCCCGAGAAAGTCGATGTTCAGCTCTGACTCACACAGATATCTGGACCTGCCAAAAAAGTGTCGGTGTTCAACTGATGCAAGATAAATTCTGAACTTTTTATTTGGTATACTTTATCTTCTTCTCTTCCCCTCCCGCGGCTTGGGAACTTTTTTCGGGATCAATCTCCGAGTAGGGCCTCTTCAACAGGGCACTTCCCGTGATTGGCACCTTCTTGAAGTTTTCAATGGCATCCAGGATGGTGGAGAACCTTGTGTTCTCTCCGGCTTAAAAATTGTTGAGTTACTAATGAGCTCTGATCTGGAGTAAGAGGTCTTTTTCGCACTTACCCAAGAGGCACATGTCCTCCAACTGGTCGATGTAGAGGTGGAAAACCTCATTTCCCGAGAGGAAGGAAAGTATGTTTCTGGTCCCGTCAGTGTTGTCTCGTAGCAAGAATGTTCCATCCTCCTGAGTACAATGCAGGAGCCTGGAAAATCCCATGGCGCGAATGTAAGATTATAAAACAGCTAGATGAAGTGGGCAAAAATCTTCAAGACCTGTCAACATCAACCTCCAGCAAATGCGGGATGTACCAGTGCTGCACGTAGACGTGGTACCTGTCCGGCACCTGCTTTAGCAGGAGCAACTCGCAGTGCTCCTCCTCGCCCCTCTTCTTCACCACGATAGGCTTGCTCCTGTGGTACATCACAAGGTCCTCAAGACTGGAGAAGCTCCTCTTGCTCCCCATGCGAAGTGCCCCTTCTCCATCGACTTGAATCTCCGCGTGCCTCACCTCCAACTTGTCGTTCAGCACGGAGGCGACCAGAGTGCTATCGTCTCCGGTCTTCTTCCGGATGACGAAGTGTCCCTTCTCCGGGATCTGGAGGTGCCTGAAGAGATCCTCGGCCTCGTCCCTCGTCAGCTTGTGGACCTTTATCTTCTCCCCTCCGTCCTCGACCGTATCGATGAAACTTGGATGGCCTCTCCATTTTCTTTGTTCGCCTTCCGGTACCTCTTCCGCACGACTCGCGAACTGTATCTCCAAGTTGGATCCGGCCAGGCTGACGATGGCCTCCCTCGGAGAGGCGTCTCCCTCCCTCAGGACGAGAGCGTGCTCCTGGAAGAGTTCCTCCTCCGGAATGTCCTCCTCCGCCACGCTCACGGCCTCGGACGTCTCCCTCGCCAGCTTAGCCCTCGGGTACTTGTGCTTCACGATGATCTTGTGCTTCAGGACTTCAGGACTGGGCAGCACCGCGGACTCCTCGTATCCGACCGGCCGCTGCTTCAGCAGCATCTCCCCGAACGCCTCCTCCATCATCCTGGCCATGACTGCCTGCTGCGCGGTGCAGCAGTGATCCTCGATGCTCAGGATGACCGGGTAGGGGGAGGTGGCGAAGGCGCTGTCCCTGATGCTGAGCAGTGCGTCCCACAGCTTGATCTTGGTGCAGACCGTCCTGCCGTGGGTGATGACCGGGGCGCCATCGGAGCCGTCCCAGCAGTCCAGCTCCACGCAGCGAGCGCCCTGCCGCAGCGCTCGACCGTACGCTTCCGCACTCGACTCTGACGTCAACTGGTTCCCTTTACGTAATATGAGCTTTATGACGAAATTTTCTTAGAATTGCTTAACTCAAAGAACCTGTTAGATAAGTGTTGTGGGAGCTGTTGATGAAATAGTGAGAGAGGGGCTGGCTCATGTCCTGGTGCACCGAGTCCACCGTGGGATCCACGATGTCGTTCATTGGCGAGAAGAGGTAGTCGAGAAAGTCCTCAAAAGAAAGGTGCGGCTGGATGCTCCTGCGATGTCTCTCGATTCTCGAGAATATGAAAAAAATTGTTGTTGTCAACATGGCGAATGATTTGTTTGTTGAATCTCCTACCTTGTTGTGCACGACTCCATTGCCATGACCAGTTCTTCCGTGGCGATGTCCTCTTCGTGCTGGCTCTCCTCCAAGAAGTGCTCGAAGGACCTGACGCCGATGCGACCCAGGATCTTGTCCTCCCCCTTGCAGTTCTGATAAAGGAAATCCATAATCGGGGTGCTGAAATGGATCCGTGGAAAGGTTGTTGTACAGTACCTTGAAGAAGAGGAATGTGAGGACCTGGCTCTGGTTGGACTGCTGGTTGAGTATGCTGCGGTAGAACCCCGCCAGCTCCGCCCTGTCCATGCCGCCCCTGTCGGCGCTGACGCAGTTCTTGAGCTGGCCGCTCAGGATCTTGCCAGAGATCTGCTTCATGGCGGCGGAGAGCGCGGCGGGCGGCACCAGCGAGGCGGAAGCGGTGGAGTCGAACAGGTCCCCGAGGAAGAGCTCCAGGCGGCGGTTGTACGGCAGGCAGGTGGCGAAGTCGCGAAGGGAGCAGATCTCGGAGGAGATGCGCCTGGCGTCAGCAGCAGTAGAAGTCACAAAGTCTTGAGAGAATAGAATTATCTACGTGTATTTTATCAGGTTCAATTAAGTTTGATTTCCTCACTGAGCTCATTGAGAGTGAAGCGGTTGCCGTAAGCGAGAGTAATGGAACCGCGGGAGACCCCCTCGTCGTCTTCTCCGCCCGCTTCCTCCTCCGCCTGAGCCCATCGGATCAGGAAGGGGTTGATATCGATGTTGCGTCTCTTGTCCTTGAACATCACCGACATGTTGAAGGACTAAAACAAGAGGAAGTTAAAACATAAGGTAACTAATGGTATGCGACAGTCGTCTTTGCCTTATCCGATACGATGAGGAAGACCGGATCGACAATGCCGTTGCCTTTCGACACCGTCGAGGTGCCTGCGTTCTCATCTCCCGCCGCCGCCGCCGATTTCCCCCCAGCTCCGCCGAATGACCTGTGGAGCTGGAGGCTGACCCCCGCGCTCAGCCAGGGGAACAGCTCCCGAGGGGTCAGCGTCGGCGGTCGAGCAGTGCCCGCCATGCTTTGTCTAGTACGCCAAATAGTATTCGTCGTCAAACTTCGTTTCTTTAATGACGACTTTGCTTTTGACGAAGAGTGTGACGCTATCATTGTGGTTCCGTTCAAAAAACCGAGGATTTTCAATACTTTTTTCAGGTCGCCGACTGTCGTAGATTGTACCGTACCGTACAGTACAGTATGCATATGCGTGCCTACTGCACAATAGCTTGTTTTCCAAGGATAAGCAAGCGTTTCCGGTAAATAGACATTGCCGGCCGACGCTCTTACTTCTCGCTCGCGCTACATGGGTCGTGTCGCTAAAACGGACAAAATGAGTCTTTGAAAAGAGGGGAAATTCACGTATAGAATCAGAATCAATTATCTCGAGCGGCGGACAGACAGCTCACGTCATACTCTGTCAAAAGAAGGGGAGAAGAGAGTAAAAAGTTTTATACAGAAAAGAAAGAGAAGCGGCTGTGCATGGTACAAGAGCGCGTTTAGCATATGTCGACCTTTTTTTCCTCCTCCCTTATTTTTGCGGTTGCTCCTCCCCTCTCGCCTCGCCCCTCCTCTAATAAATTGGTCCTTAACGGCGGCGGCGGCGGCGGGGGTCACAAAAGGGAAAGAGCGATCGGCCCCCGTCCGCCCATTATTATCTATCCATGAATGCCGTGCTGCCTTGCCCCGCCCTTGTCTGCTATACGTGTACCACACGTACGCGGTATAAATGAGAGTGTTTTAGCTCCACTCTTCATTCTTCTCCCTCGCGTGTTCCAGCGACCACGAAAGCGCATCCTCATTCTCCTCTCGATCCAGCTCATCCCTCTCGATCTCAGCGGACACGATTTGCATACGGGACTCGTCACATCTCAATTTTGATGGGGAAAAGGGGGGGATGAAGTGGCGGGAAATTAAGATGATTCAGACTGAGAAAAACATTATCGGTAATTCGGTATTGTACTACAATAACAGTATAGTTGGATAAAAACACGTCTACTCCATTTTGTTTCGTGAAAGCTGTACATCAAACAACCAAAACCCACCTATTTTGTCCCCTTTCCCCCCCTCCCTCTCTTCGCCTTCCCCTTTCCTCTCGTAACTATCTGACACACCATCTGTTCGGACAGCAGGAGAGAGAAAGAAAGATGGAAGGAAGGGAGAAATAAAGCCAGAGAGAAAAGGAGGGATTTGAAAAACCTGCGGGGCGGATAATAGGGGGCGAGAGAGAGAGGGAGGGAGGGAGGGAGGGAAATAGGGGGTCGGCGGCGGCGGCGGAGAGATCATTATCACATCATTGCTTTTCCGTCGCTTCCACAATGGATAGAGGAGAGGAGAGGAGAGTGAGTGAGTGGTGAGGAAGGATCCCCTTTCTCTCTCTTCCATTCCGAAGGAGTCCCGAGGGAAAATCTCGCCGCCTCCTCTCGCGCAAATCCTGACACAAATGGATGCGCCAGATCACACAGTAGCAGTTGCGCATTTGTATGATCAAAAGGAAGTCGCAACAATTACATTATATATTTCTCTTTGTTTCTTATTATACCGGTACATTTCCGCAGGCCGTCTCCGCTCTCTCACTACCACCCGCTGCTGGACCCGTCCAACCCGGGCTCCGCCGCCGCCGCCGCCGCCGTCGCCAGGCCGCTCCTCCTGGCCGCGGGACTGTACGGGACGCCGCCGCACCTCCCGCCGCCTCCACCCCCGCCTCTGCTCCCGGCATCTTCGGCGGCCTCCGTCGGTGCGAGCGCCCTCGGCCTCACCTCCACGGCTCCGACGGCGCCGCTGCCAAAGCTGGCCCCCACTACCTCGGCCGCGGCGGTGGCGCCTGTAGCACCGAGCCCTCTGGTTCCTCCTGCCGCCGCCGCCGCTCCGCCTCCTCCTCCGTCGGCGCCACTGGACTTGTCCAGCTTCTCGGCGGCCGCTGGGCTCAGGGCGTCGGCGGCCGCGGCGGCCGCCGCTTCTGCTGCTGCGCTCCACCCCTTTGCCCTGCACTTGCAGAAGACAATGGGAGCAGGTAGGAACTTTTCAAAAAGAACAAAATAATTTAAATTCTAATGGAAAACAAAATTAAAGGACATCCGCCAGGATTTCCTCTGTCCGCGTTCCACACCGCAGCTTCTTCCGCTGCTGCAGCAACGCACCACCAGCACCAGCACCTAGTCGCTGCTGCTGCAGCCGCCGCCGCCGCCAACGCCAGTAGCAGCGGACTTTGCAGAGGATTTCTCGATCCCAAACTTACCGGTGGCATCCCAGGTGACCAATTCAACTCATTCACATTAGGCGTTGAATACTGAGAGAGCAAATGGATTCACATTATTTACTTTCTTGACAGCGAGGATACTGCAAAACATGGGAACCAAAATTAATTTTCCTCCTTAACGTATCTTTAGGTGTTCCACAAGGAGACAGCGGAGGAGACTCGAGCAGCATCGCAGCTCCCGACTTGGCCCAGAGCGGCGCTGGAGGAGGAGGGATCGGAGGGGAAGACTCTGCCTTGAGGAGGCAGCAGAGCGAAGGAGGAGGAGGAGCTTCGTCGGCGAGGTCCGACGACGACGACGTTTTGTCCGGAGACGAGGACGGCGTTGCGGACGAGAAGGACGTCAAGGATCCGAAGACGGGAAAGATTAAGAAGAAGAAGACGAGGACAGTGTTCAGCAGGTCGCAGGTATTTTTAACGGAAAAATAATATTTGATTTTGTAACTTCTCGCCTTCAGAAAACTTTTGCATTCGAATAGCTCCACGTTGTTGAAGAGTTTCGAAAGCAGACTGACTATATTTCTATCGTATTCATTCATACAGAGAGCGCGCGCGCGGGCGCGCTCGTTCGTCATAGTGTCTCTACATCTTCCTTAGT
>JAAUYB010056712.1_pt1 | contig 11132 bp, 6 predicted proteins | sample 7278071 | NCBI WGS metagenome assembly JAAUYB01 (sample SAMN14350121, study PRJNA611818) | marine sediment metagenome | isolation source: surface marine sediment (1.8m) | place: French Polynesia: Moorea | collected 2018-08 | reverse complement strand
GTCGCAATTGTTTGATTAATTCGACAATTCTTTGGGCTTCTTCTCGACTCATCCCGGCGGTTGGTTCATCCAACAAAATTAGACGCGGTTTTAAGGCCAGTACAAGGGCCATTTCCACTAGTGAGCGATCGCCATGACTGAGCAGACTTACTGGTCTCTCTGCAAGAGTTTCAATTCCCACTAAATTGAGAATTTCTCCCACAGCCTGGTTAAGATCGCGATCGCCTTGAACATTGCTCCAAAAATCAAACTGCTTTCCCTGAAGGCTAATTACCGCTGCTCGGACATTTTGTTCTACAGTGAGACTGGGAAAAACGCTGGTAATTTGAAAGTTGCGCCCTATTCCAGCTTTAACAATTTGATTGGCTGTTAAACCGAGAATTTCTTGGCCGTCTAGCTTCACACTCCCAGAGGTGGCAGCTAAGTTACCACTAATTAAGTTATAAAGGGTAGTTTTTCCCGCGCCGTTAGGACCAATAACCGCTGTAATCGTACCGGAAGCTAGCTCAAAGCTAACATTATTAACAGCGCGGATACCGCTAAAATTCTTGGTTAAGTTACTAATTTTGAGAACGCTGTCGGAAGTAGGATTTACCAATTTTTTCAACAGATGCCAACACTCCTCCAGGGAAACCTAAAATTAAGGGAATCAACTATAATCCCAAAAACAGATGCCATAAATTTAATTGACGCTCGACTAAAGTATCTGAAAACAGGGGCCAAGTTGCCAGCCATTGCCAAAAAAAGCGTTGGTTCGATTGTAGCCAATGTTCCAACCCCATGAAGAGAGTTGCGCCGACAAGAGGACCAGCAAAGCGATGATATCCCCCTAAAATTGTCATTAATATAGGGGTGGTACTAAAAGTCCAGTGAGCTATTTCGGGATTGGCAACTCGCTGAAAGGGTGACCATAAAGCCCCCGCTAAACCTGCCATACCTCCAGCTAGGATAAAGGCCATCCAGCGCAGTTGACGCACATCTACTCCGACAAATAGCAACCGTTGAAAATTTTCCCGACTCGCTTGTAACAATTCACCAAAGGGACTGTGAACGAGCCGCCAGAGTCCATAAGTGGCGATCGCAACTACAATTAGAGCCAAATAGTAATAGGCAGAAAATCCCTGAAGTTTCAGACCAAATCCGATCATACCCAAATCTGTAACGAATATCCCTGTAATGCCATCGCTTCCCCCCGTAACTTCCCGCCACTGAAAGATAATGGTATAGACCATCATGCCAAAAGCAAGGGTTAGCATGGCAAAATAAATGCGATCGAGGCGCACGCTTAAATAACCCAATCCCGTTGCTAGGATCGAAGCTGTTATTACTCCTGCCAAAATCGCTAACAGGAAGGGAACGGAATGTTTGAGCAGATAACCACAAACATAAGCACCTGTAGCAAAATAGGCAGCATGACCAAAACTGAGTAACCCCGTATAGCCAAATAAAAGATTGAAACTCAGGGCAAATAGTCCCATTAAGAGAATTTCTGTCAGCAGGACGAGATTAAATGGGGAAAGAAACCAAGGAAGCAAAAATAGCCCCAAGATACCAATAGTAATAATTATTAACTTAAGGCGGTTAAAGCCTTTATCTTCTTCCCTTGGGTGAATCACTGATGCCTTCCATCCGCAACTATGGTAATATAAATTACCCCATCTAGGCATAACTAACAACTCTCTATTCTCGATAGAACAAACCTTGGGGACGAAATAACAAAGTTATTGCCATCAAAATGTAAGGAAAAGCGATCTGCGCAGCAGGAGCCACTAAAATACCAAAAGCATTAATCTGACCAATAGTTATCGCAGCGATCAAAGAACCAGGTAAACTACCCAGGCCTCCAATAATAGCCACAATAAAACTCTCAATAATAATTTGGTCAGCTAGTTCTGGGCTAAGCGTCCGTAAAGGGGCAGCCAAAACGCCTCCGATACCCCCTAGCCAAGCACTTAACATAAAAACTCCTGTAAATAAAAGCGGTACGTTAATTCCCAATGCCCCAGTCATCATTCTTTCTTGAGAAGCAGCACGGAGGATTTTGCCCCAGCGTGTACGGGTTAGAAATAACCACAATCCTATGCCGACGGCAAAAGCGATAACAATAATGAATAAGTTATAAACGGGATAGGTGCGACCTAAGATAGCGATACTGGTTTTCAAGCTTGGTGGTAAAGGGACTGTCAGTGGCGCACTCCCCCACAATAACCGCACCGAATCATTAATAATCAAGACAAAGGCAAAGGTTAGCAACAGTTGAAAACTGACATCTCGTTGATAGATGCGACGTAAAAACAGAATTTCCAAGATGCCGCCAACTGCAGCTACAATTAGAGGTGCGATCGCCAAAGCCCACCAAAAAGCCAACTTACCTTGGACGACAAGACTGTAACTCAGATATGCCCCCAACATATAGAGGCTGCCATGGGCAAAGTTTAGGATGCCCATCACGCCAAAAATGATGGTCAGGCCAGCAGCAATAAGAAACAGCAGCATTCCATTCGTCAGTCCGTTGAGAAAAAAAATTAGCGTTGTTGACATAGCAATTTTTCGGTTCAGAATTGCTGGGTAGATAGACAAAGATTTGAAATTGAAAACAAAAACTACAGCTTACACCCAGTCTCGGCGGTCACTCTCGTAATTGAGTTGCCCTCAATTACGACTATCGGCTCTAAAATCCGAAAATTATAATCGGGACTAGCAGCAGTTTGACCCCAAGTGACATTGGCGATCGCCTGATGGTCTGACCGACGTAATACTAATTTACCCAGAGGAGCTTCGTACTCCAAACCCGCCAACGCTTGAGTGACTGCTTGGGTTTCTGTCGTCCCTGCTAACTCTACCGCCAGTGCCAGTAATTTTAGTCCCACATAGGCATTTTGGGCATTATAGCTGGGATAGGTTGGATACTTCTGGCGATATTTAGCCACAAAGTTGCGATTGACTTGTGTATCTGGTGTTTGCCACCAATAGCGGCTTCCCACCCACTGACCGACGGGCATTTGTTCACCCAAAGCCGTTAACACTTCCATTGCTGCGCCCAACTCCATAAAGACGGGGAATTGTTTAAATAAACCAAAACTATTGGCTTGACGCACAAAATTGATCAGATCGTTACCCCAAAGACTGCACCAGATTGCCTCCGCACCCGAATTCTGCAAAGTGGTAATAAAACTATTGTAATCTTGAGTCCCAAGTTTGGGAAAAGCGGTCTGGGAAAGAAATTTTACTCCTTCTTTTCTCTCTCGTAAGGCTTTTTGGAAAAATTCCCAACTCTGGCGACCAAAAGCATAATCCGGTCCAATAGTCGTCCAGGTTTGATAGCCTTGGGTAGCAGCAATTTCAGCTCCAGCGGCAGAATTTTGAGGACTGTTGATACTACAGCGGAAAACAAACCGATTGCATAGTTCTCCTGTCAGTTTTGGGCTAGCCGCGTGGGTTACCATCAAAATCCTCTCTAACTCCGGAATCGTCGGCACTAACGCTTCTCCATTCCCCGAACTATCAATTCCCAACAGAAAATCCACTTTTTCCTGTAACACCAATCTCCTTGCCTTTTGCACGGGCTCGCTCTCGTCTTCAAAAATAACCTCCAGAGGTTTACCATTAATACCTCCAGCTCCCTCGATTTCTGCTAAAGCTAAATTGATGCCATGGCGAGCAAACTCACCGTAAGTGGCAAATCCTCCAGTTAATAAATACATTGCCCCAACACGGACTGGGCGATCGCTCTTTAAGGTATTGCTATTACAAGCAAGTAAAAAAGCCATAGTTGCCCAGCCTAATTGTTGTAGAACAGTCCGCCGAGAGAGATGAGACATGGGCTGGTTTTTTTGTCGGGAATTTAATATCTTCATAACCAGTTAATATCACATGATCAAGGTTGATTGTCGAATTTGGCTCTCGATGCCATTAACGTTTATGATATCCAGGATGAAGAAGGCAGGACTCAATTGAGCTTTTAGGAGAACAGCTGATGCCACTCCCCTATTGTCACCTATTGTATTGAAGGCAGAGGTTGAAAAGATGAAGTATGACCTGATTGTGGTCGGCTCCGGTAACGGGGCCTGTGGTTTTTTGAGTTCTTATCTGCAGGCTAACCCTGATCCGGCTCTGCGCCTGTTAGTCCTAGAGGAAGGGAAAGACTTTTTTTACACCAGTGATATTGCCAGCCAGCTCAACTGGCTTCGCTCCTTCGCGGAAGGGCAAATTTTCAAGTTACACAATGCCTTGACCCCCAATAATATTCCCATTATTTCAGGACGAGCCAACACCATGGGAGGGGGTGGCTCGATTAACTACACCATGATTCACGAGTCATCGGAGTGGTTGGCGACCCACTTGGGTTACACTCCAGAATACTGGACAGCGCTTAAGGAAGCCTTGAACTCAAGGTTTGAGCGGCCCAACCCAGCTGATGCTACCTCTCCGATCACCAACCAGATTCTTGACATTGCCCAACAAGCTGGGTTTACCGTGAGCCACGATGCGATCGCCAATATTCCTAACCAGCCAAATGGAGATGCCAAGTCCCTCCATCTGTTTCCAACTCTGTTTAACTCCTTTGGCCAGCGAACCCATAGTGGGGTGTCCCTGGTCAACTGGGCTGATCCGAGACTGACCCTGAAAACTCAATATCGGGTTGAACAGATCGAGTTGGCCCCCTCCCCGGATGGCGGCTCACAGTGCCTCGCCGTTCAGGCCCGAGCCCTCAAAACGGGCCAACTAGAGCGTTTTGCCCTGAGCGGTCAGGGGAAACTGATTCTCTGTGCTGGAGCAGCCACCCCCCGATTGCTCTTGCCGCACCAAGAGCTACTGCAAAATAACGAGATTGGGAAAGGCGTAAGTGATCATATTCTGCTGCCCCTGGGTCTTTATATCGTGGAGCGGAACAGTGAAATCAGCCCGAAAGATAACTACATCCCCCTCTTTGCCACAGTAACGTGGCAACCTCCCCCAGAAGTAGAAGGGCGACCAACTCTGTGTACCTTCGATTTCTTTGCCGGAGAATTGGAGCGGCTGCTCTTCCTGATTTCTCACCTGTTCCTGGCCTTGCTCTTGCCAAACTGGCTCAAACGTTATGTCATTCGCTTTCCCTTGTTGTTTACTCTCACCAAAAATCTGGTGAGGTTCTTTATTCAGGCAGTCAACTTCATTATTGATTTGATTTGGGGAATCATTGATCTGATAAACCGAAAACCCTTGCATCAAGAAGTGAGATTAGTCACCGCCATCCTCAAGTTTCAACCGGCGGTGGCGGGGCATTACGTCGCCGACGGCGACCGGATCACCCTAGACTTCTTTGCTGAGATTGAAGCAGAGGATGGGAAAACCCAGTTCAACCAAGATAAAGAGGTTGCCAAGACAGTGATCAAAGAACACATCAAGCTGTTGAACCAGTTGGGACATCAGCCTCATTGGTTAGTGAGGTGCCTGCTCCGTTGGCTCACGCGGATTCCCTACGAGGCAGACCAAGTTGACGACTATGTGAAGGTCTACAGCCAAAATTTTCTACTGACAGAGCAGCACCTGGCTGGGGGCTGTCTGTTGGGTAGGGCGCTGGAGCGTGGCGAGCAAAATGCTAAGGAGACTGGCAAAGTCCGGGGAACCACCAATGTTCATGTCGCTGACCTATCCGCTGTCCCCCTTCCCCGGGTGAGTCCTCAGATGACAGCCTATCTGATTGGTTTCCATGTTGCCCAGCAGTTATGTTGTGCTCTTCATGATAATTAACCCCTGATTCATCAATAAAGATTAAATCTTCAACCTTAATATCTCGAATCTTTCTCCAAAAGTCTCCTCTTTTTAGCTGGACTTCTTCACTTTCTTTCTCAGCCGCATGGAGTGTTTTTTTTTGACTGTATAATCCAAATTATGACTAATTATTCCCATTGTTGCTGTACTAACTATAATCCCTGTTTTCTGTTCTAGTAATGCACAGGTCACAATGTTAAATTATATGAATCAATTATTCATGTGTCTCAGAAAATTAGAAAATAGAGATTAATAGACTTGATTAGAACTAGAACAAAGCAGGGAAAGAAGTTTAGTTTTGTGCAGAGACTCTGGTTATTCTCTAAAATACTTTAAGTTAGGTGATTAAATCTATGACTAACTATCAGGTTCCCTATGGATTCACCCAGGTAGATGAATTTACCCCAGCTTATCAAAATTGGCAAACTATTGGGAATATAACGTGGACTTATCAGGAGTCTGAGAAAGCATTTCTGTTAACAGCGACTAAAAACAGCAAGATTGTCATCCAGCTCTATATTTTGGGTCCGTCAGCTTTCCGAGTTCGGTTTAATCCTAACTCTCCTAACTATCCTCCCAAAAAATCCAATGCTGTCGTCAATCTTAACTTAGGAACTACTGAAATTAATTATCGGGAAGATAACAACACCCTAATCGTTGAGCTCGACGACATTACCATTAATATTGGTTTACAACCCTATGGGATTGCTGTTACCCGTAAGACCAAAGAGAATCAAGTACAGACTATCCACGAAACTAACTATGACTATAACCTAGTTTATGAGGACAACAGTGAAGTCACAGCCTGCTTTATGAAAGTCCCTGATGGAGCAGGTTACTATGGTTTTGGTGAGAAAGCAGGAATCGGTCTTAACAAAAACTTTCAGACCATGACCTTTTTCAACTATGATAACTTCACCTACGAGGGACCTAATACCCCCCAAGGCAATAATTATCCGGTTGTTCCTTCTGGTCCTGGACCATTAAATGCAGAAGAACCTCTCTACAATTCTATGCCGATTCTTATGGAGTGGAATCCTAAGCCATCAGGAGATTTTACGGGAGAGCCCTATGCTTACGCCATCTTGTTGGATAATCCCTGCCAAACTTACTTTAACATCCAGACTAACGACTATTCTCAATACATGGATGGTAAATACTACTTCGGTTCTCTCTATAACGAGATGGACTACTATTTCATGGCAGGGAATGACATTCCATCGGTCTTGAATCAATACATCATTTTAACTGGACCGGCTGCCATGCCGCCGATGTATGCCTTGGGATATCAGCAAGGATGTTATGGGTATTATAACCAACAACGTCTGATGGATGCAGCCCAAGCTTACCGCAAAAATCGAATTCCCATTGATGGCCTACACATTGATGTTGATTTCCAAGATAACTACCGTACTTTTACCAGTAGTGAGGAAAAGTTTGGTAATGTTCAGGAATTATTCCAGACCTTACACGGAATGGGCTTTAAATGCAGTACCAATATTACAGGCATTATGACGATGGTGAAACTCGATGAAAATGAGATCGAGAAACCATATCAAGTGCAAGCCCTCGATGAACAAGGAAAGGTGGTTACGAGAAATGTCATAGAAGATGGGATCAACAAAGGGATGTTGATTGATGATCGCTATGTGGCTCAACAGGGACAACCTGGACCTTTTATTACCAACGAAAGCTACGGTTGTAACACAGGGTTTAACCCCTATCACTATCCTGGACATCCTAACAACGTTCCAGGGTGCGATCAGAGTAAGGGTTATATTCCTTTGGGAACCTACGGTTACTACGCCAATCTTCTCAGAGATGAGGTCAAAGTTTGGTGGAGTGGGAATTATTATGAACTGATTGACAAGGGACTGGACATGGTTTGGCAAGATATGACTTGTCCTGCGGTAACGCCAAGTATCGATGATCCCACTCTCCATTACAAAACCTTACCCGGAAATCTTTTGATGAGTGATCTTGAGGGAAATCAAGTCCCTAACGCCAAGATTCACAATGCTTATGCCTTGAATATGATCCAGGCAACTTATGAAGGGTTAAACCGCATCAAAAAAGCCTTACCCGATAATCACTACAACAAAAACAGGCGCAATTTCATCATTGCCAGGGGGGGATATGCGGGGGTCCATCGCTATGCTGCCAACTGGACGGGAGACTCAGGTTCATCATGGGAGTTCTTATCGATCAATATTTCTGAAGTTCTTAACTGGGGAATGTCTGGTCAACCCTTAAGTGGCTGTGACATTGGTGGATTTGCTAATGGTTCTGGCAGTTTCGGTAGTAACCATTCTGCAGTCATTCATCGTCCTTTTCATCTAGAACCAGAATCCAACAAGAAGGGATACCTTATAGACCCACCCTACGCTACAGATGGACAAACTGAGCCAAATCTCCTCGCTCGCTGGATGACGGCGGGGGCGTTTCTACCTTGGTATCGCAACCATTATGATGGTTATAGTAAGGCCTATCAAGAACCCTATAATTACTCTCAATACCCCCACGAGAATTCCACTTATGATGCTGATGTGCTTCCAGCCTGCAAAAAGTACATCGAAATTCGCTACAAACTCCTGCAATTGTTCTATGATGCCATGTATGAGTGTATCCAAACAGGGATGCCTATTTGTCGGGCGATGTTCTTGAATGATCCTCAAGATCCCAACCTCTATCCCCCAACCGATGTCAACGACGTACTCGTAAGTCCCTATAACCCTGACCAGCAAGACAAGTACGACACCACACCAACCTACCGTGACAGGGATCAATTCTTTGTCGGTCATGACTTACTGATCGCTCCGGTTGTTCTTCAGCGTTGGGAGTCTTCCTCCTATAGTCCTGGTTCTGAGAATAATTATCCGTCTCGGCCGGTTTATTTACCGACTGGTTTCAAATGGTATGCTTTCACAGGGGATTTTTCAGGACAACCAGATACCGACAATAATTTGCCCACAACCCTAAACGGAAAAATAGAAAGTACGGCATCTGGCACTTCTACCTGGAACACGAGTCAACTAGACTTAGTACCTGCTTATATTCGGGAAGGGGCAATTATTCCCGTACGTCACCTAGAACAATATGTGGGGCAATTGGCGAAAAATTACCTGACCTACAATATTTATCCTGGTCAAGATAGTAGCCATCTTTGCTATCTTGATGACCACATTACTATGGATGCTGAGCAATCCCAAGCTTATCGAACAACTCAGATCCAACATAAGCAACAAGATTCAGGTCAGGAAATTACCTTAAATCGGCTCCATGATAACTATACTCCCCCAGAGGAGTTCTATTATCTTGCTTTGTTAGGACAGACCCAAGCACCAAGTTCTGTCACCGCTAATGGTTCAACCCTTCAACCTGTAGATAATCTTCAATCATTAGCTAACTCAAGCATCAATGCTTATTCCTATAGTTCCGAGCAACAAACAATCTTTATCAAAGTGTTTGATCACGAATCATCAATGACACTCTTGGTGTCAGGACTTCAACCCATTAGTTAGGGAATCGGGTGGACATTGTCCACCCTCAAAAAGATTGTTTGCCTTGTCAAACAATTTTTCGGCTCAACCCAATAGATAGAGTCAGTCCTATCAACATCCATACTATTTGAAAAAACAACCATGAAGCGAATTATTACCCTGGCACTCGCCTTTTTATTCAGTTGGGGTTTGTTAATTTATACACTCCCTGCTCAAGCTCAAACTGAAATAATTGTGTCTGATTATTCGGAGTTGCCCTCTAGTTCTCTCTCAGAAATTCCCAAGGATATTCCTCTGAGCTTATCAGAGGAAAAAAAACTACTGCAACAAAATTTTCCCGCATTACAGCGGCTCTTTGATGATTTCTCTTGGCGCTCTTTTCTGGCGATTAATTGGCCTCTTGATGCTCAAGGAAACCCTCTGCCAAACATTACCGATTCAGGAACTCCTCGTTGGTTAACTTGGCACGAAAGTCTCCAAGTTTTCCGTCCTGATGGGTCTGACCCAGCCCAAGATCCCCATCGAAAATGTAATAATAATCCGGGTAATTTACGAGAACTTTATCTAACCAGTTCAGTCTTTTCCAATCGGGTTGATAAGGATATCGCTGATGAAGTCAACGAAGCTTTTACCTCTCCACTGTATGACCAAAATGGACAAGAAGTCCGCTACGAAATATTTCTCAATGATGAGGAATATCAATATATTGTGGACAATAAACTCTACAATATTGATGGTCAAATTGCCTATTCTCAAAGTAACCATCAACCTGTAGACTTTCCCTCTGGGGACAATCAAACAGGAAAAATGGGGGTTATTGAATTAAAACTGGCCTGGAAGGAATTAGATCCCAAACGAGATATTTCCAGTCGTTTTTACACAGAAACCGTTTTGTTACCCCAGTTGAATACCAAGGGAGAACCCATCTTGGATGCTCAAGGTAACTTTAAATCTTGTCAGAAGCAGACAGTCGGTTTAGTGGGAATGCACATCTCCCACAAAACTAAATCCTCACCCCAGTGGGTTTGGGCTACCTTTGAGCAAGTTGATAATCTTAATGCTAATGATCTAGAAACAGTAGATGGGAAACACCACTATGCCTTGTTTCATGATTATAGTCCAGCAGGACAAACTTTAGCTGTTAATGTACCGCCGATTCGTCGTAATGCACAAGGAAAGCCCGATCCCAAGGGGATGTTGAAAACTCAGGTATCACGTCCTATCCCTATTCCTAAAGCGGCACAACAATTAAACCAAGAGGTACAGCAATTCCTGTCCGACCTTGGGTCACCTTTACAATATTATCAACTTATTGACACTCAATGGCCTACTGCACCCTATCCTGGTGATAAGGGTTATGGAGCGATCGCCGGAGGCCCTTCTGCCGATAATCTCCCCGAAGCGATTACCCGCAAGTCTACTGGCTCTCCTGCTCCAGTGTATCTAACCAACAGTATCATGGAAACCTATTTTCAAGCCGGTAATCAAAAAGCTCAGATCCAAGAAAATGGTTTTCCCTTTAATAATGCTCAGGTTTTTGGGACAGAAAGTTGTATGGGGTGTCACTTCTCCGCTGGTATTGCTACCAATTATGTTCTCAAAAATCTCAATGGAACCCAGACTAAAATTCCTATTTTTGGGGGAGATACAACCGCTGATTTTAGCTGGTTACCTCAACTGAAAGCACATTGGCTCAGTGTACAATCAAAAAACTAGAACACCGAGGGGTTTCATAAACCTAGACGCTCACTAGACAGACTTCGTTCTAGTAAGGGTCTGAGGCAGTGTTAAGTGGGACAAATCGCCCCAAACTTAGTATTCCTGAACTAAAAATAGGTAAAAATACGGGGGCGATTTGTCCAAGTCTGTCTAGTTTTG
>JAAUYB010229920.1_pt1 | contig 11139 bp, 18 predicted proteins | sample 7278071 | NCBI WGS metagenome assembly JAAUYB01 (sample SAMN14350121, study PRJNA611818) | marine sediment metagenome | isolation source: surface marine sediment (1.8m) | place: French Polynesia: Moorea | collected 2018-08 | reverse complement strand
TTAAAAGTGCTGAACTTTGTGTTATAATATAAGGGTAGTTATAGGAACACATATTGTATGTCACAAAGTAAAGCAGTAGTGGCCACTATTAAGCTAGGTACTTATGAGTTTGAAGGACTTATGATGCCAAATGGTACTTACCGGGTGGCCGTTAGTCAAATCGCTAACCTAAATCTAATTCCTCATAAAAATGCCTCAAGAGACCTGAAAACCTTGCTGGGTAAAGGTTTTACACTACTCCCGGTGAAGTCAGCGATACACCCTAAAGCAGTTAATACTGTTTCTGTATCAGAGTTCAACCAATGCCTTATACTTTTGTCTGCTAAAGGTTGCCAAGAGGCGACCGATATATTGTTAGCCTTAGCAGACCTTAGTTTGACCGAGGTATTTAGCGATGCCTTTGGCCAGAAGGTAGACTCTGATACTCGTACTGAGTTCCTAAAGGCCCGATTATTTGGTAAACAAGGCCGTCGGAAGTTTACAGATGCAGTCAAGTCCTACCAGTCGGTAGCAGGGTCAATGTCACCCTTAGATTACTCGAAGGCCACTAACCTGGCCTATGTGTTGCTATTTGGTAAGTCGGCTAAACAATTAGAATCGGAACTAGGTAAACCAGTACGGGATAACTTAAGTCCTGAGGACTTGCATAGATTAGAGTTGTTAGAGACGTTGGCCACTAAGATACTCGATAAGCAACAGTGTGAGCCTTGTCAAGCTGTAAGAGATGCCTATAACTTACTCAACTAGATAAACCTTTAGTCATATAGTAAAGCCCCTAGTATATGACTACTACTGAACTTAAGGATAGATATATGATGAAGATCGACCCTACATACCGAGTTGATATCTGTTATATAGGATTGGACTATGATGTGACTTGGATTACTAATACCAGGTCTGCCATAGTTGGTTTCCAGTTTGACCCTGATAAGTTTGTTAATAGTGTCAAACACCTTGCACCAGGTTATTTTGCCATTGACCATATCAGGAGAAAAAGCGTGGGTACGGTTTGGCCGATATGGGATGACTTAGCCCGTGAGTTGGTAAGACGTGGGTTAGCTAAGGTAGTATAGTACCTACTAGGTAGCCACCATAAGGCTACCTATGTTATAATATTAGTGTAAATCTAAGATTGAGGAGTCTATGAAGTTATCAAAAGCTAAGGTCGCTAAAGTCCAACTAGGTGAGTTAACCATTGACGGTTTAATGATGCCAAATGGCGAATATCGTATCGCCGTGGTTCAGTTGGTAGGGCTAATTCTCGCATCCCAAAATCACGCCACTCGTGACCTGAAAGCCTTACTAGGCAAGGATTTCACGCCTACCAAAGTGCAATCTGAGCTTAACTCTAACAAGGTCAACACAATGTCCATAAGTGAGTTTCACAGGGCATTAGTCCTGATGTCTAGTAAGGGTAAAGGTGAGGCTAAAGAGGTAGCCACTAATATGGTACTATCACTAGGTGAGCTGAGTCTGACTGAGTTATTTAATGACGCCTTTGATGTGGCCAATACAGAGGACACTCGGCATCGGTTTTTAAAGGCCCGGATGTTTGGCAAGGTACAACGTCGGAAGTTTACAGATAGTATCAAAGAATACCAAAAGTTACACGGCTACAGTCATAGCCTAGAGTACGCCAGGTTAACCAACATAATCTATATGGCCTTATGGGGGTTTACTGCTAGTGACCTAGAGGGCACTATTGGCGCACCAGTACGTGATAACCTAAGTCCTGAGCAACTACACAGGTTAGAGAAGGTAGAAGACCTAGCAGGTAATCTGATGTTGATAGACAATATGGGGCCAGAGGAGGCCGTTAAAAGGGCAGTCTTGTTAACTTCGTAGACCTAAAGGTCTTGGCCCACCTGGTTGTTACTTGGGTGGGCATTTTAGTGCTATAGTAATGCCCCTAACTATATATTAACTAAATAGCAAAAAATCTCTGAAGTTGGGGGTTGACATTTAGATATCCAGGGTACTATAATATAAGAGTAAGCAACAAAGGGGTCCACTATATGACTACCAACTACGACCGAATCGATGCCTTATTGGCTGCTGTTGAGAAATCCCATGCGGACTTTGAAAAGTCTCAGGCAAGGCTTGATGAGGTTCTGGCGGATAATGCGGAATTCAAACTAGAGTTAATTAGCCCACCAGGAAAACCGCAAAAAGGACATTATTATCCAAGAGTGTCGTGAGGAAATAGTATTACTCAAGGCCAAGGTCAAGGAACAGGACGGGTATATCAAGTATTTGCTAGAGCAGAATAAGAAGTTATCGGAGCGTGTCGAGAACCTAGAGACCCGGTTAGCAATACTGGACGACCAGATGGAGTTTATCGCCCCCACGGTAAGATATTTACTGGAGAAAGACGAGTCTGTATTGTTACAGTCGGATTATCGGGACATTCGGGACTCGGAAGAGGCATCTGATATTATCAATATCCACAACTTGGACTTCTCCCAGTATAAAAGCCGTCACGGTATGTCCTGTAAGCTAGGCCGTAGTCTGGCAGAGTTCTACAGGGTGGTCCTAGGGTATAGCCCCCGGCAAATCAAGGGTCGTAGTGGATACTGGTTAGTAGAGGAGGCCCCAGTAGTACAACCTGATATAGATTTAGCAATGTCATTAAAGGTAGCATAATTATGGACACAACAACATCAGGAGTATCAAGGTGGTTAAACGGCTGTAAGTCTGAGCCACTAGATGAGGTCGAAGTATTGACTATAAATTACACAGTTACCCACCCGAACCTGACTCCTAAGCAGGCAGTAAAGGGTGACGCGGGGTACGACCTACGTTCAGCAATAGAAACGGTACTCGACCCCGGTCAGACTAAGTTAATACCGACAGGTTTAGCCTTAGAGCTACCTAGTAATACATTCGGTATGGTATGCACTAAATCCGGTCTGGCGTTAAACAATGGCATTATCGTAGTAAATAGCCCAGGCATCATAGATAGTGGTTACAGGGGTGAGATTAAGGTTGTCCTAAGAAATACTGGTGACGCCTCGTATACTGTAACGCAATATTCCAAGGTAGCGCAGTTATTAATACTGACTTATGGCGACACCGAATTGACACCTGTATTACAACTAGGTGATACAGACAGAGGCACAAAAGGTTTTGGAAGTACAGGAGTAAAATAATGAATTACCAAGATTCTCACATTTTGTATAAGCGTAGTAGCAAGTACAACTTGGACATAATTAAGTTAACCCACAACGACCAGTTATTAGTAGGTTATGATAGCTATGTTGAGTCGGTAAAGGGCGGTACCACAGCAGCTAACAAGTCGGACGAGAGTCTAGAGTTAGTAGACATAATGGGGGTGCATATTTTTATACCAACTAAATTGTTCGCTATATGGGCCATTAAGGATGACCAGCCGTATTCAGACATTATACTTAGTAAGGGGGTAGACAAATTCTTACAGGAATTAAGATAGCAGCCTACCTTAAATGCACCAGGGGTGGTAAACTTTACTCTGTTAGATGTAAGACCAGTGAGGGGGTAGTATCATATACAATACTATCCGACCACTCTATGGTTTATAGGTCAGGTAGAGTTAACCCTAGTAGACCTGGGGGGGCCGTAGTAGTATTACCGTACTATGATGAGTTCCAAGGTAAACACCCTGCCATAATTGACGGCCTCGGAGTAGTCGAGGATATTATACCAATTGATTGATACCTGGCAGGGGGGTATACCTTATTAGCACATAGGATTTATGATAATAGTAGTAGAAGGTATAGATGGGACCGGGAAGACCACTGTATCAGAGAAAGTGGCCAATAACACCGGGTTTAATTATAGGCACTATCCGGTAGACTACCGTTACTGGTACAATGTTGTACATGACCGACAATTAGCCATGGCACTAGACCTAGTATATAATGCCGTAGATACTAATAGTAACTGGATACTAGACAGGTATTTACCTAGTAGTAGGGTTTACGGTATGAGCTACTTACTATACAACACGATAGAAAACTTAGTACCCCTTGCGGACTATAGTATTCTACTGTATTGTGACCCGGGTGTGGCCTATAAGCGTATGTTAAGTAGAGGTCTAGATGACTTAGACCCTAGTGAGCCGGAGTTAATGGTTTACCAGAAAAAATACCTAGATTTAGGTACCTGGGATAAAATAGTAGATACTACAGATAAGACGACACTGGAGGTGTATAATGATGTTAGACTCTTTACAGAGGCTTGCTATAACGGTTTACTTTGAGTTAATCTTAGTCCACCAGGATATGCAGGCCGATTATATAAGACAAGAGTTCCCGACAGAGGAGATTTTCTGGGAGACTTTAAAGTCAACTAATATCCAGTTACCATATTTAGTCAAGTAGTAAAAAATAGGGGTCCAGTACCCCCCCTTTAGGAGTAATATATAATGACAGATAATAATCTCTCCGGTTATATTTGGACTTACTTTAATAAGACGTCGGGAGTAGGACCCCAAGAAGTATATACTGGGGGTTATACCCAGAGTGTAACGGTAATCGATGTGGATGGTGAGCCGAGTGTCCAATTAGGTGGAAAAACACCATTACTAGATAGTGTTACTGACGGTAATTTTATTAGTAATGTCCCTTATGTTGAGCTAGATTACCCATTAGCAGAGCCTACACTACCCCACATAGCGACACAGACAGGTAACTGGTATAAGACTATAGAGGTACCTTTCCTAGGCACCATATCTCTATCTAGGGACGGGTATATACTTTCCCATGATGTGGAGGTAAAGGTTAGGGACTTAGATACTGACTTTATAGATGGCTGGGCCTATGATGAGCATTTGTACTTAGTACCACTAGACGATGGTTTCCTGGATGCGGTATTGGTAATAGGGGGTAAGATGGTATCGTTCGCCTTCAAGGAACAGAACCCTGGGTACCACTATAATCAGGCTCTAAACCACTCTATTGATACTACAGACCAGTTATTCGAGTATGGTATAGACCATAATTTATCAGATTACAACGAGCTATACGATGCCCCCCATTTCCCCCTGCGAGGGTTGTTAGTGGCCCTGGGTAGACAAATGGACTACCATAGGTCAATACTGGGACTAAAAAGGTGCGAGATGTTTAAGTATTTAAAATACGCGAGAAAATGGTTACAAGCAGATTTACCTAAACTTCAAAGACAATCAAAATCAGAGTTACAGCAACTGATGTTATTGTACTTTCCCGATAAGTTACCAGACCTACTAGATATAAATTACAGGGATATCCAGACCGTACTAAAGGCGTACAGAGAGGTAAAAGGGGGGGTAGGTAGTTTACTTATGGGGTGTAGCCGGATGCTAACTATGGTGAGAGAGTTATTTGGTGATGATTGGGAGAAGAGGTATCACGAGTTAGTAGAGGCAGCCAAATCGTACTACTCAACTATTGAGGAGGCCAAATCAAAACTTGGGTATACCTTTACAGGTTAGACTATATTACCTATGGAGATACTACATAAAGCAATAGAAAAGTTACTTAAGGGTGAGAATAGTATAGACTCAAGTGTAACAGTTAAATACACCGGGTCTGTGCTATCCCCTGCGACCACTAAAAACCTAACTATACCTTACACTCAGACCGAGGTGATTACCTTTAGTGTGGACATAGTTAGCCTAGGGGTATCCGGGCCTTATCAATTATACAGGACAGTAGATAATGTCCGGGGCCAATTACTCGGTAAGCGAGTAGTTGACTTTGACCCGCTGGTAAGTGGTATTGCTGAGGTAGCTAGTCAATTTTTAGGCGAGGTAGAGCCGGGTAAATATGGGCAGACCCTAATAATAGAAGTAAAACGGCCTAGAACCGTAAATCAGACGATATGTTAAGTGGAGTAGGAAGCCTCTGTCTAAAGACCTTAGACTATGATGCTAGTAATTTTATTTTCCCAGGGAAGTTTGTTGAGTTTAACATCTCAGCGGATGTAACCTCTAAAGAAGCCTTGGCGTGGGTGGGACAAACAAAGCAGGTAGTGTCATCTGCTATTGATACTGAGTCTTACACATTGACCATTTCCAGTGATTATGTAGATTGGGCTACATTAGGTTGGGCCTTTGATGAGGTACCTAGCGTAAGTACCAATAAGGTCGTACCTATTACAAAAGCTGCCGTAGCCAATGGCTCAGGTGTCATTAACGATGCGGGTCTTACGGGCTCAGAAGACGTGTTCTGTTTTGTTAGCTCCAGAGGGGCTTGGGGTGAGGCCCATGCTATTGCCCCCGGAGATGTAACAGTAGGGGCAGGTACCATCACCCTGTCAGCAACGTATAATAATGCCCCCATTACTTACCATTACGATAAGAGCTATGCGAGTATCGAGACTATTGGTGTGGAGACCTCTGTTACTCAGTACGGTAAGTTAGCATTTAGTGGTGTTGGATTTGGCCCTGAGTTTCCCGACGGTATTATTATTGTAGTACCTGAGATTACACGAAATACTACACCAAGTCTGGCTACTGACGATGTGCCTAGGCTTACCGTGGAGTATAGCGCTAACGTCCCATCAGGCTTTAACAAACCTTTTCAGTTCTATAACTTAGCGACTGCGAGCTAATATGCCGTATAGATTTATACGCAAAATATCAAATAGTGTGGCCGAGGTTTCTACACCTAGTGGTCACACTATAAGGCTACCCTATACTGGTACAGTACCAACTAGGGGTAGTGTTGTTAACCCAATAATTGGGAGTTGTTGTTGCCCAAAAGGGCTAACATTTCCTGCTGCTGCAATACAAAATACACATACAACACCTAGTCCGCGAAGGTCGCACGATAGTGGCAGGTCTACCCCGGTTGTAAATTTCCCTGTTCTTTTCCCAGGATTTTCACTTCGGTTAGAGCATTTCCCGTTCAACCCGGAGTTACCCAAGACCTACACTGTGATATTTCAACCATCATACTCCGATTACCCCGCCAGTAAATTCCCACGTGTTGGTATTGGGGTTGTATTAGCTAACTCACCCAGCGGTACTACTATACAGGGGTTAACCCCTGTTAGGTTTGGTCAGGTAGTATATCATCTTGAGGAGTCTTCTTTTGGTACAGCTTATGACAACTGGGGTAATATTACATACTATGATGGTGCGGGGGGGTCTATTTTTGGAGTATTAGGAGAGTATCGGTATAACCCCTTCAGCGGAAAGGTGTCTGATACAGGTTTAACTATACAGGAATATGTCGCTAACCATAAGGTTCTATACCCGTTGGTAGATGACCTCTACTTTGGTAAGTATTATATAGGGGATACCTCTATTATTGATAATCCTAATAGCATATTTGGCACTGGTGGGTATAGTGCAAGTTATATATTAAATAATATACAACCTAAAACAAAGTTTTTCATAGCTCAATCGGTGGAGGCCAGCTCATGGGTGGTTAACCACAAGAACTTAGACTATGCGGAGATGAATTAATGAAGTTATACACAATACGCTATAATAACGGCCTATACCATACAATACAGCGTATGTCAATAAAGGGCCGTATGCAATTCAGTTACCATTTAAAGGAGGCTTACCAGGTTTTGTCAGAAAACCCGGACTCTACAATTGGTGATTTGTATTGCCAGAATGACTGCTTTAGCTACCATTGTGATAAGTGTCTGGGTTTAAATAATATTGACCCTACTCTAATATCCGATGTCCAATTTGTCAGTTTCTTATTTGGTTCCGATGAGTACCCATATGGGTTTTTGAATAGTATAAATTTTAATTTAGCCCAGACAGTAGATAATGCTAAACCGTCAAAATCAGAGACTTACGGGTCTATAATAGGCAGGTTATGGAAGTCCCTAGGTGACTTAAACCTGGCCTTAAAGGTGGCCGAAACTATACCAGTTGATGTGTTAGAGGAGGCTATGTATGAGTTAAAGCCTACAGAGGCTAAGTTTGTTGATAAGGCCAAAGAAGCCATGAGCAAAATTCGAGGAATCAAATAGATGCTTTTTTCTGAACTACCCCTGATAGAGGACACTACAGATACTGAAATACTGGTATATAAAGATGGTGTAGCAGGCCGGACGGATAATAGGCTCCAGGAGGCTGTAGACCAGCAGATAGTTAATCTAGTCCTATCCAGGTATCAACCTAATACGTTATTAAATAACCATATAGGCAATAATTCTGTACACCTGGGGATAGATGACCAGGCGATAAGTACAGGAAGTACCTGGTCATCAACTAAAATAGACACCGAAATATCCGGGTCGTCGTCTTGGATAACTCTGGACGATATACCGGAGGGTAACACAAATCTCTACTATACAGATGCTAGGGCTAGAGAAGCAGTTGAGGCTGCATCACTTGGGGCACCATCTGTTGCCCATAGCCAGATAGCAGCAGCCATTGTTGCAATGTGGCAGGGGTGGTCTAACCAGGAGTTCACATATTATCTGGAAGACCCCAGCCGTAGCCCGGTTACTGTGACCGTAGACGGTGTAGAGTCGGTTGACCAATTCACCGTGACACCCGGGCCCCATAATATAACGGTGTCCAGGGCCACTAACTGGCTAAATAATAGCCTAGCCCATGAGGTCTATGTAGGGGGTGGTACTGACCAGGTCGTCACACCGGAGCTAACATTAGATGCCTTTAAAGACGGGGATATTAATAAGTTATGGAAGCCTGACTCACTAGAGAGTATAGGGGCTCTAGGTGACATAATAGAGCATTATGATACTAATTTTAGCGTGTACCACAGTCTACCTATTAATGATAATAGCACTAGCTCTGAGAGTACATGGTCTAGTATTAAGATTGTACAATATTTAAACCAACAGTTATCAAATCTATACCCCCCGACGGAGACTAAGGAATTTGCAGTTTTCTCTGAGAGGGCTAACAGCGGTCAACATCTAACCGGGTATCAATGGGAGACTGATGATAATGGGGACGGGACATATACTCACAGGGTAGCCCGCATATTTAATCGCGACGACTATAGGTCTAACATAACAGCATCTAGTAACTACTACTTTCACTTACCAGAGACGGGTAATTGGTTTATATACTGGGTCGCCAGCACAGACTTTAACCCTTACTTTACTGGTATAACAAATGTGTCCACTTATATTGCGGACAAGGATAACTTTAGCTCTGTCAAGTTAGAGTACCCAGGGGTGATGAATAAATGGTGGTCTAGTAATCCTTATATTAGTTTAGTTACTCAGTTTACAAGTAATCAGGACCTTGACCCTGCATATACCGATAACTGGTTAGTACCCAGGTCTGTGTCCGGCAGGTATGAGGTTTATAGTCAGATACATTTTGAGAAGATAACATAATGCTGACATTAGGGTATAATAAGAAAATTAATAGCCTGTATAAGCAAAACGTCGATAATGTAATATGGGCATTTAAGGGAGAGAGTGTGGATTTAGTGGTTATGCAAAACCACATAGACACCCCTCATATTACACATTACACTAGCTATTATATCGGGCAAGCTGTACTTGATAAACAAGTTAGTAGCGGACTGACCTCCGATATCATAACTGATGAGTTATTTATGAGCGACTTTAACGCCCAACCTATAACCATCGATCGCTTAGGGTTTGGACTCTTGGAGGGTGCAGCCCACCATTATTTCACCGATGAGAGAGTATTGTTCGCCCTTATGGATAGTACCGTACCTTATACGACTTGGCCCAAGGGTCGTAGGTTATGGACTACTGATAGTACGACACTAGGGATTAGCATGGGTACGGTCGTAGGGGAGGTAACCCCGGAGGATTATGTTAGGATACATTCCCCCGGTATGATAAATAATATCGACGATGTTGTTAAACCTAACACCTCTAACCTAGGGAGTTTCGTAGAGGTGGCTCCGTATGTCTACCAAGCCAACCCGGTGTATATGGACAATTACATAAGCTTTAACTGGGGGTTTACTGGTAGCTCTAAGACGACAGGAAAGTACCAGCTTGACCCGGATGTATTACCCTCAGATGGTTTTCTTGATGTCGCGGGGATAGAGAATAACCCCGTCATTATCGCCATGTTAAACCACATAAATGATGGCTCTATACACCCAGGGAGCTGGACTACACCTGTATTATCTAATACTACCACGGTAAGTAGTAATATAATAAGTGACCTGTATGACTACAGTAATATCCGGTATAGGCCAGGGACAGGTGACTGGTATGTGACCCCGGATGGTGGCTCTATGTCATACCAGGGGGATTTAACCGAGTCTACAGGCCACTGGTTAGCCATTAGCACGGGGGACCCTGATGCCACGGTATTAGACCCGGATGACCCTACTATAATACTCGGTGAGTGTGTTAATGGCACAGACCAGATGCGGTGTTACTTTACCCTAGCGGATGGCAAGTTACCGGTGGCCACACCCACAGTTACCCTAAGGCGTTGTAACCCGGTAAGGGGGTTTACCGCCAAGACTCTGGCGGATTATGCTGGCCCTTAAACATAGTTTTTACGGTCTCCTTATAATTAAAATATAGGTTTATCAGAGAGACGGTAACCTTTCTTAGCTCATCTAGGTCCTGGGCCTGGTTCACTATAGAAATTAGTTTTTGTTTTTCAAATTGTGTCTCTAGGTTCATGGGTTTAATCTCGGGTGTCCTGTCATAGCACGAATATCGTTAGTAACATTATGGGCTTGGGCCGGGGTTAACTCATCATAGGATGGTAGGTTCTTTAGCCCCACATCGTTGATAACATGGTTTTCTAATGGCCTCATTCGACCTTTAGAACGTTTTGGTCTAGTTGGGTTATCCCGGTCTTGTTTAATATAATCAGTATAGGGTTGCCTACGGGCACTATTGAATGCCTTGATAGACGTGTCTCGGAAACCCCCTCTTCCACCCTTAGCACCACCCTTTTTACCCCTAATGGCCTTACCATCAGGTTCAAAATCGATAATCTCATCTTCATATAATTGAAGCATAAGACCGACATAACTATCATCATCTATGTCATTAATAGTTATATGCTCATACCTCACCATTGCATCAAATATAGGGAGTTCTACCTCACCGGTCGGAGTGTTCACCTTTACTTTAGGGAACTCTACAGTTTTACCGTTCGGTAAAGTTACATTAGGAGATAGCGCTACACTCGTAAAGGGTGTACCAGTTAGGCTAGAGATATTTGCCTTAATA
>JAAUYB010168983.1_pt1 | contig 11139 bp, 9 predicted proteins | sample 7278071 | NCBI WGS metagenome assembly JAAUYB01 (sample SAMN14350121, study PRJNA611818) | marine sediment metagenome | isolation source: surface marine sediment (1.8m) | place: French Polynesia: Moorea | collected 2018-08 | reverse complement strand
CTTAGCTAAAACCCAATTTCACAAAAAAATAATAGTCTGGACTGGTTATCCAGAATGGGAGAGTAATTTTAGTGATTCGGCAAAATCTCTGATCATTAAAGTGTTCGACCGTGTTGATTATTCTTGCAGTTATCTTAAAGATATTTGTGACACATTTATGCTGGCCCAACAGTTGGAACCGCCTGGGACAGAGGGTTTCAAGACAAAAACCAAAATAATTGGATACAAGGCCATCAGGCAATTAGTTAAATCTCTTCCTGGAGAACAAATCTATAAATTAATATTAGAGGTTATTCGTTTTTTACCCCCTCATTTATTAACAGAATTAAGAACAGAAATCGATAAGGAAACCGATGAAATTTATCAAGCCTCTCTAGAGAGAAATAAGTTGATTTCTTTAATAGAAGAAATACAAGAAACAACCGATATACTCAATGATATTCCACCGGCCCGTGAGTTACAAAATCCTTGGTTAGAAATTGTAGAAAGAAGATATATCGATTATCATCTTCACTGGAAATATCAAGGACATGATTATAAGAGATATATCAGCAAAAAAATTGTTCGTCAATATTTTCCTACAGCCCTACGAGAACCCAGTAAGTTCCTCAACTCTCCAGATTCCTCTAATTTTGAGGAGTACCATGTCCGATACTACAACTATTCCCAAGATGAGGGGTCGCTGTGAAAATTACAACTAAAATTTTGATATAAATCTGGAAAATAACCACGAAATGAGGTAACATATACCTCAAAGTAAAACAAATATCTAAATGTATGATACCACGAATCGCACGAACCTTGTTGTTGGCTGCGCCTAATTTCTATGGCGCGAATTTTTGAGCATATTCTTCAAAAATAATTTTTCTTGGTTGTTTTTAACGTTTTTCTTAGTTAAGCAATTATCTCTTTTTTCTCCTTAGTTACTATCAATAAGGTTGACAGTTTTCTATGCAAAATTTCCCTATTAACCCTATCCCTATCCACGAATTCAGCACAGGAGTTGTGCTTGATAAAAGTACAAGCGGTGATAATATTGTTTCCCTATCTCAAAAATGGATGAATATTTCTTTTCCAGATGAAAAGATTCCCCACTCGATACAACGAGCAATTATTAATCAATTTTTTGTAGCAACAGGAACAGAAGAGGAACCCACAATTATCGGTCGAGTTATTCCCGGTATCGATGGAAATTGGTCAGTAATTTCTATTAATAATTTAGTGAAAACAACTGATGGTGAATCAATTCCAGTTTCTCGTTTTTTTGTAACACTAGGAAACACATTAGAGAATTTAGTCAACTGGGTACAAAGTCAGTATTTATTATTAGATAGTTATCCTATTTGGAACCCCTTGCGTCCCTTAGAGAAAACGAGAAATCAATTATTTTTATTTTCACAAGATCAATTATTTTTAAGTCAACAATTTAAACAAGAATACAACCAAAAAGCTAAGGAAAATACGCCCATTATTCTTAACGAAGAATTACCCTTAACAACTGTTTACCAACGAGCAGAATATTTAGCTAAACTTAATATAAGTCCTTTGGCTTTTGCTTATCAAGCCGTTAATCTCAAAAGATGTCGCTCCTTTCATCTTATTCATACACTAAACGAAGGAAATATTAGGGAAGTAATTAGTCGAGAACATTTAGGAATTAATCCTAATATTATTGTCTTTGATGAAGATAAAATCAAGGTATTAATTAAGCGATTAATTCATCAAGAAGCGTTTAGTTTAACTGCCTTAAATGCCTTCATGAGAGAAGTAATAGAAAGTGGTTTACCTCAGCAATATTGGCATAAAATTTTTGATGATTTTGGGGCAAGTATAGCATTGACTAAAGAAATTGCTCCACCAAGTATCATTAAATTACTAACCTTGAGATGTCTAGCGATTCCTGAAACAGAACAAGAATTGATAGCATGGATAGGTAAAAATCGGTCTTTTTTCAACACTGAAGTATACAATAGTTTTCGGGGTAAGCTATTAAGAAATATCTCTAGTCTATATGGTAATCGCTTCGATTTATTTTCCTTAGATGATCAAGGATAATTTAACTTAAATCGGAAAGCGTTTCAACAAAACAATTGCTTCTTTTGCCGTGGTTATTAAAGAACGAGAAATACCTGGGGTTTGGGGGATTTGCCAGAGGAGATCAACAGTACGCCTCAATAAACGCACTAAGTCCCCTTCGTCTAAACTGGTATTTTCACACAGTTCCTGCCAATCTCCACCCAGGGCCCATTGTTCCACTAATCCCATCAATTCTAACTCCAACCACACAGGAATAGTGATTTGATAGCGTCGTTGGGTTTGGTTCAATAAGCGACGCATTTCCCCAATACTGACCCCCTGTTCTGGAGACTCCCTAAACAGACTTAAGACTTCTGGGGAAGGTAAATAATTCGTCCAAGTATCAGGCCGTAGGGTTTCGGTAATAATCGCACTCACAGCAGCCGCTAATTGATGGGGTTCAAGATGATTTAAAATCCCTGACATAAACACCAACCCTAACCATAACTCGTTTTCCCCGCGCATGGTGGCTGCTGCTTGACCCAAGGCCGTCGGCGTATAATGATCCAAAGCATCAAACTCCCGTAAAATCTCAATTAAATTGAGAAATTCTTGCCAATAATAAGACTGGTTGGACTGTAATTTTTGAAACTTAATTTGTCGGTTATGAAGTTGTTCTCGTAGTTCTAAACGTCGATGATGGGACTTTAATAATCGTTTAAAATTCTGACTTTGGGTTAGGGGATGATGGGTTAATAATTCTTGAACCTTATCGATGCGTTTTTCCTGTTCAATGACTTCTGGGGGAATAATTCTGCCAAAGGCGCGATCACTCATTTGTTGCGTAATGTTTTGGCAAGCTTCACCCCCTTTGGGACCTCTGCCTAGGGATAATTTTCTGAGATCCGGCAGGGTCAAATTATCTACAAAAGATAGGGGTAAAGACGCCCCATAAAAGTCAACAATGTCCCCTCGCTTCACCAAATACCAATAATTATTATCTCCTAAACACAACAGATCAAAACTTTGCCCCGACCCGGGAACCATGGCTACAATTACGGCCAGTTGGGGGGTAGACGTTCTTAATCGTTTACCTTTGATGTAAACTAAATCCCCAATGTTTAACTGATTTAATTGACCTGAAATTTCTTTTTTACGCTGTTCTTCTCCTTGATCCTCCAAGATTTTTAAGAGTCGTTTCTCTTCCTTTAAACGGGCGTTTAATTTTTCGTAGGCTAGGATATCCTTTTCTTGTAGTCCCCCTAATTCTATATCCAGTTTGGCTAATTCTGTGCTTAAACTAGCGATCGCCTGTTGTTCGGGTTCTAGTTTTAATTGGGCTAAATATTCAGCGAAACTTCTTTCTAAAAGATCCTTAGCTTCTTGTAGGGTGTGTTTTTGCAGTAAATTTAGAACCATGCCATAAGACGGGGTAAAGCAACTCCGCAACGGTTCTGATTCTGCCGTCGCCAAATAGGCCGCTTCTGTTGCCCCTTCAAAGGGAGTTTGGATGGTGACCACATGGCCCACCTCATCCATTCCCCGTCGTCCGGCCCGACCGGCAATTTGCAGGAATTCGGAGGGGGTTAACATACTGTGGCCGGTGTCGGTTCGTTTGGACAAGGCGGAAATCACCGTGGTCCGGGCGGGCATATTGATGCCGGCGGAGAGGGTAGCTGTGGCAAAGACCACTTTCACCAAGCCCACTTCAAAGAGTTGTTCGACTAATTCTTTCCAGAGGGGAAGAATGCCCGCATGGTGGGCTGCAATGCCTCTGGTTAGGGGTTCGAGTTGTTCCCCTCGCACCAGTTGACAGAGATCCGCTAGAATCTGGAATAAATGGGCTTTGCTATCTTCGTCTTCTGCTAGATAGGGAAAGAGAGGGGACTGGGGTGAAAGGGTGTTTAAAAAGTCTTGGAGGGGGTCGTATAAGGGGGGGTTTTCGGTGGCTACTGCCTTGAGAATACTCTCTTGTAGGTTGGGATTTTCTCCCAAAAAGAAGGTCAGCAGGTTATATTGTAGGGCGTGGGCTTCTTCGGGGGAGACGAGAACAATGCCTTCTAGTTTTTGGACGGCGCGATCGCATTCTCGACGGCTAAAGATGACGTAAATGGCGGGTAGGAGGTCTTTTTCGTGGAGTTGTTCGATGACTGTCATCGGTGTGGGACAATCACTCCGCTTGACCCGTTTGCGTTTGTTACGGTTTCCTTTGGATTTGAGGCGAGAGTTGAGGGCTGTTTGTTTTTGGTTGAGAAGGGGATAGAGGCCGTTTTTTTGGCTGAAATAGAAGCGCAGGGGAACGGGACGAAAATCGGAGTTAATCAGTTCACAGAGACTGACGGAGGTTTGGGCGGGATCGATGTTGGGGGCTGTTTTTCGGACTTGGTTGATCCACTCTGTTAATTCTTCTGGGTTACCGATGGTTGCAGAGAGGGCGACTAATTGAATGGTGGGGGGACAATAAATGATCGATTCTTCCCAAACCGTTCCCCGTCCCCGATTACTGATGTAGTGGCATTCGTCTAAAATGACGGTGGCTACGTTTTCTAAGGAGGTTCCCACTTGACCAATGGGGGTTTCATAGAGCATATTGCGGAAAATTTCTGTGGTCATGATCACGATGGAGGCGTTGGCGTTGACCACGGTGTCTCCTGTGATTAAGCCCACTCTCTCGTCTCTTTCCTCGGGGGCAAATTTATCCTGGAAGTCCCGAAATTTCTGATTAGATAAGGCTTTGAGGGGTGTGGTATAGAAGACCCTCTGACCCAGATGTAACGCCCGATAAATGGCAAATTCCCCAATGGCCGTCTTGCCTGAACCGGTTGGGGCGCAGACCACTACGGATTTTCCCTGATTCAACGCAGCGATGGCCTCCTCTTGAAAGGAGTCCAAGGGGAAGGGGAATAGTTCTTGAATATTGAGTTCAGATGCGGTTAATGATTGTTTCACTCAAGGTCACACATTAAGCTATCTAAGGATCACACCTTATGTCTATTTTAGGGGAAAAAGCTACCGGTTACTAAGTTATGGATTAATTTTCCTTTTTCCCATTCAGTAATTAAGTCGGGTTACCAATGATAACAAGTTTTGGCTGGCATTAGGGTCATTGCTTGCCAAAAAATTAATTTTACTTTACAATTAGTATGTAGATAAGCGCGTCAGTCCCGGTTGAGATTGTGTTGAAGAAATAAATAATTGTCATTCACATCCGTTCATAAGTGTTTTTGTAAATCCCTATCACTATACCTGCAAACAAGTAACCATTCAGAGACAGTTAAACATGGCAACCAAGAAAAAAGTCGATACCGTGCGTCATTATCTTCAGTCCATTGGTAAAACGCCTTTACTATCGAGTACTGAAGAGATTAAACTGGCTGAAGAAATTCAGGCCATGCTACCCCTATAAGAGAAGGAAGACCTAACCGCAGAGGAGAAAAAAATTGTCTATAAAGGACAAAAAGCTAGGGACAAAATGATCCAAGCTAATTTGCGTCTAGTTGTCTCTATCGCCAAGAAATACCTAAACTCGGGACTCTCTTTATTAGATTTAATTCAAGAAGGAAGTTTAGGGTTAATTCGCGGAGTAGAAAAGTTTGATCCCTCTCGGGGTTATAAGTTTTCTACCTATGCTTACTGGTGGATTAGACAGGGAATTACTCGAGCGATCGCTGAACAAAGTCGCACCATTCGTCTTCCTATCCATATTAACGAAAACCTCAACAAATACCGTAAATCTATTCGAGAATTGACCCTAAAATTGGGTAGAAAACCGACACAAAAAGAGATCGCCGAAGCGATGGAAATCTCTGTCGATAAGTTACAATTTCTGCAACAAGCAGCCTTCAAAACCAAGTCTCGCAGTTTGAACATTGTTATCGATGAAAATAACACCGAGTTGGGGCAACTATTACCGGATGAAGATAGTATTTCGCCGAGTGATTTTGTTAAACAAGAAGAAAAGGTTGCTCAAATTAATCGAATGTTAGAAAGTCTCTCTCCTCGACAAAAAGAAGTCATTATTTTACGTTTTGGCTTGCGAGACGGGAAACAAATGAGTTATAAAGCCATTGGAGAACAATGTGGCATCAGTCATGAAAGGGCCCGCCAAATTTACAGTCGCGCCCTCAGAATTTTACGCAAACAAACCGAGAAAATAGACAGACTCGCGGTTTAAATTGGGAAATATTTTTCGGTATTTTTAGGGAGAAAGTCAATAATATGATATAATCCGTCAAGGTTATTTTCTCCCTATAGATTTCCTATGGTTTTCCTGCCCTTTGAAGCCCAAAAGTTAAGCGACAAAACATCCATTGATTTAGTTAATCGCATTGAGTTTGAAGAGATTGCTACCCCCTTGTCTCCTCAACCTATTAGTACCAGTTACCTGCGTCAGGGAGAGGGAAATACGCCCGTTTTATTGATTCATGGGTTTGATAGTTCACTATTAGAATTTCGTCGTTTATCACCCATTCTAGCTCAACAGTATCAAACTTGGGCGGTTGATTTATTGGGATTTGGCTTTACCAAAAGAAATAACGACCTCTTATTTAGTCCTGAAACTATCAAGACCCATCTATACTATACTTGGAAAACTTTAATAGAGCAACCTGTTATTTTAGTCGGTGCTTCTATGGGAGGGGCAACGGCTATTGATTTTACATTAACCTATCCTGAAGCTGTTAGCAAGTTAGTGTTAATTGATAGTGCGGGTTTAGCAGCACCTCCCAAAATAGGAAAATTTATGTTTCCCCCGTTTGACTCTTTAGCAACCGCATTTTTGCGGAATCTTAAGGTGAGGCAAAAGATTAGTGAATCGGCCTATTATGATAAAAGTTTCGCCACTGAAGATGCACAACTTTGTGCTGCGTTACATCTTCAGTGTGCAAGATGGAGTCAAGCGTTAATTTCTTTTACCAAAAGTGGGGGGTATGGTTCCTTTAAACAAAACATTGTTAAAATTGAGCAACCCACCACCATTATCTGGGGAGAAAATGACAAAATTTTAGGAACAAAAGACGCGGAGAAGTTTGAGAAGTTAATTCCTAATAGTCAATTAATTTGGATTCCTAAATGTGGCCATGTTCCCCATTTAGAAAAAGCAGAATTAACGGCTAAAGCGATTATTAATTAAGTATTGAGGTTCCCAATCTTCACAACTAATTGCTTCTTCAGTAAAGGCTTTATAGGGATGTATTGTACATTTTAAACAAGTTTCTCCTGTATAAAAAGAACAGCGATTGCAAGGAATTTGATGCAGTTTTCTTAGGTGAAAAAATCCATCTTGAATGGCAAAGAAAATTGCACAAAAAAACCACAACAAAACCAACCAAATAAGTAAAGGACAAATCCAACCCATTTGGGTCATAATAACTTTCTGCAAGGCCATAATTAATCTCTAGACAACACCAACAAAAATGGCAAGCAAAACAATATCCTTCTCAATACGTGAGTTCGAGAAAAAAGAGTTGATGGATAACAGAAAAAAAGTTTGAAGTAGAATCACTCCTCACAACGAACTGACATATTCAATGGTTTTAGCTACCAATATAAGAGTAGTTGAATCATTTATGAAGAAACTGTTTGCCATTTTTTCTTAGCAGGTTCTTTTTCTAAACTTTGCCAAAAATTAGCAATTTTTTCACTCACCAATTCCGAATTTAGATAATGGAAAAAATGTCTTCCTTGAGAACATTCCCAGAGTATATCCCCTGATTTTAACCAAGGTTTCCAAGCATTTGACTGATAAGTAGAAATAACGAGATCATCTCGACTCACGCCAATAAATAAAGGCACAGAAATTAACTGAGGTGTGACACTCACTTGTTCAACTAAGGTATGAGGAGAAGGAGACGATAATAAATCTTGTTCTAGGAGATAAACGAATAATTCACTTTTAAAAGGACATTGACGACCAAACAAACTATAAACCATTTGGGTTAAAATAGTATAGCGATCGCAGGGTAGGGCTTTTAACATGGCATAATAATGACTCTGCCAGTCCATCCCTAAATTAGCCCCCACCGATAACAAAGTCAAGGACTTGACTCTCTCCGGATAATGTTGTGCATACATCATCCCTAACCAACCACTGGTACTATGACCAATCAGATGCACGGGTTCTTTTTGTTGTTTAAGATAATCGTGTAACAATACAAAAGCGGTATCTAGGGTAAGGGGTTCATCGGGAGTTTGACTATATTCCCATAAAGCAACGGCATGATTTTGAGATAATTGACTAATTAGAGGACGGTTAAACCGTTGTAGGGTGGGACTGACGCTTAACCATAAAGCAGTGGGAACTGATGACATAAAAAACTCCAAAATGGGAAGATTCAAGGCACAATTGAGATAGAGTTCAAGTAGGGAAGTTAAGCGGATGTCTATTTAGGGTTTTCAGAGAACGCCTGAGACACCCCCTTAACTCCTTTTTATTTACACTTGTTCGAGGTTATTGAGCGCAGTTTCGACTCGTTTAAAGTCAAACCCTAGAGCGCGTATCGCGTGCCAGAGATGACCTTGTAAGAAGAAAAAGGCTAAGAAAAAGTGGGCATTGGCTAACCAACAACGAGAGGTATGCTTGCCAAAGTCCAACGGGAGAGTATCGGCAAAATAGGGAGTAACCCCTAACTTCACATCCAATACGGGACCATAAAATTCAGGGGGATAAGCTAAGGTATTGACAGCACAGAAATAAGCGGCCACAAACCCGGCTAAGGCAATACCCCCTAAAGAGTAGGATAAAATGGCTTCTCCTGAGAAAATAAGGCGTTTTTTCGCCCATTCCATCGGGGGAACAAGGATGTGCCAAATACCACCAGCAATGAGTAAAAAGCCCACATAAATATGACCACCCACTAAGTCTTCGAGACTATTAACGGTGGCAAAATGGGTTTGATATCCATAGATAACTAAGGGGTCTAAGGTGGGTTGGGTTACTAAACGGACTCCTTCGATGGTGGAGTCGTATAACCCGCCCCAATACATGGCTTTTCCTACTAATAAGAGCGCACCAATGCCCAAAAATAAGAGATGATGACCTAAAATAATGCCCAATTTTTTCGGGTCGTCCCAGTCAAAATGAAAGCGACGTGGGCCTCCTTCTGTATTTTTTAGGTTTTCTGGGGCTTGTAAAAGATGAAACAAGGCACCAGCACCGAGTACCGCAGAAGAGATTAAGTGTAATACACCAACAACAAAAAAGGAATATATATCAATAACTTCTCCTCCTTGTCCGACCCCAAAGCCTAAAGTGGCTAAGTGAGGTAATAAAATTAACCCTTGTTCTCCCATGGGTAAATCGGGAGAATAGGTTGAAATTTCAAACAAAGTGAATGCACCTGCCCAAAACATGATTAAAGCAGCTTGAGCAGCGTGAGCAACGATAAATAACCCTGATTTATCGGCAAATCTGGCATTTCCTGCCCACCAATCATAGTTAGTGCTGGGATTGTCGTAGGTTTGCATAATGGTCTTCATTGAACAACATCAATCAAGCTTATTAAGAATATATATCAATAAGCTTACCCTTAATTTAGAAACTTTTGCAATAACTAACCATTAAGAAATGTTTAATCAAGGCGATCGCTGAGTTTATAGCGGTTTTCAATGGGCAGGGCAAACGCATCTAAAATATGAGCAAAATTAAGTTATAATCGGGTTGAGATTTGAAATTAGAATTCTAATTTCAAATTTATTGGCTCTATCTCTTTATTTCAAGGCAAGAGACTCATTAGCTACAAAACTTCTTTTGTTAGGTAGTAAACCTTTAAAGGTGAGAGATAATGAGAAAAAGCCCTTTTTGATGAGAGAGCATGAAATTACGTCCAAAAATCACCCTCATTGACCATTTTGAGAAATTGAGTGACCCACGGGTTGAGCGTACTAAAGACCATAAACTGATTGATATTCTCGTCATTGCCCTCTGTGCCATGATTTGTGGGGCGGATAACTTCGTGGCTATTGAAACTTATGTAAACTCAAAATACAAATGGTTAAAGCAGTTTTTGGAGTTAAAGAACGGAATTCCCTCACACGATACCTTTGCACGAGTGTTTGCTCGAATCGACTCAGATGAGTTTGAGCAATGTTTTCGAGACTGGGTTAGCTCTATCACTGAATTGATGCCAGGAGAAATAGTCAACATCGATGGAAAAACCCTCAAGCATTCAACCCATGATGGACTAGGGAAAAAGGCGATTCATTTAGTAAATGCTTGGGCATCTGAACAAAGATTGGTTCTCGCACAACAAAAAGTTCATGAACGAACTAATGAAATTACTGCTATTCCCCATATAATCAAAGTTTTGGAACTTAATGGCTGTTTAGTAACCATTGATGCGATGGGGACTCAAACGGATATTGCCGAACTTTTACATTCAAAAGGTGCTGATTATTGCCTTGCACTAAAAGGTAATCAAAGAGGTCTATTTCAAGAACAAGAAGTTAAAGAAGTATTTGATAAGGCTCAACAAACTGAATGGATTGGGATTGAACATAGCTTTAATCGAACAGTTGAAAAAGGTCATGGCCGGATTGAAACTCGTCGTTGTTGGACATTTTCGGCAGAGCTATTGAGTCAAAATACTGATAAATGGGCAGGACTTCAAAGTATTGGTATTGAAAATAATCTTCATTGGGTTTTGGATGTGGCTTTCAATGAAGATGATTGTCCCGTGTATAAAGACAATGCTCCTGAGAATTTAGCCAGATTACGGCAGATATCTCTTAATCTTCTCCCTCAAGAGAAAACTGCTAAGATAGGGGTGAAGAATAAACGACTCAAAGCAGCTTGGGATAATAAATATTTAGCCAAAGTTTTGGGTATCTAATAGTAGCGAGCGCCTAATTAAAATAGAGCAATAAATTCTGAAAATGATCTCAGTATGAGGTTCTCAATCACGTTGCTAGTTTTTTTCAAAATGGTCTTATTAACAAGCCTTTTTTCTTTTGGGAGAAGTTTTTTAGGGAGGTTGTTCAAATTACCTGGTAATTTGAACCCTTGAACACATTAAAGATGGTAGAACGACGGGGCGATCGCACAGTCAAGAGGGGACACTAAAGTAATTACTCCATTGAAATAAGACACTCTGTAACCTAGGTATTCTTCTGAATTAAATTTTTCAT
>JAAUYB010143874.1_pt1 | contig 11139 bp, 14 predicted proteins | sample 7278071 | NCBI WGS metagenome assembly JAAUYB01 (sample SAMN14350121, study PRJNA611818) | marine sediment metagenome | isolation source: surface marine sediment (1.8m) | place: French Polynesia: Moorea | collected 2018-08 | reverse complement strand
CGCCGGATACCAGGTTGGTGACGATGGTCGTCGACACAGAGCCTGTCGCGACTGTCGTAACCCCGGTGCCCGCAGCCGAAATCGCGCCTTCGGAGGTGTGGAGGAAAGACAGCGCGCCCCCGCCCGAGGCCGACAGATCGAACCCGTCGCCGCCGGTCACGGTGGTATCCAACCCGAAATCTCCCGCCGTGGTAACAGTCAGACCGGTGCCCGAAACCGAAATCGCCTGGGTCGTGTCCGTTGCGGGATCTGCCGGGCCCGCGCAGACGAAGACGCCCAAGCTTCCGGTGCAGTCGCCGCCGTGGGCCACATGACCGTACGTGGCAATCGACAATGACAGCGCCAGCGCCGAGGTCGTAGCCGATAGCCCTGCCCTGCAAACTCTCACGCCCGCGCTCCCCGTATGGCGCCCGGGCCTGGTGCACGGTGATCCCCGGCAGCCAGGCGCGGCGCCCGATCGGCGAGCCCACTCTTCGCCAAACGGCCCGTGGGAGCAACCTGTCGATGCCGCCCAAGAACGGCCAGGCGCGCTTTAAACAAGGCGCGGAATGGATCGCAGGTTTCTTTGGGCACCACATGCCCTTCGGCCCGCCGCTCGCACAATATCGACCTTGCCATGGCCCAAGGTCCAGGTGCCTGAAATTGCTCCCTGACTACGGCTGGAATTCACGCACCAGTCAGCGCAACTTGCCGTCCGAACGCGTCCTGCGGCGCGCGACGTTTCAGTACTGAGACTTGCGCCGATTTTTCCCGTCTTCGGTGCGTGGCCCACACTTCCGGCCGATGTCACGCTTGGTCCCGGACCGCGATACGCCGCACACCTCGCGGCGACGCGCTCTCCACCAGTATCAATCGTAGGCGACGTTGAATTGGCGCACCCGATAGGATTCGAACCTATGGCCTCTGCCTTCGGAGGGCAGCGCTCTATCCAGCTGAGCTACGGGTGCCTGGTCGGCGATATAGCCGTCGGGCCCGGGCCTCGCAATCGCAAAGTCAGGCGAAGAGCTCGTGGCACAGCTCCAGCGCCTCGATCAGGACATCGATCTCGTCGGTGGTGTTATAAAGTCCCAGCGAGGCGCGGCAGGTGGCGGTCAGGCCCAGATGGTCCATCAGCGGGCCGGCGCAATGGTGCCCGGCGCGCACCGCCACGCCCTTCTTGTCGAGCACCGTCGAGATGTCGTGGGCATGGGCCGCCCCGTCGAGCGTGAAGGAAAAGATCGCGCCCTTGTCCGGCATGGTGCCTTGCACGTTCAACCAGTTGAGGCCGGCAAAACGTTGCATGGCGTAATCGCGCAAAGCGGCCTCATGGTCGGCGATGGCGTCCATGCCCAGGCCCATCATGTAGTCGAGCGCCACGCCCAGGCCGATCATCTGCACGATTCCGGGCGTGCCGGCCTCGAACTTCATCGGAGGGTCGTTCCAGGTCACCTGGTCCTTGTGCACCTCGCGGATCATGTCGCCACCACCGATGAACGGGCGCATCTCGGCATAGCGGTCACGCTTGACATAGATCGCGCCCGACCCCGAAGGCCCGTAGAGCTTGTGCCCGGTGATCGCATAGAAATCGCAGCCGATGTCCTGGACGTCGACCGGCATGTGCACTGCCGCCTGGCTGCCGTCGACCAGCACCGGCACGCCCCGCTCATGGGCGCCGTCGGTGATCGCCTTAACGTCAACTCTCGTGCCCAAGACATTGGAAAGATGGATGATCGAGACCAGCTTGGTCTTTGGCGTGATGGCGTCTAGGACCCTCTGGGGGTCCAGATATCCGGTCGAATCCACGTCGACCCATACCAGCTTCACGCCCTGACGCTCGCGCAGAAAATGCCAGGGCACGATGTTGGCGTGGTGTTCCATGACGCTGAGCACGATCTCGTCGCCGGCTTGCATCCGCGGCATCGCCCAGGAATAGGCGACCATGTTGATGCCCTCGGTGGTGCCCGAGTTCATCACGATCTCGTCTTCCGAGGCGGCGTTGAGGAATCGCGCAATGGTGCCGCGCACGGCCTCATACTTCTCGGTCGCAAGATTGGATAGGAAGTGCAAGCCCCTGTGAACGTTCGAATATTCTTCCGAATACGCCTTTGTTACCGCATCTATCACGACCTGCGGTTTCTGGGCCGAAGCACCATTGTCGAGATAGACAAGCGGCTTGCCGTTCACCTCGCGCGCAAGGATCGGGAACTCCCGTCGGATCTTTGCGACATCGTACATATCAGGGGGCCCCGGGGATGGTGACCCCGACGATCGACAATAAGATCGACAGGCCAAAGGCCACACCCATCATCGACACCAGGATCATAACGAAGACTTTGCCGAGCGACGAAAACCCGTGCAGCTCGGCGATGAAATTTGTGAGCAGCCAGAAGAACAGTGCAAATCCCGCCAGACCGACCAGACTCGCCATCGCCGGCAAAACCATCAGTGCAGCGAATTGCACGACCTGAACGCAGATCATCACGAACTGCATCCAGGCAATCAGCAGGATCGCATCTTCGAACGCCCCAATCCCGCCCATGGCGCGGCCGATCCAAAACACGGCGAAGACCATGATCACCATCAGCGACATCTGCACCACGCCGGCCAGCACCGGATTGGCCAGAAACGGGCCAAAGATCACGCCGGGTTGGCCAAGCATCACGTAGGTGGTGATCTGGCCGAGGATCACGCTGACCAGAACGACCAGCAGCAGCGCCTCCCACCGCGCACCTCGCGGCAGGCCGACTTGCATGACCAGGCGCGCGGCGTCCCGCGGTGTGCGGACACTGTCCCAGGCGAGGCGCAGGAGCGAGTTGAAGTCCAACGTCATACGGCCACCGCCGTCCGTTCGGTTTCGTGAAATGAGATGCCCCAGAACACCAGAAACACACCAAGCGCAAGACCGCTGGTCACTTGTAAACCTGCGCCGATCCCTAGAAACCCAGCGGCCAGGCCATTGAGCAACCACAACGGCGACGCGGCCAAGAGCGACCAGAACAACGCCAGCCTTGCGGTGTACCATGTGCCCTGCCCGCCGACGAGACGCGCCAACACCCGGGTGAGCGCGGCCAACGCATAAAGCAACAGCGGCGCCAGAAAGAACCAGCCCAGCAAAGCGCCGCCGATGCGGGCGTCCAGCGGGATCGAAGGGTCCAGATAAGCCTCGCGACTGAGCCGTGGCCATTGCGCGATGAAGATCAGCCCGCAGGCCAGCATTACGTAGAAAAGCACCCGGTCTTCGCGCGTACCCATCGCCAATTGACGGCGGATCCCCGTGCGGGGGCTCCGGTACATCGCGACGATATCAAGCGTCAGTGCCATTCAACGTCGGCGGCGGGACAGCCACGCCTCGAGTCTGGACAAGATGTCGGCGGCGATGGTTTCGTCTTCGATCTCGTCGATGGCCTCGGCAAGGAATGCCAGCACCAGAAGATCCTGCGCCTCACCCGTCGGCACCCCGCGCGACCGCAGGTAGAACAGCGCGTCGTCGTCGATGGCACCGCTGGTCGAGCCATGGCTGCAGGCGACATCGTCGGCGTAGATCTCCAGTTCCGGCTTGGCAAAGAACTGCGCGTCATCGTCCAGAAGCAGCGACTGGCTGATCTGGTAGCCGTCGGTCTTTTGGGCGTCGGGCTGGACCAGGATCTTGCCCTGGAACACGCCGGTGGCGCCGTTCCGAAGCACCTTCTTGAACACCTGCCGGCTTTCGCAATTCACCGCGTCATGGGTGACAAAGACAGTGTCGTCGTGATGAAAATCGCCGTCGCCGACGCAGGCCCCGGCGACATGGGCCACGGCATTGTCACCGGTGAACTCGACCACGGCTTCGTTACGGGTCAGAACGCCATTCGCCGTCAGCGTGAACGACTTGAAGGTGCTTTCCTCGCCAAGCCGGGCGAAGATGTGCGTGGCGGCCCGGCGCTCGTGATCCCGTCCTTGTGCGCGGACGTGATGGAACGCCGCACCATCGGCGACATCGACCTCCATCACCTTGTTAAACCGCGCGGCCGCGGGGCCGTTCTCCAAAACGGTCAGGTCGGCGCCCTTCTCCAACTTGATGCAATGATGAAGAATTGCATCGGAAGATTCTGATTTATGTAGATAAATCAGAGATACCGGTCGCTCCGCCTGGCCGGTGGCGCGGATTAGGACGCCATCGGTCGCAAAGGCGGTATTGAGCGCCGCGAGTGGACGGGCCACCGGGACTTGCCCGCGCGCCTCCAGCACACCGTAAAGGTCTTTCGCCCAGTGGATGTCGGCCTTGCCGGCCTCGCCGAGGCGCTCGATTTCGACGCCCGCAAGCCTCGGGTCGTCGGACGCGTCGGCATCGAAAACGCCGTCGACGAAGACGAGTTTCACCCGATCGATCGCGCCGAAGACCGGCGTTTCGCTGCCTGTGTCGAACACCGCCGCCCGCGGCGCCGTCGCCTCGGTCAGGCTGTCCGGGCGCGTGTATTTCCAATACTCATCGCGTCGAGCCGGCAAGCCCATGGCCCGCAAACGGGCCAGCGCATCGGTGCGAGCCGCCGTCGCCCAGGCGGCGCCCTCGGGCATCGAAAGTGCGCTCAGCCGAGCCTCGGTCGTGTCGGTTTTTGCCTGCGGAAGCGCCATCTCATGCCACCTCTTCCAGCAGGTCGGCATAGCCGTTTTGTTCGACCTCCAGCGCCAGTTCGGCGCCGCCGGTCTTGATGATGCGGCCGTCATACATGATGTGCACGACGTCGGGCACGATGTGGTCGAGAAGACGCTGGTAATGCGTGATCACCAGAAAGGCCCGGCCCTCGTCGCGCAACGCATTCACGCCGCTCGCAACCAGCTTCATCGCATCCACGTCGAGCCCTGAATCGGTCTCGTCGAGGATGCACATCTTCGGCTCCAGCACCGCCATCTGCAGGATTTCGTTGCGCTTTTTCTCGCCACCCGAGAAGCCAACATTGACCGGGCGTTTCAGCATCTCGGCGTCGATCTTCAGCTCCTTCGCCTTGGCACGGATCAGCTTGAGGAAATCAGCGGCGCTGACCTCGTCCTGTCCGCGCGCTTTTCGCTGGGAATTCAGCGCAGTGCGCAGGAAGGTCATGTTGCCGACGCCGGGGATCTCGACCGGGTATTGGAACGCCAAAAACAGCCCGGCGGCTGCGCGCTCCTCGGGCTCCATCTCCAGCACGTCGGCGCCCTCCAGCGTCGCCGAGCCCTTTGTCACCTCATAGCCGTCGCGGCCCGACAGCACGTAGCTCAGCGTCGACTTGCCGGACCCGTTCGGCCCCATAATCGCATGTACCTCGCCGGCCCTGACCTCGAGGTCGACGCCTTTGAGGATCTGCTTACCCTCTTCTTCAAGTTTTACGTTCAGGTCTTTGATATTCAGCATTTTTTCCTCATGTCTTGCACAGGCGCCGGTTATTGCACCCGGGTGAACATCTCCATGATGCGGGCCATGTCAGCGACCGGAAACGGCTGGGGCTCCAGCTCGAACCGGACCATGCGGCCGCGGGTTTCGACAGGCCTGGCATAGGCCTCGACCGACCGGTAGCTGTTGCGCTCGACATAGTCGTCGAACAGCACGGTGACCGGCCGGGTGATGCGGAAAGCGGTGGTCAGAAAGCAGGCAGCGCGGAACCGCCCGTCGATCAGCACGGTATCGGGATGCCGAAAGTCCTCGCGGTCCCAGACCGACAGCGGATAGGTGTGAAACCGCTTCCACTGCTCGTGGTTCAGCGGATGGCCCCATTTTCGCGTCTTACCGATGTTCACCGGGTGCAGGCGCACGTCGGCAACGGGGGGATGCGCGTCAAACCAGGCCTGCAGGTTTTCCGCCCAGGCGCGGTCGCTTTCGACCGAAAACACCGTCGCGCCGGGCAATTCGCCGGCCAGCACCGTCGATCCGCCGCTGCCGTATTCCAGGATCACGCGCGCCCGGCCATAGACCTCGCGCAGCCAGTCGGCCTCTGCCGCGGGCAGCGAGAGCACGGGGCGCTCCAGCGTGCTGGGGGGGACGGCCTCGGACATGTCTAGCGCACCGTCACCGCGGTGCCCGAGGCCGAGACCATCAGCATGTTGTTGATCACCTCATAGTCGAGGTCGACGCCGACCACGGCGTTGGCGCCCTTGGCCGCGGCCCGCTCTTCCATCTCTTCCAGCGCCACCGCGCGGGCCTTGCCGAGCTCTTCCTCATAAGCGCCCGAGCGGCCGCCGAGGATGTCGGTGATGCCGGCGAAGAGATCGCGAATCACATTGGCTCCGAGGATCGCCTCGCCCACGACGATGCCGTGGTATTCGGCGATTAGCTGGCCCTCGACCGACGGCGTGGTGGTGACGATCACAGCTCTTCCCCTTCCCAGTAATCGTGCGCGTCCTCGCGGCGGCCGACATGCTTCATATGCGCCTCGAAGAACGACGGGCCCGGCGCGATGCCGAGGGCGGCGAACTTGCCGCTGTCGGGGTATTCCGCGATGTCGGGGTCGTTCGAGGTCGATATCCCGATGTATTTCAAAGGCTTGTTGCCCGAATTTATCAATTGGTGCGCCGTGTCAGGGCCGCCGCGTGGGGCGGCGCAGACGTCGCCGAGTTTGACCGGAAAGTCGTTCTCGCCGAAGCGATACGTGCCCTCGCCCTCGAGGATCACGAACATCTCGTCGTTGCCCAGGTGGTTGTGGAACGGAAACGCCCGCCGCCCCGGCTCGACGGTGACGAACATCGCTCCGATCCCGGACATGCCGAGCGCGCCGGACAAGGGCGCGATCATCGCCCCGAACCGGGTGCTGCCCTCGGGTGCGTTGGAAAAACTTTGGGCGTCGAAGACATTGACCACGGGCAGAGTCATCAGGCCGCTCCTTGCAAGCTGGAGTTTGCTTTAAGGTCGCTTGGAAAAGCATTGATCAGGCTAGATTTCGAGACCAAAAGGCCGTCGATGTAGGGGATCTCGTCGGGCAAGCCCGCGGCAATGCGAGCAGGGATCTCGGCGGGATCGAGCGGGTCGAAGAGTTGCCGCCCGACCGATCGGGCGTAGTCGCGGAATTTCAGCTGCGGCGCGACGTGGTTGTAGGCCGGGTCGAGCCAGGTGTTGGGGATGCCGTAGGCGTCGGCGGTGATCAGCCCGTGCAGGCTGGACGAGATCACATGCGCGCAAGACGCGATCTGGCGCACGACCTCCAGCGGGTCGGGCCCGGTCACGTCGATCAGCGTCAGCCGCGGGTGGTCGGCCGCCAACGCCTGCCATGCCGGGTCCGCGACCTTGCTTAGGTGCGGGATCAGGCCGATGCGGTCGGTGCGCTCGGGCCAATGGTCGAGCGCATCGGCGATCAGCAGCCCCGGATCGCCCAGATCGCGCGTCTCGAGCCCCAGGATCTCGGCCGACAGCGGGCCGCGCAGGGCCGCCACGCGCACGTTTTCCAGAAACGCCGGTACGTCGCGGGTCATGCAGCCGGTGCCCCAGATCCAGGGCCGGGTGCCGTCGGCGCGCGGGTCCCGGTGGCTGGCGGCGATCATCTCGATCAGGCTGCCGAGCCCGAAAAGTTCGGCCTCTGCCCGTGACGCCCAGACCACCGGTCGGCCCGACACATAGGCGGTGATCACCGGCGAGATCGCGTCGCCGAAGTTGCGCACCTTGCGGTACCAGAACAGTTTCAAGGGTGCACTCACCGGCGGTCCCTCCGCAGGACGAGGCTGGCAAAGAGGCTGCCCAGGAAGCCCGAGATCAAACCCGCCACGGCAACTTGCCAAATCTCCAGCGCGTCGGTCACTGCATCGACGACCATCGCGAAGATGGCACAAAAGAGACCCGTGGTAAGAGCGGCGATCAGGATCATGCGGAGGGTCATCTTCGCGCCTGCCGCGCCTGGTTCTCTGCATTCATGGCGCGGATCTGGCGGTCAGTCTCGGCGACTTGGTGGGCGCGTGCCGCCTCGCGCTCGGCCGACCGGCGCGCCCAATCCCGACGCTCGAACCGCAGGGCCAGGCGATAGGCCACGACGACGCAGACCAGCGAGCCAACCACGAAGGCGCCCCAGGCGGTGACCCAGGGCACCAGGCGCCACAGCAGATAGCCCGCGCCATAGCCCGCCAGAAACGCCGCCGGCACCACGATCCGCCCCCGGTCCACGTGGGAGGGGTTGTCGATCTGGCCCATCAGCCCTTCTTCTGCGGCGTTGCCGACCATCTAGACAGCTGCCTTCATTTTTGGCGCCAACTCCGTCACGCGTTTGTCCTGCTCGCCGAAAGCACCGCAAATACCGCCATTCCCAGTCCCTGAACCGTGGCATCGGCATAGCTTGGCACGGCCGGGCTTTCGAGCAGCAGACGCGGGGTGATATCCGGGCCTTCGCCCTCGGGAAGCGGTCTCACGACAATATCCCCTGGCGCCACCTGCAAGGTGTCCGGGGCGCTGCGCTGAACCGAGAACGAGTCGAGAACACTCACCATATCGGCGAATTCGGATGACCCAAGGTATGCCTCAAGTTCATCCAAAAGCGCGGCCTGCGCCTCGGTCATCCAACCGACCCCTCCAACGAGATCGCCACCAGCTGCTGCGCCTCCATGGCGAATTCCATCGGCAGCGCCTGCAGCACCTCCTTGCAGAAGCCGTTGACCACCAGCGCCACCGCCTCTTCCTCGTCCATGCCGCGCTGGCGGCAATAGAACAGCTGGTCGTCGTCGACCTTGGACGTGGTCGCCTCGTGCTCGCAGCGCGACGAGTTGTTGCGGACCTCGATGTAGGGCACCGTATGCGCCCCGCATTTGTCGCCGATCAGAAGCGAGTCGCACTGGGTGTAGTTGCGGCTGTTTTTCGCCTTCGGGTGCATCGCCACCTGACCGCGATAGGTATTCTGCGCCTTGCCCGCGCTGATGCCCTTGCTGACGATCCGCGACTTGGTGTTCCGGCCCAGATGGATCATCTTGGTGCCGGTATCGGCCTGCTGCATATTGTTGGTGATCGCGATCGAGTAGAACTCACCCTGGCTGTCGTTGCCGCGCAGGATGCAGGAGGGATACTTCCACGTCACGGCGGAACCGGTCTCGACCTGGGTCCACATCACCTTGGACCGGTCGCCCCGGCAATCGGCCCGCTTGGTCACGAAGTTGTAGATCCCGCCGCGGCCCTCTTCGTCGCCCGGGAACCAGTTCTGCACCGTCGAATACTTGATCTCGGCATCTTCCAGCGCCACCAGCTCGACCACGGCGGCGTGCAACTGATGGGTGTCGCGCTGCGGCGCAGTGCAGCCTTCGAGATAGCTGACGTAAGAGCCCTTGTCGGCGATGATCAGCGTGCGCTCGAACTGGCCGGTATTCTCGGCGTTGATCCGGAAATAGGTGCTGAGCTCCATCGGACAGCGCACGCCCGGCGGCACGTAGACGAAGGAGCCGTCCGAGAACACCGCCGAATTCAGCGTCGCAAAGTAGTTGTCGCTGACCGGAACCACCGACCCGAGGTACTTTTTCACCAGATCGGGATGCTCGCGGATCGCCTCGGAGATCGAGCAAAAGATCACACCCGCCTTGGCCAGCTCCTCCTGAAAGGTCGTGCCGACGGAGACCGAGTCGAAGACCGCATCGACGGCGACCTTGCGCCCCTCGGCCGGTGCCGCATCAGCGCCCTCGACCCCGGCCAGGATCATCTGCTCCTTCAGCGGAATGCCGAGTTTGGTATAGGTCTCCAACAGCTTCGGATCGACCTCGTCCAGCGACTTCGGCTTCTCGGCCATCGACTTGGGCGCCGCGTAATAATACTGGTCCTGGTAGTCGATCTTGGGATAGTCGACCATCGCCCACTCGGGCTCGGTCATCTCGACCCAGCGGCGATAGGCGCCAAGCCGCCATTCGGTCATCCACTCGGGCTCGTCGTTCTTGGACGAGATCAACCGGACGATGTCCTCGTCGATGCCCTTGGGGGCATAGTCCATCTCGATCTCGGTTTCCCAGCCATACTTGTACTTGGCCGTGGACTCGACCGCCTCTACCGTTTCCCGGTCGACACCGTCCTTGACCTGCGTGGCCTCAACCGGCGTGGTGGTGTCCAGAACTGCCATACCTTATCCCTTCTCTCAGGCCGCCCGCGCTCGAAATCGCTTGTGCGCGGCGGTCCAGGCGTCGACAAAGCGCCCAATCTCGTCTTCCGTCGTCGTCGGCCCCAGCGACACCCGGATCGCCGAGCGGGCCGTCACCTCGTCATATCCCATCGCGCGCAGCACCCGGCTTTCGCGCACCTTGCCGCTGGAACAGGCCGAACCGCTGGAAATTGCGAACCCGGCCAGGTCCATCTGCATCACCTGCGTCTCGCCCTTCCACCCCGGCGCGGCGAAGCAGGAGGTATTCGGCAACCGCGATACATCTTTTCCGACAAAAATAGTCTCTGTTGCAGCGGCCTCAATACCGCTTTCTAGAATATTTCTAAGTTTCTTCACCTCGGTCCAGACCCCGGCGTCGAGATCGCGCATCGCCAGCTCAGCCGCGGCGCCGAATCCAGCAATCCCGGCCACGTTCTCCGTGCCGGACCGACGTCCCATTTCCTGTCCGCCGCCAAGCAGAAGCGGTTCGATGTCAATGCCTTGCCGGACGATCAGCGCGCCAACGCCCTTCGGTCCGCCAAGCTTGTGCGCCGACAGGACCGCGAAATCCGCCCCGCTCCAGGAAAATGCAAACGGAATGCGCCCCACCGCCTGAGTGACATCCAACAACAGCCGGTCCGCCCGCAAAGCGCCAAAGGGCCACTGCCCATTGAGCTTCTGCGGCGGCTCGGTGATCACCCCGGTCTCGGAATTGGCCAGCCCCATCGCCAGGGTATGCCCTGGCCCTTGCGGCCGGTCGCGCGCGCTCGACAGATCGAAATGCGCCCATAGCGCGTCATGCGCGGTGTCTTGCACGAACACGTCGCAGGCCTCGATCCGGTGCCTTAGAACCCGCGCCGCCTCCGTCGCGCCCGACGTAAACACGACCTCGCGCGGCTGACAACCGACGGCAGCCGCCACTTGCGCCCGCGAACGTTCCACGATCGCCCGCGCGGCCCGCCCCTCGGCGTGCACCGACGAGGGATTGCCGACCTGATCGAGCGCCGCGATCATCGCCGCCCGCGCCTCCGGCCGCAATGGCGCCGTCGCGTTCCAGTCCAGATAGACCCGCTCAGCCATTGCGGCCCCCGGCTCTTTCATCTGGCCAAAAATATCTCGG
>JAAUYB010013540.1_pt1 | contig 11143 bp, 7 predicted proteins | sample 7278071 | NCBI WGS metagenome assembly JAAUYB01 (sample SAMN14350121, study PRJNA611818) | marine sediment metagenome | isolation source: surface marine sediment (1.8m) | place: French Polynesia: Moorea | collected 2018-08 | reverse complement strand
CCCTTTCAGAAGCCATTAAAGATCCAAATACAGGAAAAGTACTAGGGGTAATCAAAACAGGAGTTTTAGCCAACGAATTCAGTGACAATCTGAGTTCTAATCTCAGTAGTAATTTAAAACAATCCGAGCAAATTCAAATTATTTCTCCGAGTGCAGGAATTCCCTTAAATACAATTAATAACCAAGGCAGTAATTCTGAGTCACAAACAATTATTGGAGGAGAAAATGTTTTAAATATTATCAAAGAGATACAAACCCTGAATAATGATCAGCAGAGAGTGAATGCAGAATACATTAAAAACTTAGAACAACAGTATAATATCTCAAAGTTAAGCATTGAAACTTTAGGTAATAGTGAGAATAATCAACCAATCTCATTGGCAAAGTTTAACTATGATGGAAAGATTTTTAATCTATCAACAATGCCTAGAGTAGATTGGGTAGCTGTTGCCTCTATTGATCGAGGGGTAATTGATAGAGCAGGACAAGAACTCTTGGTTGTTTTTGCCGTTACTGCTTTAATTTTAGGGGGATTAAGTATAGGCTTAATTCTTCTTTTAGCTCGTCAATTATCTGATCCTTTAACGAATTTGACCGGTAAAGCAGAGCAGGTAGCATCAGGGGATTTAAATGTTCAAGCAGAGTTAGCAGGAACCTTTGAAGTTCAAACATTGGCTGATAGTTTTAATAGCTTGGTACTCAAGGTTAAAACCTTACTTACAGAACAAGAATTAGCCACAGAAGAGCAAAAAAAACAAAAAGAAAATATTGAACAAGCCATTTTTGAACTGGTGGATGAAATTGAAGGGGCAGCAGAAGGAGATTTAACCGTAAGAGCAGGTTTAGACTCTTTAGAATTAAGTACCGTTGCTGATTTGTTTAATGTGATTATTGAAAACTTAAAAGATATTGCAACGGAGGTAAAACAGTCAAGCAATCAAGTGAGTAACTCTTTAGAAACTAACGAAAATTCGATCCTACAACTGGCAGAAAAATCCATTCAAGAGGTAGAAGAGATTCAGAAAACCTTAACTTCAATGGAACAGATGTCCCATTCCATTGAAGAAGTTGCCAACAACGCCACTTACGCTGCCCAAAGTTCCGAAGAAGCCTATCAAGTGGTACAAAAAGGTAGTAACGCCATGGCAACAACCGTAGAAAGTATCCTTACCCTCAGAACCACTGTCAGCGAAACGGCGCAAAAAATGAAGCACTTAGGGGAGTCTTCCCAACGTATTTCCCAAGTGGTTGCTATTATCGAGGAAATTGCTCTGAAAACTAACTTACTCGCCATTAATGCCAGTGTTGAGGCTCGTAGGGCCGGAGAACAAGGACAGGGATTTACAGTCGTTGCTGAACAAGTCGGAGCATTGGCAGAACAGTCATCTAACGCAACCAAAGAAATTGCCCAAATTATCGCAGCTATTCAACGAGAAACCCAAGAGGTAGCAACTCAGATGGAAATGGGAACAAGTCAGGTGGTTGATGCTTCCGATGAGGTAAACATCACTCAAAAATATCTCTCCCAAGCGAGTCAAAAATCCCAAGAAATTAATCACTTAATGCAGTCAATTTCTCAAGCAACAGTTTCGCAAACAGAAACCTCTCAAATGGTGAAAAATTTAATGCAAAAAGTTAGTCAGTCTTCTCAAGAAAAAGCTGCTTCTTCTACTGAGATTGCTCAGGCGATTCATGAAACCACAGAAGTCGCTAAAGAACTTGAGTCAAAAGTTGCTCAATTCCGTGTTGATGATTAATTTTGACTGTTTGTTGAATTTCGTAGGAGTCAGTTATCAACTACTCCTACATAGATATTATTAAATTTTAAGAGTACATGATGGATACTGAACAAGAAGTACGTTTAAATTTTCTAGAAGAAGCAGAGGTTTGTTTAGACCGTCTAGAATCTGTTTTACTGCAATTATCTAGCACGATTGTTGAAAAGACACAACTTGACTTAGCTTTACGGGCTGCCCATTCTGTAAAAGGGGGAGCCTCTATGATGGGATTTAACACCCTCAGTCAAGTGGCTCATCGTTTAGAGGATTTCCTAAAAATAATTCGTGTTCGTCATCAAGGAAATTTAATTGAAGTTGAGGTAGAAAGTTTATTATTACAAGGGCTAGATTCCTTACGAAAGATTAGTGAATTTCATCGTGAATCGAGGGATATTCATACCTCCTGGTTAGAGCAAAATGTTTCTCCAATTTTTGATGAGTTAAGTCAACATTTAGGAGAGTTACAGTCTGAAGATGAAGACAGTTTAATGTCTCAGCAGGAAAATGTTAATCCTGCTTTGTTAATGTTTGAACAAGGGGTAGAAGCGATTCTTCAGCAGTTGGAAGCTCAGTTGACCTTATTAGATTCAGAACAGTTATATCAAGAATTAATTAGTATTACAGAACAACTAATGGAATTTGGTTTAATGGCTGAAGTTGAGGCATTTTTTGAATTATCTCAATCAGTCAAAGAACAATTATCCTTGATCCCTCCTGAAGAGATTTTCCCCTTAGCTTATGAAGCATTAGAAAGTTGGCAGCGATCACACGCTTTAATTATTTTAGGACGTTTAGATAATTTACCTAGACAACTTGAGTTTTCTTCTAATTCATCCCTAGAATTGGGCTTAGCAAATGAATTAGAAGATACGTCTCTTGGCGAACTTGCTGCCAGTATGTTAGGGGAAGAAACTCTGACAGATTGGCAAGAAATATTGACTCAAGAAGCAGAAAAATTATTAATAGAAACTACAGCTAATAAAACTACAGAAAGAATAAGTAATGAGGAGTTGACAAAAAAAGAGCAGAGAAGTTTTCGTATTTCTGGTGAACACATAGCTGCTTTTAATCGCTTATTTGAAGATTTAGTCCTGGAAAAAAATAGTATTAATTTTCGTTTAGAGCAACTAAAAACATTTGTTGATTTAATGTGGGATAGGATGCATCGTTTAGAAGAATCTAATATCTTATTACGTCAATGGTATGATGGGGTGTCTCTTAGTGAAAAGCTTCCACAACTTGTTAATTCTCCTAGTCAAATCGTGTTAAATAGTGCCAATTCCTTGCCATCAAAAACAACCCTTAAAGAACAATTTGATGTCATGGAAATGGCTCATTATACAGACTTACACTTAATTTCTCAAGAACAGATGGAAACTATTGTTCAACTTCGAGAAGTTACCACAGACATCGATTTAGGATTACGAGAAATGACTCAAAGTGTGGGTGATTTTAATCAAACTACCCACTTTCTATATGATAATTTACTCCGCTCACAAATGCGTCCTTTTAGTGATATTGTCAAACGTTTTCCTAGAGTATTGAGAGACTTATCCTTACAATTCGGGAAGCCAGTTAACCTACAAATTAAAGGAGAAGCAACATTAATTGATAGTTATATTTTAGACGTTTTAAGTGATCCTCTCAATCATCTTTTACGCAATGCTTTTGATCACGGAATTGAAGATACAGAAACCCGTTCAAAAATGGGAAAAAACCCAGAAGGAACGATTACAATAGAAGCAAATCATCACGGAAATCAAAGTATTGTTACCTTAACAGATGATGGGCAAGGTATTAATTTAAATAAAATTCGCTCTCGCTTGCTAACTCAAGGAATGAGCGAAAATAAGGTCAAATTAATGTCAGAAAAAGACCTACTTGATACAATTTTTGAACCAGGATTTAGTACAGCAGAGAAAGTCAGCGAATTATCGGGTCGTGGCGTAGGAATGGATGTAGTAAAAACGAATTTAGAGGAAATTCGGGGAGAAATAGACGTTAAGAGTAAACTAGGGCTAGGAACTACCTTTACTTTAACGTTTCCCTTTAGTCTGTCAGTCTCGCGAGTAATGATTGTCGAAAGTAAAGGGATGGTATTTGCCATCGCTGCTGATACCATTAAAGGGGTGATTCAAAGAAATACAGACGAAAATACCGTGATTTGGGGAGAAAGACCGATTCCTGTCCTAGATTTAGCAGAAAAATTTAGCTTTTCTCGTCCCAATAAACCCTTTACCATGACAGGAACCCCCATGATTAATCGGGCGATCGCCTTGATTATCGATGACGGTCAAAATATTCGAGGGGTTTCCGTTGATCGCTTTTGGGTTGAACAAGATATGACCATTCGTTCCATTGCAACCCCAGTTCCCTTGCCTCCTGGGTTTAATCAGTCTATTATCTTGGGAGATGGTCGGGTTATTCCTCTTATTAATTTAACAGAGTGGGTAAATTCCTTTGATAATAATCCTCAAGGAATAGAAACTTTAGGGAATAATGCTCTTTCTTCTGAACAAACTCCGACCATTTTAATAGTGGATGATTCAGTTAATGTGCGTCGCTATTTAACCTTAACTTTAGATAAAGCTGGTTATCAAGTTGAAGAAGCCAAAGATGGTCAAGAAGCTGTAGACAAACTATTCAATGGACTACAAGTACAAGCTGTCATTTGTGACTTAGAAATGCCTCGTTTAGATGGCTATGGTGTCTTAGAAATACTGAAACAAAACTCAGACTTTGAAAAATTACCAATTATTATGTTAACTTCTCGAAGTAATGAAAAACATCGTAAAGTAGCTATGAATTTAGGAGCAGATGCTTATTTTTCTAAGCCTTATGCCGAACAAACTTTATTGGAAACTTTAGTTCAGCTATGCAGTGTTGCTAGTTAAAAGAGTCCATGTTAACAACTGTTTATTATAAATTTATTGTAGGGGTCAACGACTGTTGACCCCTAGGCTGTTGTGCATTTAAACTGCTTATTGGTTAAATTAAATAAAAAAGCTACAACCCCCTTCTCTTTTGCCTTTTGCCTTTTGCCTTTTGCATGAATGCCTTGCTAAAACGCATTTTAAATGCGTTTTAGCTTATTCTCCCCTTTGATAAAATAAAAATTGAGAACCAAAATATCATCTTAAATTAGAATGCTAACAGAAAAATTAACCCAATTAAAAACAATATTTATAGAGATGGAAAGGGCATTAATTGCCTATTCTGGGGGAATTGATAGTACATTGGTCGCAAAAGTCGCTTATGATGTACTGGGCGATCGCGCCTTAGCTGTTACAGCCGTTTCCCCCTCCTTGCTACCCGAAGAATTAGAAGACGCCAAAATTCAAGCGGCCACCATTGGCATTGCCCATGAGTTGGTTAATACCCATGAAATGGATAACCCTAACTACACCGCCAACCCCGTCAACCGTTGTTATTTTTGTAAAAGCGAACTCCATGACACCCTCAAACCTCTTGCCTTAAAATGGGGTTATCCTTACGTTATAGACGGAGTTAACGCCGACGACTTACAAGACTATCGCCCAGGTATCCAAGCGGCCAAAGAAAGAGGGGCGCGATCGCCATTAGCTGAAGTTGGCATCACAAAACTAGAAGTCCGTCAAATCTCCCAAGCCCTAGGCCTACCTTGGTGGGATAAACCAGCCCAACCCTGTTTAAGTTCCCGTTTTCCCTATGGAGAAGAGATTACCATAGAGAAATTACAGCGAGTGGGAAGGGCGGAGATCTACCTGCGTAACTTAGGCTATCACAATTTACGGGTACGTTCCCAAGGGGACACCGCTAGAATCGAATTACCCCCTGAAACTATCAAAGACTTTGTTACTACTACAGATTTACCGACATTAGTGGCTAAATTACAAGCATTGGGCTTTATTTATGTCACTCTGGATTTAGAAGGATATCGCAGTGGTAAATTAAATCAGGAGATTTTGGGGAAAGATGTGGTAAACACGATAAACTAACGAATGACCACGGGTCATAAGTTAACGGAATTATGACAAAACGGGCCCTTCTTTTAGTTAATCGTCATTCCCGCAAAGGCAAAAATAGTTTTGCCCAAGCGGTGGATATTCTCAACGATCTTGGATTTGAATTGGTCGTTGTTCCCATTAAATCTTCTGAAGACTTACCCCAACTGGTACGCAAACACGGACGAAGAGTTGATCTTGTTATTGTGGGGGGAGGAGATGGAACCCTCAACGGGGTTGTCGATAGTTTGATTGAGATGAACCTTCCTCTAGGAATTTTACCATTAGGGACAGCTAATGATTTAGCCCGTACCCTCAAAATTCCTTTTGCTATTCCTCAAGCTTGTCAAGTCATTGCAGAAGGACAACTTAAGTATATTGACCTTGGTTGGGTTAATGGAAAGCATTTTTTCAATGTGGCCAGCTTAGGGTTAAGTGTAGATATTACCGCAAAATTATCGAAAGGGGCCAAACGTCGTTGGGGAGTTTTAGCATACGCATTTACGGCTTTGCAAGTGATCACTCAAACCCGTCCTTTTCATGCTCATATTATCATCAATGGGGAACACATTGATGTCAAAACCATACAAATAGCGGTGGGAAATGGACGGTTTTATGGGGGGGGAATGGCCGTTGCCGAAGATGCCACTATTGATGATCAAAGGTTAGATTTATATAGTTTAGAATTACAACATTGGTGGCAAATTTTCCCTCTTTTATGGCGACTTCCTCAAGGACAACATGGAGATTTACCTTGGGTAAGAACTTTAGAAGGAGAATATTTGGAAATTTACAGCCGCAAGAGACAATCTATTAATACTGATGGAGAAATTATAACAGAAACTCCTGCTATTTTTCGGGTCATTCCTCAGAGTTTAGGGGTTTTAGTTCCTAAAAATTCTTTGCTTAATATTAGCCCTCTTGCTTCTTGAAATCAGAAGTGAAAAATATTCATAAAATGCAGCAATTCTCATTGTGACCGAAAAATTAGGGGTTCAAGCCCTGCACTTTAGGGCGCACAGTCCAATACGAATAATTTACTCAGTATTAATATTTAGGTATTTCCCCTTACATAGTAATAGTTATCTTGTTATAAGTAGTCGGACATAAATAAAAAACCTTGTGTTACGAAATATTACAATAGCCTGAAAGCCTTTTCTCAAAGGCTTTCAGGCTATTTACAAAACTTTATACAGCACCGAAAACTTATGTCCGACTACTTAGAACCCATTTGGTATCTTTGGTATATAAGGGTTTCAGATTAATTCTTGGAGATGCCTAATGGGTTCTCTAGACCAAATTGTACAGATTTTTACTAGATGAACATATTTTTCCGATTGTAGCCGAACAAATCAAGAAGAAAAGACCAGAAATCCTTATCTTTGCCTTACTGTTCTGACAAGAAGGGAGATATATAGGATTAGATGATGAAATCATTTTGAAAGCAGCAACGGATTCTCACTTAACCTTAGTGACTTATGATCAAAATACAATTCCTCTGATTTTAATTCAATGGGGAGAAGCTAATATTAATCATCATGGGGTTATTTTAATTGACTATCAAACAATCAAACCCAATCAGTTTGGTAAGTTAGTTAATTCATTAATTTGGTTGTGGTATAATCAAGGCAATCAAAGCTGGAGAAATCGTTTGATTTATTTAAAACCAGCTTAGAAAAATTATAATTTATGATAACATAAATAATGTTCCTGTGAAACAACAATAACAATTATTATGCTACAAATTCTCACAGGCTTTGGTTTTCTTTCTGGGATGAGTTATCCTTTTCGTTTATTAGGACTGTTTAAGTCTAATCCTGGTCTTTTATCTTATATTATTGTTCCTATTATTGTTAACATTATTCTGGGAGTTTTTCTTTACATTGGTTTATTTTTCTTTGGGTGGGAAGTAACTCAACTTTTAACAGATACTATTATTCAACGTCTTGATTTATTATTAGCTGAACTTCCCAGTTGGTTAAATAGTTTGGATTATTTAGTAATTGCTTTGGGATGGTTAATAAGAATCATTTTGAGTCTATTATTATTAGTCATAACTGGGTTTATTTTAGTTCAATTTGGTGTCATTATTGCTGCCCCTTGGTATGGTAATTTATCAGAAAAAATAGAGACTATCAAAACTAATAATTTAGAAATTATTGAAGTGGGTTTGATTCGAGATATTTGGCGAGCAATACTTTTTGAAATTAAAAAAATAGTTCTAATTTTAGGCTGTGGTTTCTTCCTGTTTTTCTTGAATTTTTTGCCCATTATTGGCACTATAATTTCTACTGTGGGAGGTATTACGGTGACGGGGACAATTATTTGTTTAGATTTTTTTGATTCAGCTTTAGAAAGAAGAAGACTAAAATTTAGACAAAAATTAGGTCTTGTTTTCAAGACTTTTCCTGCAAGTGCGGGTTTTTCTTTGATATGTTTATTATTAATTAGTGTTCCTTTTATTAATTTAGTAACTATTCCTTTTTGTGTGGGAAGTGGAACCTTATTTGTTTGCGAGCGCATTCTTGTCAAGCATTTATAATATAAAAAGTTAAATTAGCTAGATATATCTGATTCTCAAAGTATAGAAAGACAATGATTGAATTTAATGTTACAATTCGTCAGAAGATTGAGCCTAGTCTTGTTAACTCGCTGACAAATTTTGAAGAAATCACACAATTTTTCCAGGAAAAAAGCTCAAATACTCTGATGTGGAATCCTGTAGAAAAAGATGCCCATCATTTATATGATCATTATTTAGATGCCATTTTAACTGTATATTTTAATAAATATTATCTCTTATGTAAGTCTTTAATTCAAGCATTAAATGAAGAAAATTATTTATTGTATGGACTAATTGGAAGATCACTGATTGAACATACAGCTATCTTAAGATATTATGTCACAAGCAAAATGTTTCCTTTAGTAGAAATAGCATTAGAAGACGGAAAAGTAACCTCAGAAGAAGTTGAAACAATAATTCCTTGGTTAGAAAAACATCTTGTAGGAAATAGATTTAATTGGGCTGAATTTTTAGCGGATTATTTTGATGAATTAGATAATTTAAAACCAGGAAGTATTCTTAAAAATTCTCAAGTTAATGTCATAACTTGTCTGCAACAATGGATCAAAGAAGATGACTCAATTAATGATTTATATGAATTGTTTTGTGACTTAGTACATCCTAATTTGGGTAGCACACTTCTTATTAGTAATGTAGTCGATAATCAAATTTGTATTGGAGGTAATTCTGGAGAGGCCATCGCTTTAGAAATAGTTAATCGAACTTTCCATAAACTATTCGCCATATTTAGGGAAGTTTCTCATCAATTCAAACAACTTGAACACTTTAAATTTGCTGATTTTATTAGAGTCATATAAACTCTGAATAGATTATTTCTACAATCCAATATAGAGTCGTTAGTTAAAATAAAAAATGGATATTTCAAAACTAATAAAAGAACTCCAAAATCCTAACGTTTATCCCCATTCTGTACAGGGGACTATACAAGTAATTCAAACCCACGCATCTGCGATATTCTTAACAGGGGACTATGCTTATAAAATCAAAAAACCTGTTAATTTTGGCTTTTTAGACTATTCAACTCTCCAGAAACGTCAACACTTTTTAAATCAAGAGTTGACTATGAATAAGGCGATCGCACCGGATATTTATGTAAAAGTTTTACCCATTTGTGTAGATAATAATCAAATCAATCTAGAAAATAAAGGAGAAATTATAGACTATATTCTCAAGATGAAGCAATTTCCTCAAGATTGTTTATTTATCAATCTTTTTCAAGCATACAAGTTACAAAAAAATCATTTAGAAGAATTAGGCAAAATAGTAGCTTACTTCCATAAAAATACCAAAATTAATGATTACATTCGCAGCTTTGGTGATGTTAAAATCATCAAAAAATCTTTAGATGAAAACTATCAACACACGGAAAAATATATCGGTATTGCTCAAACTGAACAGCAATATCAGGAAACAAAAGAATTTACTGATAACTATTTTGAATTTAAAAAAGCAGAATTTAAACAACGCCAAGAACAAGATAAAATTAGAGAATGTCATGGAGACTTACACCTCAAAAATATTTGTTTATGGAATAATAAAATACAATTATTTGATCGTATAGAATTTAACGAAGAATTTCGCTACGTTGATGTGATGTACGATGTCGCATTTACTGTTATGGACTTAGACGCAAGAAAACGACAAGACTTAAGCAATATTTTCCTCAATACCTATTTAGAAAATACCGGAGACTGGCAAGGATTACAAGTATTACCTCTCTACCTTTCTCGTCAAGCTTATGTTCGCGCCAAAGTTACCTCAATGTTACTGGATGATGTCAATATTTCAGAAACAAAAAAAGAAAATGCGCTCCAAGATGCTCAAAATTATTATCACTTAGCTTGGCAATATACTCAACAACATCAAGGCCAAATTATTATGATGTCAGGTTTATCGGGTTCAGGAAAAACTACCGTTGCCAAATATCTTGCTCAACGTATCAATGCGATCTTAATTCGTTCCGATGCTTTGCGTAAACACTTAGCAAACATTCCCTTAAACCAAACCGGAAACAGTGAAATTTATACCCCTACCATGACCGAAACCACCTATCATCATTTAATTAAATTAGGAGAAATGGCGGCAAAACAGGGATTTGCTGTTATTTTAGACGCTAAATTTGATCGTCATGCTTGGCGTGAACCCTTAATAAAAATAGCGCAAAAAGATAACATTCCCCTGACCATTTTATCTTGTTATGCACCCTTACAAACTTTAAGCGATCGCCTATCCCAACGTAGAGGAGACATTTCTGATGCAACCCCTAATTTATTGCAACAACAACAAAACAATAGTGAGGCTTTTAATGAGCTAGAACTTGGTTATGTCAAAACTATCGATACTACCAGCAACTGGCAAAAACAAATTGAAGACTGCAAACTATGAGGGATGATCACATCCTTCCCCTTTTTCTCGCAAACGTTGGGGTCCGGTAACTGTAGGATCATAAGAGACAAGAACAACCTCTCCTTTCTCATTAAATACCCATCCTTGAGCGGGAACAATGGGGGTTGAGACTGAAGTTGAAGATCCTTGATGACCCGATCTTTCCCGGCTCGTTGGCCCTCCTGGGTTCATGGGGGCAGGTTCCACTAAACCTACTTGGGTTGCCTCGCTGTTCAAGTCTTCCCTGAGACTCGGAGGTAAACCCCCTCGCCCACTAATAGCAAGTTCACTTTCTGAACCGCGTTTACAAACATTTTCGGTAACGAGGGCGTTGGGATCTACCACTGTTTCTGAGAATTCAACTAAGCCTCGGTTGGGGTCAAGTTCTCGGTTGAGTAGTATTTCTCCACTGG
>JAAUYB010122935.1_pt1 | contig 11144 bp, 4 predicted proteins | sample 7278071 | NCBI WGS metagenome assembly JAAUYB01 (sample SAMN14350121, study PRJNA611818) | marine sediment metagenome | isolation source: surface marine sediment (1.8m) | place: French Polynesia: Moorea | collected 2018-08 | reverse complement strand
AGGGCCCTTTTGATTTTCGCCAAAATTTCTGGGGGGCTCTCCACCCGACCCCTCAAATAAAATGCACAGTTCCAGGGCTTTTTCCATCATTTATCGTGGCGCTGTTCAGTATTGGAAACGGGGGATATAGGGTTTGACCTTGGGGTCAAGCGATTCGAGAGCCTGTTTCACCTTAAACCAGCGCTCCGGCCATACAGCCCCGGCCATTTCGACCCGTGGCAACTCTTCGCAAAGCAGTTGACGGAACCCCGGAATGCCTTCGCCGCTCAGGCAGCTGAGAGTGTAGAAACCCCGGATGTTGGGGAAGTCACGTTTGAGCTGGTTTTCGTCCACTTGAAAACCTGGATTCTCATCGATTTTGTTGACCACCACGAGCACGGGAGAGCCACCGCCGAAGGTTTGGATATGATGCAGCCAGTAAGACGTACGATCCTCATCCCGAGCACTTTGCACCACGATATACAGACTGCGCCGGCTCATAAAAAACTGGTGCGTCGCGTGCATGATCTCCTGACCGCCGAAGTCCCAGAATCTGACCAGAATGGGATCATCACCAGGGCCGTCCGTTTGCCAGTCTTCGATACGGATGCCATGGGTTTGGCTCTGGTTTGCGCCGAAGGTGTTCTCGAGAACACGCCGCACGAGAGAGGTCTTTCCCGCGTATCCGTCGCCGACCAATAAGACCTTGACCTGGTTGAGGGAACGTTGGGTATCGCTTTCCAAAGCTTCGAACCAGGCAAGGACATCCTTTTTGCCGCGCCTGACGATCTCCATAGGCGGTTGTTGGAGGGGGTTATAGCCAAGGGTCAATCCCTCCCGAGCGTCGGTTTCGGTAATCCTTTTAAACTTTTTCAGTATGGGTGCCAGCGGGGTGACGTCCTGGATCCGGTTGTTGGATAGACTAAGTTCGGTCAAGGCGGTTAAGGAGGCCAGCGGGGTGACATCCCGGATCTGGTTGTTGAATAGAAAAAGCTGGGTCAAGGCGGTTAAGGAGGTCAGCGGGGTGACGTTCTTGATCTGGTTGCTGAATAGAAAAAGCTGGTTCAAGGCGGTTAGGGAGGCCAGCGGGGTGACGTCCTGGATTTTGTTACCTCCTAGATGAAGCTGGGTCAAGGCGGTCAAGGAGGCCAATGGGGTGACATCCTGGATCTTGTTGCCGGACAGATCAAGTCGGACCAAAGTGGTTAAGGAGGCCAGCGGGGCGACGTCCTTGACCTGGTTGCCGGAAAGAGCAAGGTTGGTCAAAGTGGTCAAGGTGGTCAATGAAGCCAACGAAGTGACGTCCCGGATTCGGCTGTCTGATAGATGAAGCACGGTCAAGGCGGTCAAGGAGGCCAGCGGGGTGACATCCTTGATCTGGTTGCCGGAAAGAGCAAGGTTGGTCAAGGTGGTCAGGGAAGCCAACGGAGTGACGTCCCGGGTCTGGTTGTTGGATAGAAAAAGGTGGGTCAAGGCAGCCAAGGAGGCCAGCGGGGCGACGTCCCGGATTTGGTTGTTGATGAGCTGAAGCTGGGTCAAAGCGGTCAAGGAGGCCAGCGGGGCGACGTCCTGGATCTGGTTGTAGGACAGATCGAGCCGGGTCAAGGCGGTCAAGGAGGCCAGCGGGGCGACGTCCTGGATCTGGTTGTCTCTTAGACTAAGCTCGGTCAAGGCGGTCAAGGAGGCCAGCGGGGCGATGTCCTGGATCCGGTTGTCTTTTAGAATAAGCCAGGTCAAGGCAGTCAAGGAGGCCAGCGGGCCGGCGTCCTGGATCCGGTTGTCTTTTAGACCAAGCTGGGTCAGGGCGGTCAAAGAGGCCAGCGGGGCGGCATCCTTGATCTGGTTGCCGGCTAGATTGAGCCAGGTCAAGGCGGTCAAGGAGGCCAGCGGGGTAACATCCTGGATTTTGTTGCAGGATAGATTAAGCCGGGTCAAGGCGATCAAGGAGGCCAGCGGGCCGGCGTCCTGGATCTGGTTGTCTTTTAGACTAAGCTCGGTCAAGGCGGTCAAGGAGGCCGGCGGGGTGACGTCCTGGATCTGGTTGTAGGATAGATCAAGCTTGGTCAAGGCGGTCAAGGAGGTCAGCGGAGTGACGTCCTGGATCTGGTTGTGTCCAAGAAAAAGCTGGGTCAAGGCGGTCAGGGAGGTCAGTGGGGTGACGTCCTGGATCTGGTTGTGGCAAAGGTAAACCCTGGTTAACTTCGAGAGGGAGGCAAGGGGTGTGATGCTCTCCAAACCAACCTGGCTTAGACCTAGTTGTTCCAAGTCTTTCAGATCAGCGAGAGGCGAAAGGTCTGTCAACACCGCGTTGCAGATGTTTAACCGGATAACCTGCCCGTGTTCGCTGAACTGGATTTCGTTCTTTTTGTTTCGAAAAACGTCGACCTCTTGGACCCGCTCGATGGGCCGCCCAATCTGCTGCTCCAACGCCCTGATGACCGCCAAATCATCGCTCATGGCAAACTCCTGTGGCTTTTGTTGCGATTCTACCATGACATGGATTCGGTTTGGTGGTAACGGGTTTCCCGCTTGCGCGGTTGCAGTCCGCACCACAACCGCCAAGCCGACACCCTGTTTCGCCCCCTCCTTTTCCCCGTTTTGCCGGTTGCCGGTGTACGTGGGCCGGTAGCCGAAAATTGACAGGGCATCGTTCAGGCCGGCCGGCGTTCTCGGAAAAGAAGTGTGCTTCTCAGCGACACCATCGGGAAGCGGTCCGAAGTTCAGATGGTCAACGAACACCACGGAAAGGAAGTGGTAGTAATGCGCCGACCGCTTTTCGGTCATGGCCGTTTTTGCCGGCTGGATGACCGGTTCGGGTAGGCAGGCTTGTCCGCGCCCGGGCGAAACTCGTGATTGATCCTGATCATTTTGGTTCCGGTATTTCAAAAGGTTTACAAACAAAGCTGTCTAAGACCGCGAATACCCTTATGAACGCGGGGGAGCCCGCAATTTGCCTTGACAAGGAGGTCCCTTTATGGACCGGTTGCACGAGGTCGTCATCATCGGCGGTGGTTTTGCCGGGTTGAATGCCGCACTGGAAATGAAGAAAGCTAAAGCGCGTATCACCCTGATTGACCGGCGTAATCATCACCTGTTCCAACCACTTCTCTATCAGGTCGCTACCGGCGGTTTGTCCCCGGCCGATATCTCAGCTCCCATCCGCGCCCTGCTCGGAAAACAAAAGAATACCCGCGTGTTGTTGGGAAATGTGGTCGATATCGATCCCAACCAACGCACCGTCCATTTGGAAGACGGCAAGGTCATCGACTATGACAGTCTCATCCTGGCCACCGGCGCCAATCACGCCTACTTCGGCAACGATCATTGGGAAGCCGACGCGCCCGGTTTGAAAACACTGGAGGATGCGACCCGCATTCGCCACAAGATACTGCTCGCCTTCGAGAAGGCCGAACTGGCCGAAACGCCCGAGGAGCGCAAGCAATGGCTTACCTTTGCCATTGTGGGCGCCGGTCCCACCGGAGTGGAGCTTGCCGGAGCTTTGGCGGAACTGGCCGGGCATACCCTGCGCAAGGACTTTCGCGACATCGACACGGCCGAGACAACCATCTATTTGCTAGACGGCAGTGATCGCGTCTTGCCGACCTTCGCCGCCGATACCTCCGGTAAGGCTTTGAAGGCGCTGGACAAGTTGGGTGTCACCGTGCGAACCGGTGTCATGGTCACCAAGATCTCGCATCTGGGCGCCACCCTGAAAACGTCGGACGGCAACGAGTCCATGCTGGCGCGCACGGTCCTGTGGGCCGCCGGTGTACGCGCGTCCGTCTTGGGTCCCCTGCTGGCGCAAAAAACCGGCGCGGAGATAGACAGTGCCGGGCGCCTGAAGGTAACGGCTCAGTTCAACCTGCCGGGTTACCCGGATATCTACGTGGCGGGCGATCTTTCCAGTTACACTCATTTCGACGGTAAACCTCTACCGGGCACCGCCGCCGTGGCCCTGCAGCAGGGCCGCTACATCGGCAAAGCCATTCTCGCCGGATTGAAGGGAAAAGCGGCCAGGCCCTTCAAGTACATTCACTACGGCGACCTGGCCGTTATCGGTCGCAGCGCGGCCGTGGCCGATATCGGCAAGATGCGCCTGAGCGGACATCCGGCCTGGTGGTTCTGGCTGTTGGTCCACCTGGTCAAACTGGTCGACCTGCAAAACCGCATGACGGTGCTGCTGCAATGGGGGTGGAGTTACATCACCCGCAAGCGCTCGGCCCGTCTGATCACGCCGAGTTCCGAGTTCCTGACCGACTTCAGGGAACCTCCCCCCACGGAGGAGAAGCAGCCTGAGAAGTCGCGGGAAAAAGCGCTGGTCATCTAGGTTTTCTGGTCCCTTCCGGGTCTCTTTTTCATTGTTATGAACAGATGCGCCCGATAACAGTAAAGGAGATGACCATGATCTTGAAAACCAAAGTGAAAGCCGGAATGAAGCCCGAGCGGGTTCAGTAAGGCCCGACAACACGACCGGGTCCGGTTTCAATACCGGACCCGTCTTGGTGATGTTCTCCGTTCCGATTGTTGGAGATTTTTTGGGGTTAAAGAACTTCTAGAAACGGTAACCCACGCCGATACCGGCTACAAGAGGATTGATATCCACGTCGACAGTTTCCAAAACACCGCCCGCGGCCAGTTCCAGGTCGGCATCGGTTGAAATATCGATGTACTTCAGGTCAATGTTGAACACCCATTTCTCGTTGATCTGGAAATCGACGCCCACGTTCCCGGCCAGGCCGAAAGAAGAATCGAAGTCGATATCGCCGACACCCAGGCCGGACAGGTCATCGGAGAGATCGTAGCTGTAGAACAGGGTATAGTTGAGCCCCAGGCCCGCGTAGAAATCGGTCGCCGTATTGCGGCCGAAATGGTATTGAAGCGTAAAGGTCGGAGGCAGTACCCAAACCTCGCCGGCGTCCGCGCCGCCCAGGTCGCCGTTTTCGGTGCTCAGATCGTGAGGGGAGGTTGCCGCGATGACTTCCAGGCCCCAGTTGTCATTGAAGAAATAAGTCAGATCCACCTCGGGAACAATCGCGCTGTCGACGGCGACGCTGGTGCCCGTGGTCAGGATTTCGGATGAGTCGTCATTGGGCGCGACATCGATCAGTCTAAGCCGGATCAGCCAGTTGCCGTCAGCGGCAAAAAGGGTCGATGCAAAAGCCAGGACGAGGAAACTTACGAGAGTTTTCTTCATGAATGGACTCCTTGGTCGGATCGTGTAAAAGGCAGGGACTTGACCCTTGTCAAGTCACGCGTGAGGAGCAAGGAGCAGGCCAAATGCCGGGCTTTTTCAGGAAGTCGCGCTATTGGAGCATTCCGGCCTGTCTTCAGCGCGTTTGCTTCTTTCCAAGCGCCCCTTAACGGGTGAAATTTTACGCAGGGTTGGGGAAAACTTCGCGCCCGGTTCGAAATAATGCGATGCGGTCACTTCAATGGTGAAAGGAAATAACTGGTAGGGATGAGTGCCGGCATCAAGGTGCTTATTCGGCTGCCGTCTCGATCGGTATGGGGCTGATCCCCAAGACGGTGACGTCATCCCGTTGCTTCTCGGGGCCCATGTGGGCCTTCAGCTCACGTTCCAGTTCTTCCTTTTGGGTCGCCGGGGGCTTGCGGGCCAGGGTCGTCAATAACTCGCGGAACCTTTTCGAACCGTACTTCTTGCGGTTGACGTCGTTTTGATCCACAAAGCCGTCCGAGGTGAGGTAAAAGGTGTCGCCGGGCTCCAGTTCCAGTTGCCGGTCTTTGAAGACATGTTCCTTGCCCGGTCGCCCGCCGAGGCCGTTGCGGTTGCCTTTGACGGTGGTCAGCTCATTGCCGTCGCTGCCTTTTCTGACCAGGAACAGGGGGCGTCCGGCGCCCGCGAAGGTCAGGTTGCGGCCGTCCTTGTCGATTCTGCACAGACACACTTCCATGCCATTGGGGGTACCCATGGCCTGGCGTTTCAATGTTTTGGCCAGTTCACGGTGAACCCGCGTCAGGATGGCGGAAGGCTCGCTTTCTTCTATGACGATCTCATTGAAGAGCGTATGGCCGATCATGGCCAGGAAGGCGCCGGGAATGCCGTGTCCGGTGCAGTCCACCGCGGCGATGAATATTTGCCGGTCCTTCTCGTGGAACCAGTAGAAGTCACCCGAAACGATATCCCGGGGCAGGTATAACACGAAACTTTGCGGCAGATAGCGGTGGAGGGTTTCGGCTTCCGGCAGGATGGCTTCCTGGATCATTTCGGCATAGTGAATACTGTCCACGATTTGTTTGTTGGTGGCGGTGATACGGTCCAGCAGGCGTGCTTTCAAGATGGCGGAGACCGCGTGCCGGTTGAAGCGTTCCAGGCGGTGGGCGTCGTTGGGGAAGAAAGCGTTGTCGCGACTGTGGTTTTCCCAGGCGATGAAACCTTCCAACCTGTCCTCCAACATGACCGTGGCCGTAAGCATGGATCGCGGGGCAAGCGGCAGTTGCTCCGGTCGATTCGTTACACCGCGAACCAGGTAGACGCCCTCGACAACCGGTCTGAGCCCGCCGGTGAAATACTGCTTGGCCTCTTGCAGGCTTAAATCGATGCCGGTTAAATCGGTCCCTCCGTAACCCGCGGAGGCCGCAAAGGAAAAGCTGTTCCTGTTGCGTTCGCGGATCAGGAAAACCCCTTTCTCCGCATCGCTGAACAAAATCAGACCCTGAGCCAGAAGACTGTTCAAAACCTGGCCGAGGCTGGTTTCCCGGTTCACCACGGAGACGATTCGGTCCAGGGTCTCCAACTCGCGGTTGGTGGTGCCCAGTTCCGCATTCAACAGGGCCAGTTCACGGTACTTCTGGTTCAGTTCTTCCGTGCGTTCGCGGACCTTCTGTTCCAGGTTGCGGTTGATGTCCATGAGCTGAAGGTGGTTCTCGACCCGGGCCAGCAACTCGTGGGCGCCCACGGGTTTGGTCAGGTAATCGTTGGCGCCGGAATGGAAGCCGTCCACCAAATCGGAGACCCGGTTTTTAGCCGTCAAAAAGATGACCGGAAGTTCCTCGCTTCCGTGATCGGCGCGGATTCGGCGACAGACCTCGTAGCCGGACATGGCCGGCATCATGATATCCAGCAGAATCAGATCGAATTCCTTTTCATTCAAGGCTTGTAATGCGTCCCGGCCGCTACCCGCCTCGGCCACGGCGTAGTCCTTCAGGGACAGGTGGTTGACCAGTACCCGGCGATTGACCGGCTCATCGTCCACCACCAGGATATTGAAGCGTCCTTGCAAGGGCGGGCGAACAGGCGCGGATGCGGCCGCGGTCAAGACCGGCTCGTCATCTTCCGAGGGCAGATACTGCAACTTGTTGAGGACCGGCTCGGTAGATTGCTTTGCGGGCAGGGGCGCCGTGGTATCGGAAGGCGGCAGTGAAAACCGGAACGTTGAGCCCTTGCCCACCTCGGAGGTCACGTCGATGGTCCCACCGTGCAATTCGATCAACTTGCGGGTAATGGCCAGACCCAGGCCCGTACCGCCTCGGGCGCGCTCTACGGAGCCGTCAACCTGTTCGAAGGATTCGAAGATACGCTCCAATTGAGAGGTTGGAATGCCGATTCCGGTATCGGTAACCTTGACCTCGATCAATCGATCCCTGGTGGTCGCGGTCACGCGCACCGTGCCTGAATCGGTGAATTTGACGGCGTTGCCCACCAGGTTGAACAGAATTTGTTGGAGGCGGTTCTCGTCTGCTTGGATGTGAGGAAGGTCGGCGGGCACCTCGTTCAGGAGCAAGAGGTCTTTTCCCGCGGCCAGCGGTTGCGAAAGGGTCAGGACCACATCGGTCAGAGGTTGCAGGTCCAGGGGCCGGCAATCCAGTTCCAGGTTGCGGTTCTTTAACTTGGAGAAATCCAGAATATCGTTGACCAGGTTGGCCAAACGTTTGCCGCCCGCCACGATCAGGGAGAGGTTGTTGCGCATGGCCTCGTTCAACTGTCCGGCGGCGCCGTCGATCAGCGATTCGGTCAGACCGATGATGCCGTTGAGGGGCGTACGCAATTCGTGGCTGGTATTGGCCAGGAACTCGTCTTTCAATTTGTCCAATTGGCGGAGGCGACGCGCCACGCTTCGTTCATAGGCAAGTTTGCGTTTTTGAGCACGGGTATAACCCAAAACGAGGACCGCAATCAGCAGGGCGTAGAGGGTGTAGGCCCACCAGGAAGCCCAAGGCGGCGTAGAAACGCGGATGTCCAGGCTGACCCCGCGCTCATTCCAGACGCCGTCGCTGTTGGAACCCTTGATTTTAAGGGTATAGTCGCCGGGTTTCAGGTCGGTGAAGGTGGCAAAGCGGTTGCGCGCGTCGGCGCTGATCCATTCCTTGTTCAGGTTTTCCAGTTTGTAGGCGTAGCTGTTGCGGCCCGGGTCCGCGTAGTCCAGGGCCGCGAATTGGAAGGAAACTACATCGTGTTTGTAGGAAAGGTTCAGGGTTCGCGTTTCGTGGATGGGTAGGGTCAGGGGTGAATTCGGTTCAACGGCTTTTGGTTTCAGGAGTTGATTGAGCAGGCGGAAATCGCTGAGAACGATCGACGGCGGCCGTTGATTGCGTTGCAGATGAGCGGGGTTGAATGCGTTCAAACCGTTCAGGCCGCCGAAGTACAGCAGGCCGTCACCGCCTGCAAAGGCGGCGCCCAGGTTGAACTCCTTGTCCTGCAATCCGTCACCGGCGGTCAGGTAGGTCATCTCGTCCGCGTCCGGGTTCAGACAGGTGAGCCCGTTATTGGAACTGATCCAGAGGTTGCCCTTCAGATCTTCTACGATGCCGTTGACCACGTTGTCGGCCAGGCCGTCTTTTTTGAGATAACGGCGGAAGCGGCCGGGGTTGTTGAGGTCCATACGATTCAAGCCGCCCTCGAATGTGCCCACCCATAGGGTGTTGCGACTATCGATGAAAAGGCACATCAATTCATCGGTGCTCAGCGATTCCGGGTTTTGGGGATCGTGAAGATAGCGCGTGACCTGACCTGTGCCGGGGTCCAGGCAATTCAAGCCCGCGTTCAGGGTGGTGGCCCAGACAGCGCCGTCGGGATCGCTGATCAGGTCGAAAACATCATCTGAGCTGAGGCTGTCGGGGTTTTCGGGATCGTGGCGGTGGTGAATGAAACGATCGCCCTCGGGTTCGTAACGATCGATGCCGCCGCCGTAGGTCCCCGCCCACAAACGATCTCGGTTGTCTATGTGCAGCGCCAGGACACTGATGTGCGCGACGGTGTCGTCATCCTCAGCCTTGGCTTCGTAACGTTTGAACGTATTTGTAGCGCGGACATAGCGGCTGATGCCGTTTTGCGTGCCGATCCACAGGCCTTTGTTGCCGTCGGGTACGATGTCGGTAATCTCGTCATTCGTCAGGCTGTCTTCCTCTTCAGGTGCGTGGTGGTAGATTTGGAAGATTCCCGGTTTGGCGCGGTCCATACGGTTGAGTCCGTAATTGGTGCCCACCCACAGTTCGGCTTCGTCCGCGTAAACGGCAGTGATGTGGTTTCGGCTCAGGGAATCGGGTTGACCCGCCCAATTGCGATATTGGGCAATGACCGACTTGCGCGGGTTCAGGATGTTCACGCCGGAGGAAGTACCGATCCAGATCAGGCTCCCGGCGTCCTGGTAGAGGCAGAGTACGGCGTTGGAAGCCAGGCTGTCGTCTTTACCGGGCCGGTGGGCAAAGGGCTTGAACCGATCGGTCTCGGCATCGTAACGACTGATGCCCTCGTCCCAGGTGGCCAGCCGGATTACGCCGTCTTTGTCGCACAAGATGTCGTTGACGATATCGGTATTCAAGGCGCCCGGTTTGTCCGGTTCGTATCGATACCATCGCGTGGTCCCGTTTTCGGGCTGATAGACCAAAACACCGTCCGTGGTGCCCAACCACAGCCGGCCCTGATGGTCACGAGCTATGGCCCGGACGGAAACATCGGTCGTGTTCTGAAGCGAGACGTTGGTGAAACCGGTATTCGGATCATAACGGTTAAGTCCCCCGTCCGTACCGATCCAGACGACACCTTCCGGGTCGATGAAAACGTCTTGTACGTAATCGTCGCTCAAGCTGTCCGGTTGATCTTCGATATATCGAAAGGTTTGGAAACGGTCAGCTTCCGGCTCCAGCAGGCTCAAGCCGCCGCCGGTGGTACCGACCCACAAGGCGCCGTTCGGCCCGGCGGTCAGGCAGTAGATGTCGTTGGATTGCAGGCCGCTCCCTTCTTGTGAATAGCGAATAAAGCCGTCCAAGGTGGGGTCGTAGCGATTCAAGCCGCCGCCACGCGTGCCTACCCACAGTCTGCCCCGGGTATCTTCCTCCAGACAGGTAATATCGTTGTGACTGACGGCGAACGATTCATCCGTGTCGGTGCGGTAGACTTTCATGTCGTAGCCGTCATAACGATGGAGGCCGCCCTGAGTGCCCAGCCAGATGAATCCCGTGCGATCCTGTATGATCGCCTGAATGGTGGATTGGGTAAGATCCTGGTGTTTCAGCGTGTCGAAGCGCGGTTGCGATGCCCATGCGACGGGCAAGATCAGGAAAAGCACCGCGAGAACGCCTGTTACAGGGTGAGGGGTGGATGTCATGAAAGCATTCCTTAAGAGAAGACCGCCCTTATTTTACTGTGTTGCGGACCGGCGGGGCAATGATGTTTCACTGTCTCCCAGGATGCGGTCAAAGATGAGAGAATTTGCAGATTGTCATCTGAGTATGCGGCACCGAGTCAATCCTCGCTCGAAAAGCAGAAAGAAAGTTGGTGCATAAAACAACCGAGTAACGCCTTTGAGTGCATAAAAAGCCGACTGGTCGAAAGATATTTCTTTGGTTGTCAAATCAAAAAACCGGCTTGTTATGTGCCGAAACGACGAAAATCCTCGCCGATCGGGTGAGCGAAATACAACGACGATGACCCCGAAGTAGCGTGAGGAAGCCCGGACACGGAACGATCACGGACGGAACCAGGACGGTTGCGGTTATAGACAGGTGCTTACCGGCACACCCCGGGTTTGCTCGCGTCGGACAATCATGTTCCGAGGAATAAGTCATGACTTTAAGACCGAAGGCATGCCCGCACACCAAAACAAACCGGGAAAGCCCGCAAGGAATCTCAGGTGAGATCTGTTTATGCTACCCTTTCTGCCGGGAGCTTCCCTTCGGTCTCCGTACATACGTCGCGTTTTTTTCCT
>JAAUYB010144565.1_pt1 | contig 11157 bp, 9 predicted proteins | sample 7278071 | NCBI WGS metagenome assembly JAAUYB01 (sample SAMN14350121, study PRJNA611818) | marine sediment metagenome | isolation source: surface marine sediment (1.8m) | place: French Polynesia: Moorea | collected 2018-08 | reverse complement strand
TCGGATAGCTGAATATGGTTTAGTTAACACCAATGAACGGCCACCAGTTGATTCTCGGAAAGCTTGATGATCTGATCACCGGCGATACAATTGATGATACGCACGATGAGCGGTATCGTCAAAAGATCGCAGGCCTGTTGATTAACCGGAAAGGTTATCTTAGACATGATATTGAATCCCGGCGAAAATTGATGGTGCGAGCGGGAGAAAAGCGGGCCATCATCAAAATCGATTTTGTCATCCGTCTGGAAAACCGCATGGGTATGATTATCAATTATGCGCCCGGTTCGCTGGTCACTCGCCACCGGCCGCTGGTGGCGGCTTCCCGAATTCTGGCGCCGTACCAGATACCGGTTGCCGTCGTCACAAATGGCGAAGACGCTGATATTCTCGATGGACCATCGGCAGAAATATCAGCGCGGGGTCTGGAGTCTATTCCGTCGAAAACCGATTTGAGTGCTATTGTATCAAATTTCGATTTCAGACCGGTGCCGGCGCCCCGGGCCGAGATGGAATCAAGAATTCTGTATTGTTTTGAAGTCGACGACAGCTGTCCGTGTGATACGGATATTTGCAGAATCTAGATTTGGTTAAATGGTTGATTAGTTGAATGGTTAATGGGTTGAAGTGATTATACTTGCATTTTTTTCTTGCATTTCTTAATTTGGTTATATATTCAAGCAGATGTATACATCAGCCAGTGCCGGGAGCTGGGCCAGAGCTCGCGTGCAGCACCGACTGTTCATTTTTTGAGCGGGCTGCAGTGCCTCATAACTAAAGATGTGCCAGCGCACGGATATAACATTCATCATGTGACGAGGAGGTAAAACATAGCTTCACCAAGACGACCCCAGCGACCGAGTAGATCCAGCAGAGTCAACATCAACCAAAATATCAGGGCCAGAGAAATCAGGGTTATCGACCCAGACGGTAATCAGATCGGAATAATTTCGACAAGACAGGCACTTGAAACTGCAGCCGAATTCGGTCTCGACCTGGTTGAGGTATCGCCCAATGCCAATCCGCCGGTGTGCAAAATTATGGACTATGGGCGCTACCGGTATGAACAGACCAAGAAAAAGCAAGAGGCCAAAAAGAAACAAAGCTCCTTTCAGGTGAAAGAGATCAAGGTTCGTCCCAAGACAGGTGAACACGATCTTCAAACGAAAATTGGCCACATTAAAAAGTTCATCGGCAGAAAAGATAAGGTCAAGGTGACGGTGATTTTTCGGGGCCGCGAAATTACGCTGTCAAATCTCGGAATGGGATTGCTCGAAAAAATTGCCGAAGAAACCGAAGAGACGGCAATGGTGGAGCAGGCTCCCAAATTTGAGGGGCGGTCCTTGGTAATGATATTAGCCCCGAAGTAAACTCAACCCGGCTGAGCCGGAAATGAATATTGATTATTGGATATTGAATATTTGAGGTATTCTATCGACCTGAAGTCACCTCTGTTATCAATACTCAAATCCTATGTATGCATAAGATACACCGCTACCTGAAAAATTAAGCTGGCCCCATAAAATAGACGAATACCAAATTGATCCTGTTACGGTGGCGTGAGCCGGTATTTGATAGCTCACGCCATCTATATTTTTGTCGTTAGAGGGAGGGTTCAAGGACAAAACGATAATTGAAGAATTTAATACAAGGAGAATAAAGAATGCCAAAAATTAAAACCAACCGTGCGGCTGCTAAACGCTTTAAAACGACCGGCACCGGTAAAATCGTTTACCGCAAGTCATGCGCCAGCCATATACTGACCAAAAAGACGACCAAACGCAAACGATCGCTGCGCCAACCGCAGCTGATCGCCAAATCGGACCGCAAAGAAATCAGACGTCTGCTGCCGAATGGATGAAGGTCTCCAGAGGTCAGATGACAGACGGCAGAAGTCAGATGACAGAAGTCAGATGACAGACGACAGATTTTAGTATTCAGAAGGATAGAGCAGAGCGTGACGATGGCGGATGGATAGAGCATTGGGCATGGTGCATGGAGCAGAGCGTGACGATTGCAGATTGAAGTAGCCCATTTAACGATTGAACAAATAAAGACGATTACGACGATCATAACGATCTCAACGGTCCTGACCGTGTAAACGTAATCAACCCAATAAACAAAATCAACTCAATAGCCATATGTGAGGTAAATAAAATGAGAATTAAAAGAGGATTTAAAGCCAGAAGACGCCGTAAAAAGGTGCTGAAACTTGCCAAAGGATTTCGCGGCGGCCGCAGCAAACTGTATCGCACTGCCGCCGATGCCGTCGACAAGGCCCTGATGTATTCCTATCGCGACCGCCGCACGCGTAAACGAGATTTTCGGAGACTTTGGATTGCCAGAATCAATGCCGCCACCCGGATGAATAGCTTGACTTACAGCAAATTCATTCACGGCCTTAAACTCGCCAATGTCGAGCTCGATCGCAAAGTTCTGGCTGAACTGGCAATCTCAGATCCCGCCGGATTTGCCAAAATCGCCAACATGGCCGCTGGAAAACTGTAAGGAATGATTAAGGGCGATTGACGAGTGTCGAATTAAGGTTTTCTGTCTGTTTAGATTAATTAAAAAAGGTAGAATTCCATCATTCGTCATTCGACATTCTACATTCGTCATTCCAAAGGGGTTTTGAAGTGGATACCAACATCGAAGACATACACCGGAGTGGTTTGGACGATCTTAAAGCGGCCCGAACCAGCAAAGAAGTCCAGGACCTCACCGTACGCTACCTGGGACGCAAGGGGATCTTGACCCAGTTTTTGCGCAATATCTCCCAGTTGCCCGCCGAACAACGGCCGGCAGCGGGGAAAAGGGCCAATGAACTCAAAGGAATTCTGGAACGGGAGTTTAAAACAGCAATCAAAAAATTCGAATCGGCGGACAGCGACAATTTAGATCGTATCGACGTATCCCTGCCCGGCAGACCGCTGACAACCGGATACCTGCATCCAATTACACAGGTCAACGACCAGATCTGTGACATTTTTTCCAGTCTGGGATTCGATATTGCTGAAGGGCCGGAGGTCGAATCGGATTATTACAACTTTGAGGCCTTGAACTTTCCCAAAGACCATCCGGCGCGGGACATGCAGGACACGTTTTTTGTCAATGACGATGTCGTTCTCAGAACCCATACGTCACCCCTGCAGATCAGGACCATGGAGAAGCAGCAGCCACCGGTTAGGATAATCTGCCCCGGCAAAGTTTATCGCTGTGACTCCGATTTGACTCACACGCCCATGTTTCACCAGGTTGAAGGGCTATTGGTTGATGAGAACATTTCTTTTGGAGATCTCAAGGGGGTGTTGACAACTTTCGTACATCAGATGTTCGACGATCAGACAAGCCTTCGATTTCGGCCCAGTTTCTTTCCATTCACCGAGCCCAGCGCCGAAGTTGATATACTCTGCGTGATGTGCCGGGGCAAAGGATGCCGGGTTTGTTCACGCACGGGATGGTTGGAAATTCTTGGATCCGGCATGGTCCATCCCGCGTTATATGAAAATGTCGGGTATGACGCCGATCGGTATACCGGGTTTGCATTCGGCATGGGGGTAGAAAGAATCGCCATGCTAAAATACGGCATTGACGACATTCGCAAATTTTTCGAAAACGATTTGCGGTTTCTCGAACAATTCTAATTTGGTTAAATTTGTTGATTAGTTAATTAGTTGAATAGAAAAAAAGGATGAAATTTCGATCGATAACCATTTAACCAATCAACCAGTCAACCATTCAACCATTTAACTAAACGCAAGGCAAGTAAGATGAAGGTTAGCTTAAGCTGGCTAAAAGATTATGTAGATATCACGATGGATGCGGCCGAACTGGCTGAAGCCCTGACAATGGCCGGGCTTGAAGTTGATTCGGTGTCGGGTCGTTACGCCTACCTTAAAGGGGTTATTGTCGGTCGGATCGAAGACGTCCAACCTCACCCCAATGCCGACAAACTGAGACTTTGCCGGGTTGGAACCGGCGCTGATACGGTGTCGGTAGTATGCGGGGCCCCCAATGTCGAAGCCGGCATGTTGGTCCCTCTGGCACAACCTGGCGCGGTTCTGCCGGACGGCCTTCGGATCAAAAAAAGCGTTATCCGTGGAGAGGATTCTGCGGGCATGCTGTGCAGTAGTGCCGAACTGGAACTCGGTGCGGATTCCAGCGGCATCATGTCGCTTGATTCGTCAGCGGCAGTGGGCAAAACATTGACTGAAGCCCTGGGACTTTCCGACACGGTATTCGAGCTGGACTTGACACCCAATCGACCGGATTGTCTCAGCATAATCGGAATTGCCCGGGAAGTTGCAGTCATTCAAAATAGCGCCTTGAAATACCCTGACTTCACCATTGACGACAATGGGGATCGCATCCATCAACTGACTTCGGTAAAAATCGAAGCCCCGGACCATTGTCCGCGATATGCCGCCCGGCTCCTGGATAACGTGTCGGTGAAAACGTCGCCCTATTGGTTGCAGGACCGTCTGCTTTCAGTAGGTTTACGGCCGATCAATAATATCGTCGATATAACCAATTTTGTTATGATGGAAACCGGTCAGCCGCTGCACGCCTTTGATTTCGATAACTTGGCCGAAAACCGGATCGTGGTGCGGTTGGCGGCCGACGGCGAAAAATTCAAGACGCTGGACGAAAAGGAACGTACCCTCGAATCCGAGATGCTTATGATTTGTGACGGGGGAAAAGCGGTCGGTGTGGGTGGTGTTATGGGCGGCCTTAATTCAGAAATTGAAGATCACACAACCCGCGTATTGATTGAAGGTGCATATTTTAATCCGGTCAGCATCCGGCGGACCTCCAAGCGCCTGGGACTGAATACGGATGCATCTCATCGCTTTGAGCGCGGTGTGGATCCCGAAGGCTGTGTCCGTGCGGTCAACCGGGCAGCCAAACTGATGGCGGAAATCGGCGGGGGAACCATTATCGATGGTATCATTGACGAGTATCCGGTCCCCCAGACTGTCAACAGCGTTGAGCTGGAAGTGGAACGGACCAACCGCCTCCTGGGAACCCAACTGGACCGAAATCAAATAAAAAACCTTCTCGAAACGATCGAATTTAAAGTTGAAAATTGCAGCAATGGTTCGGACCGCATGTCGGTGACGCCGCCGTCATTTCGAGTCGACGTATCAAGACGGGAAGACTTGATGGAAGAGGTGGCCCGCCTCTCCGGTTACAACAATATTCCGACCACCTTTCCGGCGATGCCTGCCGAAGGACGGCCGCCGGATCCCCGGCTGCTGCTCAGAGACCGGCTGAAAACGTTGATGAGCGGAATGGGATTCTCGGAAACGATTGCCTATAGTTTTGCATCACAGTCATCCTGTGACCGGCTGGGTATGAAGGACTCGGATCCCCGCCGGTCGATGATTCATATCTTAAATCCGCTGACCGAGGAACAGGCCGTAATGCGCACGAGCCTCGTACCGGGCATATTGGGAACCATGCACTACAATGTTGCCCGCCAGGTGAAGAATCTGAAAATTTTCGAAATTGGAAAAATTTTCCTGCCGTCTGAAAGGCAGTCCCTGCCCCGGGAACCTGAAATGCTGATCGCCCTGTGGACCGGATCACGTAGAGATCCATCCTGGCACAATCGAGACCATGACTGCGATTTTTTTGACATCAAGGGTGCGGCCGAAGCGTTGCTTCAGGCGCTCAAGCTGGAGGTGGTCCGGTATACAGCCATGTCTGATGAATCATGCGAATATACCCTGCCCGGTCGCACAGCCCGGATCATGGTTTCCGATACGGAGATCGGATTGGTCGGTGAAATTCATCCCCGGGTAAGCGATGCATACGATTTGAAACAAAGGGCCTTTATATTCGAGCTTGACCTGGAACTGATCTCCGGTTTAATTCCGGAAATCCCAACCACCAGACCGATACCCCGATACCCGGCGGTCCTGCGCGACATTACGATCATTGTCGACCGCAGCCATGAAACCCAGACCATCCTGGATGCGGTTGGGAATTTCCGGGAAGAATTGATCGAACGCGTACACCTTTTTGATGTCTTTGAAGGGCAACCCATTCCGGACGGCCATAAAAGTGTATCCTTTCGGATTACCTACCGCTCGGCTGAAAAAACGCTTGAAGACGACGATGTCAACGATCTTCACAAATCGATTACAGCTCGTCTCCTGAAAGCATTTAACGCGACACTACCATGATTTATCCGCCTGAACGGCGGCGGATAATTGAATAATGAAGATTGAAGATTGAAGATTTATGGAAATCGCTGCGCTCTGTCAATTTCAAATGTTTATCATCTGACAAGCCGCAGGCGTACCTCAATTAGTCAATATTCAATACACAATATTCATTTTTTCAACGGTTTGGCCATGCAAGATCAAAAGCCGCATCAGATTGATATACCGGACAAGCTCTACTTTAAGATTGGTGAGGTGAGCAAAATCTCCGGGCTTCCGAGTCATGTGTTGCGGTTCTGGGAGTCCGAATTTAGAAAGATCAAGCCCCGTCGAACGGCATCGGGCCAGCGGTCATATACCCGCAAGGATATTGAAAAAATTCTGGAAATAAAACATCTTCTCTATGAGCAAAAATTCACCCTTGAAGGTGCCCGTAGATTCCTGAACACCCCAAAAAGGGGGAGGGCGGGACATACCAGAGGGGTATTAGAAGACATAAGGGCCGAACTGAAAACGATCCGTGACATGTTAGCGGACAATTAGTTTGTTTAAAGTTATTGACAATTTATTCAAATTGTCTTAAATATTTCTATCTTAGGAAAGCGGGCATAGCTCAGTTGGTAGAGTACAAGCTTCCCAAGCTTGGTGTCGCGAGTTCGAATCTCGTTGCCCGCTCCAACTTAAGGGATGTTTTATCCGTTTCAACTTGTGGTTTGAGGTGGTACGTGTTATGTATTGTGGGATGAACTTTAACTTTACCTTGTGGGTTACGGCATGAATAGATAATCTCTCGCTGTACATCAAGATGATCTACCTGCAACATGAGGAAACGGGCAATAGCCCGTTTTTTATTTTTATAATCAAAGCTTAGTAAATGAAGGAACAAGACGTGATTCGCCGGGTTTGGGCGCTCGCCGAGCCGATATGCGATTCTGAGGGTCTGGAATTGATCCAGGTTGAATATCAGCGGGAGTCGGCCGGAAGAATTCTTCGCGTATGGGTCGACAAACCCGGGGGAATTCGACTGGATGACTGTGTCGAGGTCAGCCGTCAGCTGAGCGACACCCTTGATGTACATTTGGAGGATATCGGACCTTACAATCTGGAAGTGACTTCACCGGGGCCGGAACGCCCCTTGGCAAGAAAATACGATTTTGACAGGTTTAAAGGTAAGCGGGTAAAAATCAAGACATTTCAACCTCTTGACGGAAGAAAAAATTTTACGGGCGTTCTTTTGGGAATTAGCAATGACGTCGTCAGCCTTGATATTGATGGGCAATTCGTAGCCATTGCGTACGTGGATATCTCAAAAGCGCGTTTGATCGAATAAAGTTGGAAATGGAGATATCTGATGTTTATCTCAGACATAAAGCGTGTCGTGGAGCAGGTTAGCCGTGATAAAGGCATTGATCGCGAAGTGCTGATCAGAGCACTGGAAGAGGCGTTGCGATCGGCGGCCAGAAAGAAATACGGCAATAAGATGGATATCGAAGTCCAGTACAATGAAGAAAGCGGTGAAATCGAGGTTTTCCAGTTCAAAGAGGTCGCCGAAATTGTCAACGAGCCGGAAATAGAAATTAGTCTTGAGGAAGGTCGCAAGCTCGATCCCGAATGCGAAGTGGGCGACAGTCTCGGAACCAAAATGGATACCAGCACTTTCGGTCGCATAGCTGCTCAATCGGCAAAGCAGGTTATTATCCAGAAAATGAAGGATGCCGAGAAAGATGCGGTCTATGCCAGTTTTATTGATCGCAAAGGTGAGATCCTCAACGGCATTGTCCAGCGAATCGACCGTGGTGATATCATTGTGAATCTGGGACAGACCGACGGTGTGGTTCCGATACGCGAACAGGTCCCGCGTGAATCTTATCGGCGAGGTGATCGCATTCGGGCCTATATCCTTGACGTGCTGCATGAATCCCGCGGTCCGCAGATCGTTCTTTCACGAACCAATCCGAACTTTCTGATGGATCTGTTCCGGACTGAAGTGCCGGAAATAAGCGAAGGCATCGTGAACATTATGGGTGCTTCCCGCGAACCCGGCATACGGGCTAAAATAGCCGTGGCCTCAAATAATTCCGACATCGATCCGGTGGGTGCCTGTGTTGGCATGAAGGGTAGTCGGGTACAGAATGTGGTTCAGGAACTGCGTGGAGAAAAAATCGATATCATTCCCTGGCATGTCGATCCGGCAAAATTTGTCTGCAATGCATTGGCGCCGGCTGAAATATCAAGAGTTATCATCGATGAAGCCAACACGTCGATGGAAGTTATTGTACCGGATGAATTCCTGTCCATCGCGATCGGGAAAAAAGGCCAGAACGTACGTCTGGCATCCAAACTTACCGGTTGGCATCTTGATGTTAAAAGCGAGACCAAATACAATCAAGCCATGCAGACCGGTTATGACTCACTCGTGGCATTGCCCGGTGTCGGCATCAGCCTGGCGGATGCACTTTATGAAAGCGGTTTTTATTCGGCTGAAGAAATTGCCAAAGCCGGCATCGATGATTTGACCCAGATCCGCGGGATCGGTGAGGAGACGGCTGCTAAACTGCTTGAAGCGGCGGAACTGGCGGCGGCCGAGACCGATGAGGATGCGTTTGAAGAGGATACCGGTGATCCGGGTGAAACCGTTGCTGAAAACGAAGCTTCCGAAATGGCAGTCGAAGGGCAAGCCACAGAAGAAGAACTAGCAGTAGAAACGGATGCTGAAGATAATCCGCTTGTGGCTGGCGATGAAGAAAAGACTGCTGAATCTTCTGCCGAAGAGGACCTTACGGGATCGACGGCTGATAATCCGGAAGTGCCGCTGGAAGAACCGTCGCCTTCTGATCAAATATCAGATGACAGGGAATCAAAAGAATAATAGCGTTAATTCGTTTCCGGGAACGTAGAGACGAAAAAATGTGTCTTAGGGGGAAGTAATGGCAAAGATGAGGGTTTATGAGCTCGCCAGAGACCTCAACCTGACAAATAAAATTCTGCTGAGCAAGCTGAATGACATGGATATCGCCGTCAAGAGCCATATGAGCGCTCTGGATGATGACACCGTTGCCACGATAAAAAAGCAGCTTTTCGGCAAGAAAGAAGAGACCATAGAAGAGACACGCATTAGACCGACTGTCATTCGCAGACGTAAGAAAAAAGTGACGGTCGAACCGGTCCCCGAGCCGATCCCGGAACCCGAAGAACCGAAAAAGGTCGAAGAGCCGGCCGCGGAAATTACGGCGTCGGCCGATGCTGCTGAAGCAACCGAAGCGGTAACTGCAGAAGCTGCAGTCCCGGAGGCGCCAGCAGTCGAAGAAATTAAGCCGGTTGACGAGGAGCCTTCTAAAGTCGAGGTGGAACTGGAGGATGTCCTGGAGACCGTTGCGAAAGAGCAGGAGCCTGCCAGGGAAAAGCCAACCAAAAAGGTTGTCAAAAAAGTTAAAAAAGAAGAATCGGCCAAAATCATTCAATTACCCGTAAAGCCGATCGAAACGCTGACGCCGGAGAGGCCTGCCAGAAAGGAAAAGGGAAAAGTTCAGCCGCTGCCGGCCGGAAGGGCCGCCGCTCCCAAACCCGAGGCCGTTGCTGATGACGCAGCGGGCAAAGACACCAAAAAGAAAAAATGGAAGAAACGCGGTGAAGAGGCAGATCGGGATAAAAAGTTCCTTAAGAAAAAAATATCTTTCCGTAAAAAATCAGTTGTTGAAGGTCAGGATCTGTACGATGACGGCTACCGATCGCGGAAACCGCGCAAGGGTGCCAAATCCAAGGTGCCCGCAACAGCTCAGAAAACCCAGATCACCACGGCCAAGGCGATCAAAAGGAGAATTAAAATCGACGAAGCAATTGTACTTTCCGATCTGGCCAAACGGATGGGAATCAAAGCCGGCGAATTGATAAAGATGCTCATGGGCATGGGCTTTATGGCAACCGTCAACCAGAGTATCGATTATGAAACCGCATCCTTGGTAGCGACTGAATTTAACTATGAAGTTGAACGCGCCGGAGCCGCTTTCGAAGAGGAAGAAATCCTCAAACAAAAGGTCGATGACCCGGAGAAGCTGCAGGAGCGACCGCCGGTTGTGACCATTATGGGTCACGTTGATCACGGCAAAACTTCACTGCTCGATGTTATCCGCAAAACCCGCATAACCGATTTCGAAGCCGGCGGCATCACGCAACATATCGGCGCCTACTACGTTGATACGAATAGAGGCCAGATTGCATTCCTGGACACCCCCGGCCATGAGGCATTCACTGCCATGCGTGCGCGTGGTGCAAAAGTAACGGATATTGTGGTTCTGGTTGTCGCGGCCGACGATGGTGTCATGCCCCAGACTCTGGAGGCCATCAATCATGCCCGGGCAGCTGACGTGCCGATGATCGTTGCCGTAAATAAAATAGATAAGGCCAATGCTGACCAGGATCGGGTAAAACGCGAATTGGCCGAAAACGGCCTGACACCTGAAGATTGGGGTGGTGACACCATATTCGTCAGCGTTTCCGCAAAACAAAAGGAAGGTATCGATGATCTGCTGGAGATGATATCTCTGCAGGCTGAAGTGCTGGAGCTTAAGGCCAACTCCGAGAAACTTGCCACCGGCCACGTTGTCGAAGCAAAGATTGACTCGGGACGAGGTCCGGTCGCCACGATACTGGTAAGAGAAGGAACCCTGAAAAACGGAGAACCGGTGGTTTGCGGAATCCACTATGGTAAAATCAGGGCGATGTTGAATGATCGGGGCCAGCAGGTAGAGTTAGCCGGTCCATCGATCCCGGTCGAAGTCCTGGGACTGTCGGGAGTCCCCATGGCCGGCGATGAACTCATCGCCCTGCAAGATGAAAAGAGCGCCAAACAGGTCAGCATGCACCGCCTCCAGAAACAGCGATCCAAAGAATTAGCCCAGACCAACAGGCTCAGTCTGGACAAACTTTATGAACAGATGCAACAGGGTGAAGTCAAGGATCTGAATATCATCATCAAAGCGGATGTTCATGG
>JAAUYB010192876.1_pt1 | contig 11160 bp, 10 predicted proteins | sample 7278071 | NCBI WGS metagenome assembly JAAUYB01 (sample SAMN14350121, study PRJNA611818) | marine sediment metagenome | isolation source: surface marine sediment (1.8m) | place: French Polynesia: Moorea | collected 2018-08 | reverse complement strand
GAACCGTAGAACAGCCGCTTACCGGTAATTTTCGACGCGGCTACGAAGCCCCAGGCAATGGCCTGGTTACCGGTAATACTGCGGTATTTGCCCTTGTCCAATTGCGCCCGAGGCACACGATAATGGTCGGTGAAGATTTCGGTCGTGTCGGCAAAGTTGTAGCCGGCGGTCAGCGCCATTTGATTGGCTTTCAGGATGTCGGGCTTGCTGCCGAATTTTTGTTCCAGCCATTTGAGGGTATTTTCCAGGGGTCGGTCGTAGAGATAGTACATGATGCCCAGGGCGTACAGGTTCTTACAACGATCCGCGATCTTTTTGGAAAGACCCAGTTCAGTCACGGCCGCCTCGGTCTGTTCGGTCAGCGCAATTTTGATCAGTCGGAAGCGGTCCAATGAGCCGTCGGTCAGGGGGTCGCTGTCGTATTGCGCCTTTTTGTAATTGGATTTGGTGAAGCTATTGGTATTGATTAAAATCAGGGTGCCGTCTTCCATATCGACCAGGTTCGCTTTCAACGCGGCCGGGTTCATGGCCACCAACATATCGGGCTTGTCGCCCGGCGTGTGAATGTCTTCACTGGCAAAGTGAATCTGGAAACCGCTGACGCCGGGAACCGTGCCGGCCGGCGCGCGAATCTCCGCGGGAAAGTCGGGAAATGTGGAAATATCATTGCCCAGAACAGCCGAGGTATTGGTGAACTGCGTTCCCGTCAACTGCATCCCGTCACCGGAATCACCGGCAAAACGAATAGTGGCTTGTTGCAACACCTTCCGTTCTTTCAACCCTTCGGACATAGGTACTCCTTGCTTGTCCGGTCGGCCCGAGGTCCCACCGAATGAAATGACTCATTATAGACCGTATCGACAGCCGTGGTGAGTCCCAAAGTATATTTTCGGGTTCTTACGTGCTTACCGATTTTTTGATGATGTAGACAATGCGAATGCTTTACGCTCAGTCAGAGCGATACGCAGAGCCCGGTGGTAGGCATCAGGGTCTTGTGATACTTCCGCAATGGCTCGATGGGCTGAGGCTTCTCCCAATCTGGTGAACAGGCGATTGCGGGCGGGACGGTAGTGGGGGTAACGCGCAACCGTATAGGCATAACAGGCATTAGCCAGGTCAGTCATGGACGCATCATTCGCCTCGCGTGCCTCGCTGATGAGTCCCGTGTTGAATAGGGTTTCGGGGCCGTACGGATCCTGCTTCCAGGCGCTCGCTTGCCAAAACCAGGCCTGGGTAGGGTTCCCCTCGCGATAATAGCGAGCGGCGCGACGCTCGGGAAAGAAGATGCGATGTTCGCGCGCGGCGTCATAATCGAGCCGAGCGAGCAGCGGGACCAGAAGGAGCAAAGGCAATACGGCCGCTCGGTGTAATTTCGGCGTAGATCGCGTGGAGAGAGTAGGGGCGGTGAGAATCAGCGGGACCGCAATGACCGGATTCAAATAGTTGAGCGAGACCATGGCGATAAGACCTTGGATCGAGACGGCGATCCACCACCGTCGCTCCGAGTGATTGTCCTGCCGATTGCTATTTCCTGTAAGGCGAAAGTATCTCACAACCAGATAAGCGGTCAGTAAAAACCAGGGCAGTCCGAATTGGATGATTGCGTCCAGAAAGAGGTTGTGAGCGGAGCGGGCGCGGTAGTAGTTGCTCATGTTGATATCTTCAACAGCGGCTTGAGCATATCGGGGATAGGCCGTTTCGAACTGACCGGCGCCGACACCGAGCAGGGCTTTGTCGCGGGCGAGGAGCAGACTGTTTCGATAGAGCAATACCCTGGTCATCAGGCTGAACCGCTTGCCGCGAAACCAGGGCTCGCGTTCGGCGATCAGGGAAGGCTGTTGCTTGTAAAGCGCTACGTAGTCGGCCGGATGGAATATGAACCGAATTCCGGTTCGAATTTCCTTTTGGAAAACCCCGACGCCGATGACCAGGCCCAGAAGCAGGCCGCTCGCCAGGATGCGCCGCCAAAACGCATTGCTGTAGATCAAGCCGACGATCACCAGGCCGAGCCAGGCGCCCCGGCTCATAGTGAGTAGGATGCCGCCGATCAATACGGCCGGCGTCACCCACTTCATACGCCCCTGGAAACGGCAAAGGCAAAGGCATAGCAGGAGGAAATGGGCGACAGCGTTCAGGTTACCCATGAAACCGCCTGCCTCCGCCGCGGGCTCGAAGACGAGCGGATCCCAGCCCAGCTTCTGGACAACCACATAAGCTACGGCGGCGAAACCGCTGATTACCAACCCCCGCTCTAAATAGCGGTGAACCTCTGCACTCAGGGGCCTGGCGGAAAATGCCAGGACATACACGCACCACAGGGTGATGCTTTCCAGGTAATCCCAGGCATTGACGCTCCAGAGCCACCCAAACAACGGCCAGATCATCACCAACATGCCCAAAGAGCGCCAAACCTCCCTGGTTTTGATCTGCCAAACCAACGGGGCCAGAAGCAGGGTCATGGCCAGAAGCTTGGGAGTGCGGAAGGGGGCGCCGAAGCCCGGGTGGAATAGAAGCAGACCGGCGGCAATCAGCCAGGGGAGGAGGGTCTTCAGTTTATCTTCGTATGAGGGCATAGCACGGTCCGGGAGATCAAGTGCAAATGATTGCCGAGAGCAACTTCACGCGATCTTACCCCGACCGATAGCTAAAGGGAACTTGCAACAAGCCGGCAACGGGCTCACCGGATCGAATATTCGACCGTCTTAAAGGATTTTCTGAATATCCTCGGGCAATTCGCCGCCTGATTTCTTAAGCAGGGCTTCCACCAGGGCTTTCATTTGCTGCTCGGCGGCATCAGCTTTTTGTTTTTCAGCATCGGCTCGCTGTCTTTCGGCCTCAGCTTTTCGTGTTTCAGCATCTGCTCGCTGCCGTTCGACCTCAGCTTTCCGTTTTTCAGCATCGGCTCGCTGCCGTTCGACCTCAGCTTTCCGTTTTTCAGCATCGGCTCGCTGCCGTTCGACCTTGGTTTTCCGCTTTTCAGCCTCGGTCTGTTGCTTGGATGTCTCCAAACTTTCCAGCAAGCGTTTTTCATAGTTCTGCCGAGCTCCGGCTTGCATTTGGGCGTCCAAGCGATTTCGGTAGATCAAGTATTCCTTTTCTTCCTGACTGATTTCTTGCAACACTTTAAACACCTTTTGCATCACGGGTGTTTGCAATTCTTCGGGCGGTTTGCCTGGATCGAACTCTCTGCCGTGCTCAAAGAAGTAGATCCAACGGTCAAGGCCTGATTCAATTTTACGCTTCGGCGGACACTTTGGCAATTCCAATGTGTGGATACTCAACTGGTCAGTCAATTTGACCTTACGATCCTCATCGTATAGCGCAAAGTTATGGTGGGCATAGGTGTTGTCGATCATTTTGCCGCCCAGAACCCAAATCGAATAGGTTGGTTGCAATTGATCGTAATCGGTGCCCTTGTTGATGCTTTTAGTATAATTGAGCGCCCAGGTGAATAGGATTCGCGCCGGCAGAAACACATCGACGATCAGTTGGATCTCTATTTGGATGGTTCGGCCGAGATGATCTAACGCGAGGAGATCGGCAATAGATAGTTTGTCATCGGCGATGTTTCGGTTCTGGATGGGGTTCTTGATTGTGACGCTCTTAATTTGGACATCTTGCTTTTCAAAGACCCGGGTGATGAAGTCAAGCAGGATTTCGGGATCGGACATAATTCGGATGAATGCATAATCAACACAGGGATCGATATGGCGCACCATCGGATAGGCCTCCATGGATGAGGATTACGAGCCTCATTATCCAAACCCACCGAGCGTGGTCTTGTAAACCCTCTATTTCAAGTATACGCGAATAAAAATCCGATCAAACAGCGTACCGTCAGCCTATTACGTTTCCGAACTTTTTTCCGCTGAAATTGGCGGCTCCTCCGGTGCCTTCATGTTGTAAGCCGGTTCCCCGGGCGCCTGGGCCGCGCGCGCCAGGGCTTGGGCCGAGACCGGGGATTTCAGGAAGATGAAACCGATGATCAGGACAATCTTTACAACCCCGATCACACCGTCTATTTGCATAGCGGCCGCGACAGCCAGGAGAATCACCCCCAGCGAGGCCGATTTGGAGGCCGCGTGCATTCGCGAGAATAAATCGGGAAAGCGAAGCAACCCCACCGCTGCCAGCAGGGTGATCAAGGCGCCGAGCAATAGGAATGAAATGGTGATTCCGTTGATCATGAACGCTCCCTTTCGTGGATAATATAACGTGCAAAACCGATGGTGCCTATGAAGGAAATCATAGCCAGGACCATTACGGCATCCAAATAGACCTGTTCTCCGGTGGAGATGGTGTGAAGCAACATCATGCCGATAAAGATCACGGCCAGCAGGTCCAGAGCGGCAACGCGGTCAGCCAATTTAGGACCTTTAGCCAGGCGGATAAAAGTAATAAAAGCAGCGATTAAGAGGACGATCATGGCCGCGAACTGGGCGCCGGCTAATAACTCCAACATCACATACCTCCGGCAATGGCTGAAATTCTGGTTACTTCCGCTTTGACCTGGTCGACCTCGTCTCGGTACATCAGGTGAACCAGCAGGGCGCGTCGGTCCGGGTCATACTCCAGGCAGATGGTTCCCGGCGTCATGGTGACCAGGTTGGCGACAAGCAGCACCTGCCAATCGGCCAGGTCGTGTTCTATCGAAAGCCAGGCCAGGGTAGGACTCATTAAATGCGTGGGGGTCAGAACATCATGCGCCACGCGCAGATTGGAGCGCACGATATCGCGCAAGTAACCGGGTAGAAAAAGCAACAGGCGCAAAGCAATTCGCAAAAAGCGGATCAGTTTCACGGTTGACCTCCCAGGACGGCGGCTATGTAGGCCGCGGGGTCCAACAACTGCGTGGCGGCGGTTTCCGCAAAGTTCATGACCGGTTCGGCGGCAATGCCGATAATAACCGTGATCACGGCCAGGGCCGCCACCGGAACCCATTGGGCCACGCCGACGGACTTTTTCGGTTGGTCGTCCTCATCATGTTCCGGTTGCGCCTTCCAGAAAGCCTCCTGCCAGATCTTGGTCATGGAAATCAGGGTCAACACACCCACGACCAGGGCCGTAACGACAAGGGCAATATCCCCGGTTTCAAGCCCGGCCCGAATAATGATGAACTTGGAGAAGAAACCCGAAAGCGGTGGAATCCCGGCCAGTGAAAAGGCCGGAATGAGGAATAGCAGGGCGAGGTAGGGTTTGGCGTTCAACAGGCCGCCCAGCTTGCTCAGATGGAAGCCGCGCCCGGCCCTGGCAATCATCCCGGCAATCAGGAAGAGGTTGGTTTTGACCACAATGTGGTGGATCAGGTAGAAGATGGAGCCGGCCAAAGCCAGAGGCGTCATCAAGGCCAGGCCCATGATCATATACCCGATTTGACTGATGATATGGAAGGAAAGAATTTTGCGGATGTCGCTTTGGGCAACCGCGCCCAACACGCCGGCCACCATGGTCGCCCCGGCGATTGCCGGCAACAGAAGACCGGTTAAACCCTGGTCCTGGGTGAAGATCAGGGTGAAGCTGCGTATCAGGGCATAAACGCCGACCTTGGTCAACAGCCCGGAAAACAGCGCCGCCACGGCGATCGGGGGCGTGTGGTAAGAGCCCGGCAACCAGAAGAACAGGGGGAAGAGCCCTGCCTTTATGCCGAAAGCGATCAGGAAGAAGACAGAACTGCTGAGGATGAGCATCGCGTCTTCGCTCAGCGTCAGTTTCTGGGCCAGATCCGCCATGTTCAGCGTACCGGTATTGCCGTAGAGAAGCCCCAAACCGGCCAGGAAGATAACGGACGAAACCAGGTTGATGGTGACGTACTGAACCGCGCCCACCAATTGTTCCCGGCTTCGGTCGAGGGTCAGCAACACGAATGACGAAATCAGCATGACTTCGAACCAGACGTAGAGGTTGAACAGGTCTCCCGCCAGGAAGGCGCCGCAAACACCCATCAACAAGAAGTGGAAGAGCGCAAAGAAGTTCTTGTGTCTGTAACGCTCGGCCGTATCCGTCAGCGCATACACCGAAACGGCCAGACCGATCAAACCGGTAATGGCCAGCATAGCGGCGCTCAAGTAGTCGGCCACCAGCGTAATGCCGAAAGGAGCATCCCAATTACCGGGCCGCGCCACCAGGATGCCCAAGTCCTGAACCCGCACCAACAGAACCAGGTTGACAACCAGCAACACGCCGGCGCCGACCACCCCGACAAAGGCGGAGGTACGGGCCCGGTCCCGAACGATCACCGACAACAGGGCGGTCGCCAGGGGAACGGTAATAGGAAGAAATAGTAACAGGTCGATCATTTCAGACCTCGCAACTGCTCCAGATCCTCGGTGCCGGCCGTCTTGTGCGCACTGCGAAGCAGGGTCAGGAAGTAACCCAAAACCCCGAAGCTGATCACGATTGCCGTGAGAATTAAAACCTGAGGCAGTGAATCGCCATGAGGTGTCGGCAATGTCGCTTCTCCCGGGGGAATGATCGAGGGATGTCCCTTCACCAGGCCGCCGGACGAGAAGATGACAAGGTTGGCGGCATTACTCAGGAGAATCAGGCCCAAGATCAACTTGGCCAGGTGCCGTCGCAACATCAGAAAAATGCCCGCGGAGAACAGTAGACCGGTGATGACGGCCCAGAATGCTTCCATTATTCTTCCTCCAGACGAAATAGGACCTGGGTCACCATGCCGATGACGGTCAGGTAGACACCGATATCGAACAGCAGCGGCGTGCCCAGCTTGGGTTTTTCCAGCCACATACCGGTCAGCGGCGGCAGATCGAAAAGCAAGGGATAGAGCGCGGTGGCCGCGGCAAGTCCGACACCCGCCACCATAAGGCCGGGCGGTGAAACAGGCAGCAGGCGCTCGGCTGCTGCGCGATCGAACACAAAACTCCAGAGCCCGACCGCCGAGGCTGCCGTCAGACCGCCGATAAACCCGCCGCCCGGCTCGTTATGACCTCGCCACAACATCCACAGCGAGGTCAGAAACAGCAAGGGTGCGATGATACGGGCGGCGTTTTTCTGAAGAAACGACTCTTTCATGCGGCCTTCCTTTTTTTCATGAGTGCGGTCACGCCCAGGGCGGCGATCATCAGCACGATGATTTCACCGAAGGTGTCCAGGGCGCGAAAATCGACCAGTGTCACGTTGACGATGTTGCGACCGTAGGCCTCCGGTACCGAAGCCCGAGCGTGGAATTCGGAGATGGGCTCCTGGATTTGGACGACACCCGCTATCCATATCATCATAGTTATGAACAGTCCAAGCGCACCGGCAATCAGCGCGTCACGGGCGATGTGCGCCCCGCTGGAGAGACGTTTGAATTGTGGAAAGGCATAGACCACCAGCACGAAAAGAAGCACCATCAGCGTTTCCACCAGAATTTGGGTAATGGCGAGATCGATGGCGCCGTAGAAGAAAAACAACATGGCGATCCCGAAGCCCACCGCACCCAACGCCGCCGCGGCAACCAGCATGGAGCGCGCAAACAACACAACCAGGGCGCCGGCAACAATCAGTAACCCGATACCGGCCTCGCTCCAATCGAACCGCGTCAATTGGGGCACGGGTAACAAGCCCGTACGCGACAACGCAATACCGCCCAGCATGAGGAAAGCCAGCAGAATGATACTCAACCCGTAGCTCAGTGAGCGGCCGTCCAGTAGACCGGCAGTTCGCTTCGCAAGTTTCATCGCAAGGTTGAAGCCGCTGTCAAACAGGCTGCTCGCGTGGAGGCTCCGCAAATATGGCAAAGCGTCTTCTCGTACAAACCGCAAGGGATTGGCGGCGACGCTCAGGACCCCGGCTGCCAACATGGCCGCGCTGAGGAAGAGGGCCGGGGTGAAGCCGTGCCAAAGCGCCAATTTGATTTCAAACGGCGTCCCCGCAACATTGCCGGCGGCCGTTTGGACGAGAGGTCCCAGGAGCGAGGGAAACACTCCCAAGACCAGGCCGAATACGGCAGGTACGAGCGGCGCCGCCCAAAGTACGGGGCTGATCGGCCGGCAGTCCATGCTGCCGGGGGTCCCTAAAAAGGGTTTGACGCCGGCCGACCAGGCGGCCACGATGAGTCCAACACCGGCCACCGCCGTTACGGGCAGCAGCACGGCTTGGGCAAATTGGGCGGAAAGCACCGCTTCCAATAAGGTCTCCTTGGCCAGGAACCCGGCAAGCGGGGGAATGCCGATCATGGAGACAGCACCCAAGAGCCCTGTAATGAAAAGCGGGCGCAAGGGTCCGCGCAAGCCGGCCAATTCCCTGACGTCTCTGCTTCCCGTTGCGGTATCCAGGGTGCCCGCCGTCAAGAACAGGGACGCTTTATAAAGACCGTGCGCGGCCAGCACCACCAGTGCCGCCTTGACCGCTTTGTCGTGACCTAAACCCAGCAACATCATCAGCATGCCCAAAACACTGAGGGTTGAATAGGCCAGGATTTGTTTTAAGTCATATTTGAAGGGGGCGCGTAATGCGCCCATGATCATGGTGAAAGCGCCGATGGTAACCAACGGCAGGGTCCACCAATCGGTCCCGCCCAATACCGGGTTCAAACGCGCGACAAGATAGACACCCGCCTTGACCATGGTAGCCGAATGCAGGAAGGCGCTGACAGGGGTCGGCGCGGCCATGGCCCCCGGTAACCAGAAGTGAAACGGCGCCTGGGCGGATTTGGTCAGCGCACCCAGGAGGACCAGAATGGTAATGGCGACATAGCTGCCGTGGGCCTGAATGATATCGCCACGCTCCAGCAAAACGGACAATTCCATGCTTCCGCCGGCGCTGCCAAGGAGCAGAATACCCGCCAGCAAAGCCAGGCCGCCGCCGCCGGTCACCAGTAAAGCGCGTAACGCCGCGGCGCGAGATTCGGCTGAATGCGCCTTGAAACCGATCAGCAGGTAAGAGGTGATACTGGTCAGTTCCCAGAATACGAATAAGGATACAAGGTTCCCGGCTGTCACCAGACCGAGCATGGAAACCGTGAACAACACCAGGTAGGTGAAAAAGCGTCCGGCGTATTGGGAGCCGGCCATGTAGATACCGGCGTAGGTGAATACCACCAGGGCAATGCCGGAGATCAGCCACACGAAAAGCAGGGACAGGCCGTCCAGGTAGAGCGACAGGCTCAAGTCCAGCGAGGGCGCCCAGGCAAAGTGCTCTACATAGGGAACCCCTTGCAATACCGAGCCGGTGACCGGTATGGTTGCCGCCAGTACCGCGGCGGGAAAAATCGCGGCCAGGTAACCGAGCCCGCGACGGGGTAGGAATCGAGCCCCTAACGGCATCGATGCAGCCAGCCCGAAGCCGACCACGCTAAGTAACAACAGCATGACATCCTCTTGGTTGAAATGACGGCGGAGTCGGTGACAGGAAAAGCGGGCATACACTCATAGCCCGGCCGTTTTCAGATTGTACGGTACCGGCTCAAGAAATTATTCATAAAAATATAAATTTTTTTGCCGGCTTGCGTAAGATACTAAAAAAGAGCCGACCGGGAGGGTATGTGCTCAAACGAATTATCCGCAAAAGAACACGTCAAGAGCTGGCCGATTGGGAAAAGGTCCGTCATTTGATGCCGCGCGGCAACCGGACTCGCGGGCTTCAGTACGAAACCCTGGAGTTCCTTTTCTCGAGACTGTACGAAAACGTTTCGGAAGAAGAGGTTGCAGAACACCTCCTGGCCGTGCGCGGCCAGTTGCAATCGACCGGCGACCCGGTCAAGGGCGCCATCAATCAGGCTGTCAAAGAACTGCAACGCCTGCCCGACAGACTTTTTTCCATTATGAAGATCCAATGCCCCGGCCCCGGGAAACGGGAGCGGTTCGTAAAGTTGGATTATGCCCGGTTCCAGGAGGTCGTCGGTTTCCAACTCTACCACGAGTACCTGAACGACATCCTGGCCGATGAACCTCACCTGGTCTTGCGATGCGTGGCAAATCACGATCCGACAAGGCCGGCGGAAGTCTTTCCCGGACTGCGGCCGGACATGCTGAGCGGCGCCGTGTTGGAGGCGATTAACGATTACCCGCCGCAGTCGGCATCGAGAGCGGATGTCCGTCTCCTGGCCATGCCTTCCAGTCCCGCCAACACCTGCTTCCTGCTCATCTACGAGGACGCGGAGGCGCCCGACCCGTTTTTGGGATTTCTGACCGATATCACCCCGGGCGAGGCATTGGAGGATGCGCACTTCATCCTCTACCGAGGAGAAGAAAAATTCCACAAGCTGCACTTTCTCAGTCGATTGTGGCGTCGGATCGCCGGCCAATGCGCGGGGGTTGCTACCGGAGGAAAATGAACCCCAGGTGCGGATCGGCAGCTTTCCGTCCTTTTTCAGGCCTCGGTGAAGGGTCATCTTACCTGTTTTCCAAAAACCCCTGGCAGCCAGGTAGTTACCTGACGTAGACTTAGTGAGGCGGCTGTCGTTTCTTCGTTCTTCGGCAGTCAATGAAGCCGGATTTTCCATTTCCCAGATCGCCGACGGGGTGCTCGATGCAAGAGGAAAACAACGATTTCAGTCACGATTCCGGGTTCAAGAACCTGGTCCTGGATTTCCCCAGGGAGACCATTGATTGGTTGTTGCCCGGCGTGGAAAAGGTCTACGGTAAGATTGTCAACCTCAGCTTTCCACTCCAGGAATTGAAGAAACAGAAGCTCACCGACAAGGGTAGGCGCAACGATTCGACCATATTTATCGAATTCGAGAACGGCAAGGCGCTTGTGCCTCTGATGGAACACAAAGGCGATAAATACAGCTTCTCCATCTACAAAATGGCGCATTACGCATTGGATCTGGCCGAGCACTTCGAGGGTGTTCCAATCCTTCCCATCGTCGTTTTCACGGATAAAGAGGATTGGCGGAACGATGTCCAACGGGAGATCAGCCTTGTGGCTTTCGGTGCTCGGTGGTTTTACTTCACTTTTGCTCGCGTCAAGTTGAGCGAGATCCCGGCCCGACTGGTGGCAGGCAGCAAGAACCCGGTGAAACACATCCTGTCACCGTTAATGCGTTACGACAAAGAGGACCGGCTTGTGGTAGCGGCCGACGCCTATGTCAACCTGAGTCGCCTGACCGACCCGATCCGGTTTAGAAAATACACAGATTACATTGACAAGTGCGCTAATATAGATGAAGAAGAACGCGAGACCCTGGAGTCCTTGATCAACGAGGAAGAGGAG
>JAAUYB010142346.1_pt1 | contig 11166 bp, 9 predicted proteins | sample 7278071 | NCBI WGS metagenome assembly JAAUYB01 (sample SAMN14350121, study PRJNA611818) | marine sediment metagenome | isolation source: surface marine sediment (1.8m) | place: French Polynesia: Moorea | collected 2018-08 | reverse complement strand
GCGACACAGGTGTAGGCGAGGTTTCCTCTTCCGCACTAGTAGATAAAACTTGTAAGGGCCACAATACTGAATGTTTAATGAACTCGTGGCATTTACCTTTCCCAAATGACCTTGTTAGCAGAGGAGGAGGGAACTGTCGTCGTGGTTTTCGGTTCAGACTGTTCCTCTTCCTCTTCCTTGTCGAGGTGGCGGTGAACGTCCTTGAGGAGGAGGTTCGACAGCCTGGATCTGGTCCACTGGGGCGTGGTCGACCTGGAGTCTTCTTCGTCCTCGTCTTCTGTGGGCTTGGCGTACAAATCTCTAAAATCGAAAGAGTTTCCAAAAAGCGAATTGACGAAAGAGACAAAAATCAACCATATGTATTACTCGTTATCTTTGCTCAATGCCTCTTCTTCCTCCTCGTCGCTTTCTTCCTCTTCCGGGAAGAGGCTCCGCTCGAACTCCACCACGTCCTCGATTCCTCTATCGTCGCCTTCTTCGCCCAGGTCCTCATCCTCAACACCAAGCAGAAGCAACGCCTCGTCCTCAAGAACGCTTCTCCCACAAAAAAATAAAACAGTTTATAAAAAGGTATTTGTTCCAAATCACCTGTCCTCCATCCTCTCGAGCAGCAACTCCTGCTGCATGAGCTGCGCGAGCGATCGCCCCACGGAGAGGAAGGCGAACGCGTCCTCTTCGGTGGGGAGGGCGGCGGAGGCGGACGAGAAGGAGGAAGCGACCTCGGTCCCGTTCGATTCTCCCGCTTCGGCGAAGGGACTCTCGCCGCTCATAAGGCGCACCAGGATGGCCAGGCCCAGGCCGGAGGAGAAATCTGAAACGATATTTCTTCATCGTTTTCCAATCTAATGGTTCTGTTTTGCTTTGTTTCACCTATCTCTTGCACGGTCTCCAAAAGGTCCTTCTCGCTCCCCTCCTCGTCGAAAAATATTCCGTTGATTTCGTCTGCGCCGAAAGTGGAGAAGAGGTAGATCCAGGACTCGATGGCGTCGGCAGAAGATGGCTTCTGCAAAAAGAGAAAATACAATTATACAGAGTGGGAAAACAAAACTACAGTTGTTTTAGCTGACCTGTGCGACGAGTTTCAGCACTTCCTCGTCATCTTCCAGCTTGGGCGCCAAACGTCGAAAGTCCGCCGTGGTCAGAAGGTCGTACTCTGTCTCCTCCAGGTCCAGCTTTCCCAGCTCAAGCAGGTCGTCCTCGCCTCCTCCTCCGAAAGCCTCCACCACCTCTTCTTCCTCCTCCTCCTCGTCGTCTTCAAAATCACCGACAGCCTCGTCCATGCTGACGAAGGCCTTATAGTCTTGCTGGAGCCTGTGATCCTCCTCCTCCTTGTTTTCCGAGTCGGAGGCGACGACCTGCCAACCATTCGTACAGTAGATAGCAAAGAATTAACAGATTGCACGAAGAATGGGGACTCATATAAAAAAATAATTTTACCGTGCACGCCAGGAAGAGGGTCAGCAGTGAGACCGAAATGGTCTTGTAGTTCATGGTTAAAAATGTACCGCAAAATGCGATGACGATGCTGGGTATGTTTGGAGAGGAATATTCGGAAACGATAATATTTCGCTCTCGGTCGGTTCGCTCTACCGCTCATTTCTTGCTCCGCCGCGATTTTGTGTTGGATGTTCGCAAAACGGCAAGGCAAAGAACGCAGAATATGTTTCCTATGTTTCATGCATTTTCTCTTATTGTATTCTGCGTGCCTCTGATCTGGGTCTCACGCTTTTTTTGGGAGAAAGCAAATTTTTGGTAGCACAAAAACATAAAATTATAATGACAAAATTGCTTTGAGGTTGAGAGATAAGAAATGATCGACTTTGCGCCTCTCTAAAAATGCACTTCACAAAAACAGGAAGGAAAGTAAACAAAAATCGCGCATTGATCAATTCAGGCCGAGGTTGACTGGTTCAGGCCCAAGTTGCTCCTCAACGCGTCCCCGGTGTCCGTGAACGAGTTTGAGACCTGCTTCGGGGAGCCATGGCCTCCATACTGTCCGCTGCCACGCGCGCACTGCTGTTGAGGACCCCCTCCGCGGCCGCCAATGTCGCGGCCTCCGCCGGCGGCGTTCGAGGCGCGGCCGCACCGCACAGGACCTTCGCCGCCCTGGCAGACGCCATCCAACGGCAGCGCACCAGCAGGGTCGGCGGCGCCTGCTCCACACCTGCGCCGAAGCCTGAGCTGCTGTCCCCCGTCGCCCTGTCGGCACCTCCGTTGTCCGCCGGCATGAAGTGGGTGGGGAAGCCCCAGAAGCGGTGCCGCAACTGCTACTTCGAGGTCATCGACGAGGTCAAGTACGTGTTCTGCACCGAGCACCCCAGGCACAAGCAGGGGCAGAAGAAAGTCAGGCAGAAGTGAGATGAACAGCTCCACAATTTAGTTGTATCTGTCCAAAGCAACTTCTTTTTCCCTCAGATTTCGCATGACCCTGACCCACGCGACGCAGGGCGGACACAGGAAGAACGGCAACGGGCAGAGGGAGATGTGGACGCAGCAGAGCTTCAGGCTAGACTACTGACAAGACAAGACCATGCAGTTCCAGTACACAATTACAATAATAATACGACTTCTACAGGCGACGATTCTTTCTTGCTTAGGTTTTTCGCGATTACTTTCATTTATTTCAAGGGAGATCATATTTGTCACGGGGAGTCACATAAAAATGCTTCGAGTTGGCTTTCTAAACATTAAGACCTGGGTACTAAATAATTGAATGAAAAATAGAATGGTGTTACTTTCCGAAAATGCCAAAGAAGTCAAAGAAGGAGTCGTCGTCTTCCTCGTCTTCTCCGCTTTGGTCCCCGGACTGAGAAATTCTGCCTTCGTCTTTCCGATTCTCCGCCTCCTCGGCCGCAGTCTCTTCCTCCGCCACATCAACTTCATCCTCCGCGCTAGTCTCTTCGGATGTTTCGCGGACCTCGCCAGGCAACCCCTGATCACCCTCGGCGACATCATCCAGAGCGGAAGAAGGGTCTTCAAGGGGAGCCGAGATTTCTGTTTCAAAGCCAGCCTCCTCCGCTTCAGCCTCAAGCGTCAGGTCCGGAACGTCGTCTTGGCCCTCTGAAGTCTCCAGCAGAATGTCTTTTTCCTGGTCCCCGGAAGCTTCCAGCAAGATGTCGTCCTGGCCATCAGAAGTCTCCAGCCTGTCATCTGCGCCGGGAACCACTACCTCGTCTGCCGTCAACTCAGACTCCCCATCGAGATCGACCGGGCCCTCGTCGTCCTCTAGGCTGACAGGTGAGTCTTCTTCCGTATCGTCGTCCGCAGTAAATTCTCCCTCTTTTGTACCGACCTCTGCCGTTTCCTCCTCCTCGGCGGAAGTACCAGTGTCTTCCTCCTCCTCGGCGGAAGTACCAATGTTTTTCTCCTCCTCGGCGGAAGTACCAATGTCTTCATTCTCCTCTTCATCTCTGGAGGCATCGATTTCTGCCTCCACTCCACCCTCTTGCTCTGGCTCCTTTTCCTCGTTGATGTCCGCTCCCTCGTCTTGCACTGAGAGCTCCGGCAAATCGACAACAGGTTCGGCATCTTCCTCTTCATCGGCTGCCGCTGCGAAGACGGAAGATACTTCTTCGGCGTCTTCCTCGCCCCTTTCCTCCGCCTCAGACACCACTTCGTCCCCTGGCACCTGGACGGGTTCCCTTACCGGAAAGAAGTCTCCTGGGCCGCCTTCCTCGTCGACGACGACCGTGGCAGTCTGTTCCTCTTCATTATCCTCGCTGGATGATTCAATTGGTTCGTCCTCGTCCTCAGGTTCTTCCACGGTGGAAAACAGCTCTTCCTCCTCTTCGACTTCCTTCTCATCGTCAACGTCTCCTAGGTCTTCTTCATCTTGGAGGGGGATCTCTGCGGGCAAAGGTGAGATCGGAACTTCGAGGATGGAGGGCGAAAAATCTCCTTCCTCGCCATCCTCGTTCACAGCCTGATCGACTGACGTAGGGAAGTCTTCCAAAGTCGGCTCTTCGACTTCGTCCATTTCCTCTATGATGTGCTCCTCCTCTTCCTTCTCTTCGAGTTCTTTCCCAAACGGGTCCATGTTGCCTACATCTTCGTCGCCTTCGTCGAAGTTTTCTTCCAGCGCAGAGTCAAAGTCGTCCGAGGAGATGATGAGGTCGTTGGGAGGTTCGTCCAGAACTTCCACTACCCCAACGACCAGCTCGGGAAATTCGTCCTGATCTTCCTCCTCCTCCTCCAACGACGCGACCACCTCTAACAGCTCCTCCTCCACTTCCTCAGAGGTCTCTCCGTCCAGCAGAGACGAGACCAGTTCCCTCTCCTCGTCGGTGGCTGACCTGAAGAAAGTTCCGTCCTTGTCCACGATCTCCCCGTTCACGAAGGCAAAATTTTCCGTCGACATGAAGACGTCGTCCCCCTCGGTGCCTTGAATGACTCCACCTCTTCCTCCTTCGCTCAGGCCCTCCCTCGTTATGATAGAGTCGTCGTCCAGCGAGAGGTCCTGCATGGCCTGCCCGAAGAGGTCCCCGGCGCTCATCTCAAGGGAGTCTCCAGGCTTGAAGTCAGAGGAGACGACGACGGGTTCAAACTCGTCGTCTTCCACCACGGGGTCCACGTCGAAAAAGCTGGTGGTCAGGTCGGAAATCTTTCGGACGAAGTGTGCAAACTTGGTGGCAGAAGCCGGCTGGGGAATGGCCAGGAGGGAAGCGATTATGGCCAAGCCCAGCAGAAGCGGGATTCGAGAGCCCATGGCGAGGCGTCCTCTTTGCAGGGAAATTCAATTATGTTTCCTCCTTCAACAAGAATCGCCTTTTAACTTACCTCCTAGCAAGGAAACGGGGAATTTAACTGTGATCAATTGTTCTAAAGGTAGGATGAATCTCAGGCCCCAGTGGTGGAGGTAAATCGAAATATGGCGGTGTTGTTGAACTTGGCAGCTCCTTGCTTGCTCTCGAGATTTTAGAGACGACGGAATCGCCACGAATTTGGAATTCATCGGACATCTCCAATGGGGCTAGATGATCGCCTGAAAGGGGATAACTCCTCCCAAAAAAATCTCGATAAAATTTGGAACGGGATCCTTTTTACCGAAAGTTTTCTTGGATTTATTTCTTGAATTAATCAAAATACGATTCCAAAGAGGGTCTCCATGAATACCCATTTCATGAACAGTTGTTTGGCCGAATCAGGACTTCAAAGAGATAGCACTCTTATTGGAACAATCGCAAGTGCTTCTGCACCCGCAGTCGTTGCTTTCAGTAGATTTCTTGAGGCAGTCGTCCAACAGTTTGCTAGAAGTATCTTCAGTATTGAGTCGATAGAGATGAAGAGGCTTTTTCGCTTCGGGAAGAGTGTTGTGCTCGTAGTCAATTTTTATATCGGCAATAGCAAACCGCTGGTTATAGTTCCGAGTTATCTTGGGCGGACGCTTTGGGGCTTGTTGTTGGGATTTACCTTTGTCATTCACGGCCAACTCTCTGAAGAGGTCTTGGTTTTTGTTTGGTTCACAATTGCAGGATGTATTGCAATTGCAACCTGGCACAGTTGGACAACTTGCTTTGGGAAGAACCTGGGAGCACAACCTAGGGGGGAAAAGATTTGCGAGACTGGTGTGCTTATTCAAATCGATCTTTCTCTCCGTGAGAACTGGCTTGGGGGCGGAAGGGGAACTGCACAAGGGTGCGGCAGGCGCCTCCGACAATTTGCTGCTCACGTTCTCCTTGAAGGAGGTGCTGATATCAGGAGACATGATGTTGCTTGTGCTGGAGAGGAACGTGGCATCGGCGTTTCCGCAGCAGGCGTTGCCCACCATTTCCAACGGGTTCACATTGGTCGAGTCATCCAGCAACTGTAGTCCGTCGTCAGCACGCAGGCAAGCCACGTCAAACATGTTGTTGCACCCAAGCGCTCCAGTGGTGTCGGAGGTGGCCGTTCCCGCAGTTGTCGTGAACGAATTTCCTTGAAACGTGAAGTCGGTGTTGGTGACGGAGCACATGTTGGAGGTCGTTTCGCTGCTTGGCGTCCGATACATCAGTTGCGGCCTTGGCACTGCTGCGCCTCCACCTCCTCCAATCGCCTCATCTTCAGAGTCCAACCTGCCCGTTATGTTGGATGCATCGGTGGCAGGTGTGGATCCTGTGGGATGGGGTGAGGAGGAGTGGATGTGGCTGCTTCCGCAGTCCTCGTTGTGATCATGGGGGACTTGGGCCAGGAAGCAGCAGCACTTTGCTTGGTCCTTCTTGTCCTTCGAGGCTTTGGAGGGCTTGAGGTGCGTCGGGGGTCCAGGTTCTTTCTTGGGCGTGTCCATCGGGGCCGCCCGCCCAGCCCCGCTCACCCCCTTTTGCTTGTGGCTGAACCCGGCGAAAGGAGCTGAGCCGCGGGGGGCTTCGGCTGCCGGTTCCTCCTCCTTGAAGTACCTGTACAGTCCCTTGCTCCCCCTGGGGTAGTTGTTGTCTGGGTTCTCCCCACATCTAGCGGGGAAGAAGGACACCTTCATCCGAAGTCTCCCAAACTGTTGGGGCACCGACTGGCCGTAGAAGGTCCACCGCTTCACCACCTCCTGCTCCGACTCCACCAATGTCTGTGAGCTCAGGCAGAGCGCCCTCGGCACAAAGAGCCTGGTGGCGCCGTTGTCCCTCCCCACGTTGGTGTGTCCGTGCCTCTTGATCTTCCAGCCGTAGGTCTGCTCCGGCAGGTCTATTTGTAGGCTGATCTTGTACACGTACCCAATGGGGCCCTCAATGAAGAATTCCAGGTTGTCCGTGTTTGCGTTGTACTCGCCGTCAAACTTGAAGATGACGTCCTTGTCCCAGGCATGGATGTAGAGGGGAGGGAGCTTGTCCCCGGGCTGCAGGGTGGGCGGGAAGACGAAATAGGTGGCGACCTTCGCATCAGGACTGTTCACTTCGTAGATTTGCCTTTCCTGATTGTAGAACACTTGTGACAATTCCATTTTTGACAATTTTTAAAAGTTTACTGGCTTTTGACGCATAGCTAGATGAAAAGCAAAAATGTTCATTTTAGACTTGAATGATAAATTCATTCTTGTAACAGGGGAATCGTAGTTAATTTAAGGTGGCCAGTCACCGTCAGTGGTATATTTTTTGTTGCCGCTCCTTACCAATTGTAATATCTAATCTAAGAAATAAGTCACCTTTATCGGGTGATCAGATGCTTTAGTATCGGTACAAGTCACCATTTGCACAGTAATTGTTTGTAGTCGTAAGCCGACTATTTCTGATATTTCATTGTATGAAGCAAAGATGCCTCTGCGACTTCTATGATTTCATCTCATTCGTCATTAGATTTTTCCCTTTTCAAAGTCGAAACCTGTAGTACATTATTGATTGCCCCGTATTTTTCTAAAAGCAGTGAGGTACTGTACTTGAAAATGATGAACATCAGGGACCAATTCCACAACCACACATGGGCAGGGGGGGGATGCACCCCCCCTGAGGATCAAAAACAAGTCCCCTCCCCTGTGACAGAAAAATGGGTAGCCACCACAAAAAATCCTTGATCTCTTCTGCTCTATACCCCCTTTTCTTGACCTTTTTACTGTGCATGTATCATCTTCCAAGAAGTTCCAGCAATTAGCAAATGATTGAAAACATTATTTTTTATTTAGCAGCGAGCAATTATTTTCTTTTATATGCAAAAATCCCGCCCCCACACCCAGGCTACAGCAGCTAATAACATAACCTCCCCTATAGCCATTTTTGACCCATGTACACCTGAAAAAAAATTTTTTCCCCCTCTACGAAAAAAGCGGTGCCCATGTGTGTCCACATTTTGACTCCACAACCACCTTATAAAATTATCTTTCTCCTATTTTCTTACTACATTTTTAAGGTCTTTTTTGTGCGAAAGACCAGTCCGCTATAACTTTGTCAAATGTCAATTGTCAAACAGGAAGGATATTTGAACCGGGAACGGTTCTCTTCTCAGTTTGATACTTCAATTATCTACTACAGGTAGTGGTTCGGCTCCCTTCCCTGACCTGACTGAAGAAGATGGATTCCGGGCTGGTGCACTGGAACAAGCGATGCCCTGGCTGCCAGAGCTTCTTCTCTTCGTCCAAGATGGAGGAGGGCGAGCTGTGCCCGGAGTGCCAGAGGAAGGCGGAGAGACGCAGCGGCGGAAGCGGCCGCAAGGTGCAGGCAAGCGGGCGCTCCCCCAGCGGCAGGGATGTGGACGTGACGCTGTACGCCGAGAGCGGGCGCGTCATCGGCCACGGCGCATTCGGGACGGTCTACAAGATCAAGAGTAAGGTGGACGGGAGGAGGACCGAGTATGTGGCACTCAAGGAGCCAAAGTTCGGCGACGAGGACGTCGCGGCGGAGGCGGCGCTGCTGGAGGGGCTGAGGCACCCCAACCTGGTCTCCCTCCGATTCCAGCTGAAGCGGCACGGGCTGAGGATGATGGCGACAGAGCTGGTGTCGGACGGGGACCTATACCACTTCATCATGAACTGGTACGACACTGGCTCGGGACTGGGACTCTACACCGAGGTGTTCGGATTCCAGCTTTTCCGCGGACTGGGATACCTGCATTACCACGACATCGTGCACCGGGACGTCAAGCCGGAGAACCTGCTCGTCTCAAGCTCCACCGGGTTGCTCAAGATCTGCGACTTTGGCTGCGCCAAGCGCCTCCTCCCGGACCGCCTGCGCGACTCCTGCTGCGTGGGCACCAAGGAATTCCGAGCTCCGGAGCTGCTGCTCCATTCCAAGTTCACCACTCCCGCCGTGGACGTGTGGAGCGCCTCCGTGGTGATGACTGAGATGGCGGGCGGGAAGCCGGTCTTCGGGGAGGGGCCCAAGACGGAGGAGGACCAGCTGGTGCGCATCGCCTCCTACCTGGGGCCGCCTAGGATCCGTCACAGCCCCGGCAGCGGCAGCAGCAGCCGCGCTAGCCGCGTGGCCAGGGCCATAGAGGAGCAGCGGAGGGACGACTTCCGAAGGAGGGACTTTCGTGACTACTGCTCTGACCTTCCCGGTATTTCCGGCACCGGCCGGAGCGAGGACTTCCGCGACCTCCTGGAGGGGAACCTCCGCTACCGCCCCTCCGAGCGGCTGGCCGCCTACGACGTGTGTGCGCACGAGTTCTTCTCCCCTCTCTTCTCCGCTGGCGCCGCCCTTCCCAACGGGAACTCCCTTCCCTCCACGCTCTTCGTCTTCCAGCGCGAGGAGGTCAACCACATGTCCAAGAAGGCTGCCAAGCGGCTCTCATCGCACATCCCCGCCTCCGCCGCCAGGAGCATGGGTGACGGACTGCCCGACGACATTCTCGGGGGTGCAGACTTCTTCTAGACCTACGAAATAAGTTTGACTTGCATAAGGAAGTATGATTCCCCCCTCCTCCTCAAGTTGAAATTCGTAGTTGTAGCAAAATTGATTTTTTTTGTTTTTTGTCGTTGTTTGGTTACCGAGATGATACAGGTATATGTAGCGTAATTGTTTCTCTTCTTCAATTGCAACAGTGCTCTATCCTGATCCCGCTCATTTAAACGTGTAATGATTGACTGTTAATGGTGCTGGTGTTACTGTTACTGAAGTAGCTGAAGCAGCAACAGTTTTCGCTTTTGCTGATACAGCAAGGAATTTTGCTACTTTTTTTGCTGCTTTCGCTGGTATTTCTTTTACTTCTTGTGTTTTCTTGAAATTATGCCTTTGTTGTTGTTGCTGCTGCTCCTGTTGTCCCCCCCAAAAAAAATTTGTCGCTGTGGTTGCTCCAAAAAAAAATCTGTTTTTGCTGATGCTGCTCAGAAATATCTGCTCAAATTTCGTAGTTGTTGCAAAACTGAATTTATCACTTGTTTTGTTCCTGAGATGATGGAACGAATGTTTTTATGATTAAATTGCAGCAGATGTTGTTTCATTTTGTTGATTATTTGTTGCTGTTTCATTCGTTTAAGTACTGCAACAGTTTATGGTGCTGGTACTGGGTAGCTGTAGAAGCAGCTGTTTTTGCTGTCGTTACTGCTTTTGCTGAAAAAAAATGCTGTTGCTGTTATTGCTGGTGTTTTCAAGGGATACAGTCTTTGCTGTTGTTACTGCTGCTGTTGTTCCAAAAAAATCTCTTTTGACTACTGCTGAAGTTGTTTAAAATTTTGCTTTGTTGGCTGCTGTTGGTGTTCTGCTGTTGCTTGCGCTACATTTTTTTTATTTGTTGCTACTGTTATTGCTTCAAAAAGGTTTTTTTTGTTGCTGCTGTAGAAAGTCTGTTTTATTGCTGCTCCTCTCGCTCCAAAAAATTCTTGATGTCGAGGCTGCTGTATATAATATGGCTGTTTCCCACAAAAATATGTCCTAGATTTTGCTGCCGCGCCTATTTTTGGTACTTGCTGATGCTGATGTCGATATTTGCGGTAGTTCCGTTTTTTATGTTCCAGTTTTTTTGGGGGGAAGGAGGATAATCCCCCCCCCCCTTTTCAGGCTTGTTTCCGTTCAAGAAAATAAGTCAGTTCAAAAGTTCACGTTCAAAATCTTTAGACTTCGTTCATCATTCATCGTTCAAATTTTTTTACAGTTCAAACGTTCAAAATTAAGTCCGTTCAGTTCAATTTTAAAAAATCCTCAAAAATTCGTGTTGGTTAACTTTGAAAAAAGAAAAAAACGTAACACGGTATGCCGTTACATTGACATCAATTAGAAGAGGAATATTAAAGGGAAAGTGGCAAAAAATAGACATTTTTTGCCTTTTTTGGTAGTTTTTTATTTTTTGCGAAAAAAGAGTGAACTTGAACTGAATAAAATTTTCATATTTTGTCGTTCAGCGTTCAGCGTTCAAATTTTTGTTTCGTTCAGTTCAGTTCAGTTCAGTGAACTGAATAACTGAATTGAACGCCGTTCAATTTTAATTCAGTTCAACAAGCCTGCCCCTTTTCTACACTTAGAGAAACTCCCGATATTTCTTTGTTGCATCAAACGATGTAAAATCTTGCCCGCATCTGATTAAATTTAAGTCATGCAATTTATATTCACGTTGTTTTGAGGGCATGGTAATTGTTTCAAAACGATTTTTTTGTGAAAACATCGCAAATGTCTCGACGAAAACTAGGATAATGACTAGAGCTGGAGGGCAACGGTGTAAAAACTGGTTAAATGTGGAGGGGGAACTGGGAATCCCCCGCAAGAGCGGCACGGCTAAGGTGGATAGGGTGGCCGAAGAACGAAGAAGAAGCCGCCTCCCACTAAAAGAGCGAGCGCG
>JAAUYB010028245.1_pt1 | contig 11169 bp, 12 predicted proteins | sample 7278071 | NCBI WGS metagenome assembly JAAUYB01 (sample SAMN14350121, study PRJNA611818) | marine sediment metagenome | isolation source: surface marine sediment (1.8m) | place: French Polynesia: Moorea | collected 2018-08 | reverse complement strand
GTTCTGTTTTGAATTCTATTCCAGATTGGGTAAAGGTTTGAATGGTTTTTTCTCTGGACAAATATCTCTTTAAACTTGATTGTCCCTAGACAAATAGCTCTTTAATGTACAATTGTTTTCAGTGGAACTACTGACTTAGCCATGGAGAAAAGTAATTGAGATCACAGGCATTATAGTCATTGGAAACTATTATGGTCTGAAAACTGTTTATTCTTATTCTGTGTTAGAGAGTTCTCAATGAAGATTAAACCCAATATCATCATTTCTGCTCCTCATATTGTTGTTCCTAAAACCTATTGGAATCCTTTACTGGGAGAGGTTTTACGGGATGCTGATTTAATTAACGAAGCACAACTACAGACGGTTCTCAGGGATAAACAAGAATATAAACATCAAAAAATCGGTGAAATCCTAGCATTACGGGGTTGGTTAAAACAAGAAACCGTCGATTTTTTTGCAGAACAATGGGGAAATTGCTTACAACAAGAAACAAAATATCCTCTTGGTGAATATTTAAGACAAGCTGGTTTATTAGAAGAAAAAGACGTTGAAAGTATCTTATCAGTCCAAGAAAAAATCAAAATTAAGTTTGGTGAAATTGCCGTTTCTCAAGGATTACTGAAACGAAACACTTTAAATTTCTTTCTTGACCATCTGTTTTGCCGACCGACCGATGATAGTTTGTTTGTCCCCTAGAAAGACAGAAAAGACAAACCAATAGCCGAGAAGCATAGGCCGTCGCTTACTCGGTGTTGGCACAGATTATTCAGACTTCGAGGGAATCTCCTTAAGATGAACCGAAGGAGCATCAGGGTTAGATAAATCGAGATAAATAATTCGTTCTTGGGCAACTTGCGAAGAGAGTTGACGTAGTTTGCTTAATCCTTGGAGTTGTTTGAGTAGCTGCTCCCGATTACGATAAGTGCCACAATGAACCTTTCCTAAAGCGGTGTGTAAAATTAGGTTACTGGGATCACGCCAATCCATAGCTGTAATCTCCACAGGAGAACTAATGATTAAAGGATAAATACTTTCCCAATAGGTGAGACTTTGAGGACTCAACCCTAACACCTTCAACTGAACCGATGGCTTAACCTGAGCGTCTTGATAAAACGAGCGAGGAATCCAAACCCCTTGAGCATCGATAAAACCCGCTTTTCCCTGCATCGTTGCTTCGGCCACTGGTTGTCTTTCTTTAACCGTAACCGTGACTTCTACAGGAAGTAGCTGACGAGTCAGATAAACCCTTTCTAGGGGCGGTTCATTTTCCAGTTTTTGTCTTAACTGATGAATGGGTAACTTCCAGATTAACTGGGGATAGCTCATATCGAGCAGGGTATGAATTTGTTCTTGGTGTAGTCGCTCATTACCCAGAATTTTAACTTGTGATTTTTCTCGGATGAGCCAATGGGGTAAGCTCACACCCCAAATTAACCCCCCTGTCATACCACAGAGGAAAAGAAATCGCCAAACCCCTTGCCATCCCTTTAAACGGCGTTGATGGCGTAGGTTTTGACGTTGATTTTTTAGGGAATCAGTAGGAATTAAGGGGCTATCTGTCATCACCATGAGGACAATGTTATGATTAGGATGAGGCTCGCTCTATTAAAAAATAACTCAGTAAAAATTAAGTTTACTCAGTCAATTTACAAAAGTCTAAGATATACTGAATAAAATTAGTTCAGACAAGTTCCTGTCTTAGAGTCAGCACTCGCCTGTTATAGAAGTTTCATAAACACACACTTAGCTTATGGTCAATTACAAAAAAGGGTTAATTCTTGGTGCCACTGCTGCTGTTTTAACCGCCGTCGCCGTGACCGGCGCAGGGTTGCGTCTTTCCCGTAGCCTTGCTTATCTTGAAGATAATCCCAAAAAATTAGTCGATGAAGTTTGGCAAGTTATTAATGATACCTATGTTGATGCTACCTTTAATCAAGTAGATTGGCTTGCGGTTCGTCAGCAATATGTAGGAGAGTCCAAAACCTACAACAGTAAAGAAGATGCCTATAAAGCGATTCGGGAAATGTTGGAACAACTCGATGATCCCTACACTCGCTTTATGGACCCCCAAGAGTTCAAAAATATGCAAATTGATACCTCTGGGGAATTAACGGGGGTGGGCATTCAAATTACCAAAGATGAAGACACCAAAGAATTAACAGTTGTGGCTCCCATCGAAGATACTCCCGCTTTTGAAGCGGGAATTCTTGCTAAAGATGTGATTACTAAAATCGATGGCAAAACCACCGAAGGAATGGAAGTGGAAGATGCGGTTAAACTCATTCGTGGTAAACCCGGGAGCAAAGTCACTTTAACCATTCGTCGTACCAATCAGGAAATTAATTATCCTATCGTCAGAGCGCGGATTGAACTGCATCCGGTTAAAGCTGAGGTTAAAGATACACCAACCGGCAAGGTGGGTTATATTCGCTTAACACAGTTTAGCGCCCACGCCAGCGAAGAAATGCGCGATGCCATTCGGGAGGCTGAAGCGGCTAAAGTTAATGGTTATATCTTAGACTTACGCTCTAATCCTGGGGGACTCCTCTACTCCAGCATCGAAATTGCTCGGATGTGGCTCGACCAAGGTAGAATCGTGTCTACTGTGAGTCGCAACGGAGAAGTAGAAGCACAACGGGCGACAAACCGCGCTTTGACCGATAAACCCCTGGTTATCCTGGTAGATGGTGGTTCGGCCAGTGCCAGTGAAATCCTCTCTGGTGCTTTACAGGATAATGATCGTGCCACTTTAGTCGGAACCAAAACCTTTGGTAAGGGTTTAGTCCAATCGGTACGACGGTTAGGGGATGGTACATCAGGACTAGCTGTGACCATTGCTAAGTATTTGACCCCCAGTGGCCGCGATATTAATAAGCAGGGGATTGAACCTGATGTTGTGCTGGAATTGACTGAAGAACAAAGAAAAGACCTTCAACAGGAACGAGACAAAATCGGTGCTTTTGGTGATCCTCAATTTGATAAGGCTTACGAAATCTTAGAAAAGGAAATTGCCAAGTCTGGTGGAACTAATGCTCGTAGTACCTTGCGATAATCTTAATTGATCAAACAAGTTAATAAGCATAGGAAGAAAGAGAACTTTCTTCCTTTTTTTTATAAAATTTAATCATAATCTCCACTATCAGTCCCATCAAAGTATAAACGGCCACTGCCTAAATATAATTCTCTGGGATTATTGCCTGGAGGAAAGACTGTGACTCCAAATAAATAAGTTCCTCCATGTTCTGGGTTTTGTTTAGCTTTTAATCCCACGGTAAATCTTGTCCCTGGAGACACAGGAGGATCAAAGGTAATTGTCATGGTTTCTGTTTGTTGATCCCAGGTGGTTTCTTCAATGGTTAACGGGTTTTCTCTATGATGAGGGGTTCCTTCAAAAGCGATCGTTTCCTGGGGATAATAGTCAATTTCTTCAAATCCTTGACGTTTATTAATTGTAATTGTTTTTAAAGGTTCACCGCTTCCATTGGGTAGGTCAATCGTATAATAATAGCGTGGACTACCCACCCTTGCTCCTCGATAGGTTGTCATTACATTAACTAGACGAGGAGAACGACTAAAATAGGTAATAGATGATTTATTTTCCTTTGCCAAAATTACCGGGGATACATTAGCAAACAGACTTATTGAACCGATCAAAATACTGCAAAACAGTTTATTCATTTTTCTGATTTCCAATGAACAAAGCCTGAGCTTATTTAATCAAACAGCTTTCAATGATTTATTCTGAATATTTATAATATTTCTCAAATAAGCTATAGTTTAATCATAACTAATTTTTTTTGAAGAATACTAAAAAATTCATGAAGCCTTTAAAAATCTTTATCCTCAGTTTAATTTTATTAGTTGCTTTTTTTCTCATTGGTGGTCAAACCTTGACCTACGAGGCTTCTAATGATGGAAAATATTGTCCAAGCTTTAACGCCTGAAGGAAGAGTTATATTAGCAGAATATCGTAGAGAAAATCCTTTGATTCCTATTAAAAAATTGCACAAAATGACCGAGAAACAAGTTAAAAAAGAAATGAGTCGAGTGGGATTAACCTGGGAAAAAACCGAAGAAAATCTCCCCCAACAACACTTAATATTTTTTAGAAAAGCTTAAGATAATACCATACAGTTACTAACAATGAAACCGGCCAGCCACCCCGTCAGGTTACTATTCAGGGAATTAGTTGATAAATTAACCTAAAGTCAAATATAATTGATGAGAATCTAACCCAAAGGTATAGTGAATATAAAAGCACTGTTGAAATACAGGGACACAACCGCCTAGTACCTATCAAAAATAGCGAAAATGGTCAGGGGTCAAAACTAAGCTCACCATCAAACCCCATTAGCTTCGGCAGTGTATTATTAATAGCCATTTATCTATCCCCGTAGCTAACCATGATTTTCTATGGCCTTGTTGTGGAGGTTATTGGTTAGTACATTCTATCGAAGTAGTCTGCCGTCAGTAAGCCTATGGAAGAATCCTTTGAACTCACTTTGCAAATAGTAATGGCTGTTCTGGCCGGTATCAGCGCGCAAGTCATTGCTGAATTTTTTAAAGTTCCTAGCATTGTCTTTCTGCTTCTGTTTGGTATCATACTTGGAGCCGACGGTCTTAACTTTCTTCATCCCCATGATTTAGGGGTCGGCTTAGAAGTATTAGTCGCCTTATCCGTAGCCATTATTCTCTTTGAAGGGGGATTAAACTTAGAATTACGGGATTTAGGACGAGTCTCAGGGAGTCTTCGTAATTTAGTCACCTTTGGAACCTTAATTACCCTAGTAGGGGGAGGGATGGCGGCCCATTGGTTAGCGGAATTTCCTTGGTCTATCGCCTTCCTCTATGCAGCTTTGGTGGTGGTCACCGGACCAACAGTGATTAGTCCACTTCTGAAACAAGTTGAAGTAGACCGCAAAGTCGCCACCTTACTCGAAAGCGAGGGGGTTCTCATTGACCCCGTGGGAGCGATTTTAGCGGTGGTGGTTCTCGACACGATTTTGAACAGCAGTGCCACCCCTGTCGAGATTTTTAGTGGTTTGTTGCTACGATTTGCCATTGGTGCCCTGATTGGGGGAATTAGTGGGGCGTTACTCGGCTTTATTCTCAAAAATACCCCTTTTCTCTCAGAAGAATTGAGAAACTTAGTGGTTTTAGCTGGGGTTTGGGGGTTATTTGGCTTATCCCAATTCAGCCGTAGTGAATCAGGGTTAATGGCTACGGTAGTAGCCGGAATTGTTCTCAGGGCTTCATCCATTCCCGATGAACGATTATTAAGGCGGTTTAAAGGACAATTGACGGTTTTATGCGTCTCGGTGTTATTTATCCTGTTGGCGGCAGATCTGTCCATCGATAGTATTTTTGCGTTGGGATGGGGCAGTGTCTTAACGGTTCTCACGTTAATGTGGGTGGTACGACCCATTAGTGTGGCCTTTTGTACCATCAATAGTGACCTGAATTGGCGACAAAAATTCTTTTTAGGGTGGATTGCCCCACGGGGAATTGTTTCGGCTTCTGTGGCTTCTTTATTTGCTATTTTACTGACCCAAAAAGGGATTAATGGGGGCGACTCTATTAAAGCGTTGGTCTTTCTGACCATTATGATGACAGTCTTTGTTCAAGGGTTATCGGCCCGTTGGGTAGCGAAGGGGTTAAAAATTACAGCCGTGGAAGCCACCGGCGCGGTGATTGTGGGCTGTAATGCTTTAGGACGACTGATGGGACGATTATTTGAGCAACGGGGAGAATCGGTGGTATTAATCGATACCGACCCGGAAGCCTGTCAACAAGCCGAAGCGGCCGGTTTATCTGTGTTCCAAAGTAGTGCGCTTGATCCTGATGTCTTAGAAGAAGCGGGCATTGAGTCCATGGGGACGTTTATGGCCTTGACTAGCAATGGTCAAGTTAATTTAGTGTTAGCCCAACGGGCCACAGAAGAATTTAAACCCCCCAGGGTTTTTGCCATCTTTCCCAGTAACGCGCCTCAAGAAAATAGCCCTAGTAAAAGTAGTAAAAGCAGTAATACTAAAATCAGTCCCGCCTTTGTGGATCAACAATTGATTAAAATGTGGAATCAATACCTAACCGAAGGCCAATTTAAGTTAGGGATTACGGATTTTCAAGAACCTGGACTGTCTTTTAAACAAGCCCATTTTCAAGCCTTAATTCGTGAAGGAGAGGTGTTACCCCTTTTAATTAAGCGCAAAGGTACATTACAAGTGGTTCAAGCCACCCAAAATTGGCAGCTAGGGGATGAAGTCACGTATCTTTTACATGACCCCCGTCCAAAATTACTTAAGCGTCTCTCAGGGGGGAGTCAAACCTCGAAAGATTTGACCGCCGAACGGTTACCTGAAGTTGAAGAAGTTCCTCTGGCTGATCCGGTTGATGAGTCTTCGTCAGATTCTCCGACAGATACCCCCGATAATCCTCAAAAGTCAGAAACTAAAAACTAAAGTGTTGTTCAATTATTTCGTGTTTCGATTGGTTACAGGTATCTTGACATTGGTCTGATTACTTAAAAATGCTTTTAATACTTCTTGATAGCAAAGCAGACAAAAATAAAGGGTAAAATTGACCATACCCAGTAATTTAGGTATGCCTTCAATTAATGAAGATCGTACAGGAACATATTGATAATGAGTATCGATTAAAACGGCTAATAGAATCAATAAAAATGAGGTGATTATAATACCATAAGGGGTGTTCTTAAGATGTTTACAAAATAATAATAAATAGAGTATTAAAATTAATCCATACACCTTGATAGTCATCAATTTAGAAATATCAAAGTATTGTAAAATAATGTGAATCCGATAAATTTCATTCAAGAAAAATCCCCCTGTTAAAATAGTAGAACCTAACAAGAAAAAATTATTCGTATTGTTAGGGTGGATACGTCGAAGAATAACAAAACTAAACCCACATACCACTGGAGGAATAGAACACAATATCTCAAACGTATGAGTTAAGAAACCTGCTGTGGGATAAGGAGGCGTTGCAGGGGGGATAAATAAACCTTCTATTGATGGTTCAAATTTCTGAGCATAAAGTATGATTAAAAGTAGTAAAAGTAAACTAATGCTGTTACAGATAATAAATGCAGGGGGAATTTTTTTAACTAGGTTGAATATTGTATTTTTTAGTCTTGTCAACAAAACCCATTTCCTCCATAATAGATAGTGGTATAATTTCAGAGATAAAACATGACAAAAGCAATTTGGAATGGTGTTACCTTAGCAGAGAGTGATCAATGCGAAATGGTAGAAGGAAATCACTATTTTCCCCATGAGTCCATTAAAGAACAGTATTTTAAAAAGAGTGACACCCATACAACTTGTTTCTGGAAAGGACAAGCGAGTTACTATACGATTGAAGTGGATGGACAACAAAATAAAGATGCTGCTTGGTATTATCCTAATCCCAAAGCAAAAGCCAAAAATATAAAAAATTATGTGGCTTTTTGGAAAGGAGTTAAAGTTGAAAAATAAAATTAACTTGAGTTCGGAGTCAACGAATTGATTTACATTTTAGCTTACTCCGAACTCAGGTTAATCAGCATAATTAAGAAAATAGTAGACTTTTTCTGAGCAAAACTAGACATTCATTGCTGTCCAAATTGTCCAACTATCCATTAACAATAAAAAGAAAGTACAGATCAAAAGAATTAAATACATCCAAGGTTGAGAAAGGGGGCGAATATCTGTGGTATCAATGCCTGTTTTTTCAGTCACAATCCGGACTAAATAGGAAAATCCTGCGATTCGCATGGGCAGTAAATAAGCCTGGTCTGAATTTTCACTAATAAAATAATAAACTAAACCCCCCTGTCCCGTTGTCCGTAATTTTAAATCTTTGATGTCTGACCAATTTAATGACCATCCTTTCCGAAAAAAAGCAGGAAACCAAACAGGATAAACCACTTTAATTTGACTATCATTAACAATAACCCGTTCACTTAAAGCCCCCACTAAAACTAATAAGCCTACAGCAATTCCTATCCATAATACATTAGAAGAAATAGGCGCATTAGTCACCTCCGCAAGAAACGGTAACGGAACCGTCAAAGCAATATATAAACTAATTAAAGTAATCTGAACTAAAGGGGAAATACGAAAAGTAGAACGATCTAGGGCCATCATGTTTCGATTTTTAATCACTAAACTTTATTATATTTGATCGAAAATGCAAGCACCTCTGATTGTTTCTTGTTTTCTACCATGCAAACTCGGTCTAATGCAGAACTGATCAGGGTTTGAGAACTTTTTGAACATAAATTTTTGAGCGGTCCCCTTCTAAAATCTTTTTAAGCAATGGATAATGGATAATAGATAGGAAAGGATTAGTCAATTTATAAAGAATGCAGCTTGATTTTCGTAATATCAATACACTTTGGACATCTATTATTGTCGAGACATTATCTCGTTTAGGGTTAACTACTGCTGTTGTCTGTCCAGGATCTCGTTCAACCCCTTTAACCATTGCTTTTGCCAACCATCCTAAGATTGAAACCATCCCCATTTTGGATGAGCGATCGGCTGCTTTCTTTGCCCTGGGAATAGCCAAGCGAACTCATATTCCTGTGGCTTTAATTTGCACATCAGGGACAGCCTGCGCCAATTTTTATCCGGGGGTGATTGAAGCAAAAGAAAGTCAAGTTCCCTTATTAATTTTTACGGCTGATCGGCCTCCAGAATTAAGAAACTGTCATGCAGGACAAACCATTGATCAAGTTAAATTGTACAGCAATTATTGTAATTGGTACACAGAATTATCTTTACCTTCTGTGGAGATGAGAATGTTGTCTTATCTTAGACAAATTATCATTTCTGCATGGGATCACGCTTTAATTCCCTATTCGGGAGTTGTGCATTTAAACTGTCCTTTTCGTGAACCGTTGGCCCCTATTTTTGACCCTAACATTAAAACTCTATTCTCTGAAAGAAGTTTTGATGATTTTTTTAGTAATATTTATGCAGGAGACAAAAAATGCTTAACTAGCTATTATTTAGCTGATTATTTACACCAATGGTTATCGAAACCAAAAGGTATTATTATTGCTGGTGTTTTTAATTCTTACAACCCTTATCTTTACTGTGATCAAATTTTCTTTCTGTCAAAAGTATTAAACTATCCCGTCTTAGCAGAAGCCTTATCTCCTTTGAGAAATTATGCTCAAGGCTTTTCCAATTTAATTAATACTTATGATATTATTCTTCGTAACAGTAAATTAGCGGAGAAATTAGTTCCTGATGTCGTTATTCAAATTGGAGAATTTCCCACCAGTAAACAATTAAGAGCATGGTTAGAAAACTGTAAAGTCGAACATTTTATTATTGATCATCGTCCTGAAAGTCTTGATCCTCTTCATAATAAGACTCATGGTATCAAAGTAGATATTCATGATATAGAAATAGAATTTGATGAAAGGTATTTACCGAAAAAGAGGTCGTTATCTTACTTAAAAGAATGGAAAAAAATAAACAAAATTATTAATCAAAAAATAAAATCTAGTTTTAACAAAGATCGGGAAATATTAGAAGCAAAAGTTTATTTTATATTGTCTAAAATTTTACCAGCAAAAACCTCGATTTTCATTGCTAATAGTATGCCAGTCCGCTATGCAGAATTTTTTTGGATGCCGAATAAGAGTCAATTTATACCTTATTTTAATCGAGGGGCTAATGGTATTGAAGGAACCTTGTCAACTGCTTTAGGAATGGCTTATAAAGCACAAAGTAGTGTTCTAATAACGGGAGATTTAGCCCTTTTACATGATACCAATGGCTGGTTAATTCGCCAACAGTTTCAAGGTCACCTAACTATTATTTTGATTAACAATAATGGAGGAGGTATATTTGAAATGTTACCAATTTCTCAAGAAGAATCCTTCTTTGAATCCTATTTTGCTACTCCCCAAAATATTGATTTTTACCAACTATGTTCGACTTATAAAATTGAACATATTTTAATCAAAAATTGGACCCAATTGAAACGATTATTAAATCCATTACCCTCAACAGGGATTCGTGTGTTAGAATTGCAAACAGACCGTAAAAAAGATGCTCTTTGGTTACAATCTAATATGACCAAACTCTCCATTATTGATGAAGTCTAAAAAGTCATACAATTAATATTATTGTCTGTAGGTTTAATCCATTTAGTTATCCCTACTCACTTAGATTGATAAAGATTTTATTAACGGAAATTATCATCTTGGTTAAAATAAATGAGTACAGAATTAAAATAATTGCCCCTTATCTGAAAATTAATTGATAGAATACAAAACATACTTGACAACTGTAATACCATAAACCGATGAAATCATTATCATTTATTCTCTTATTGACCCTAGGACTTTCTCCTGTTTCTGTTGTGCAAGGGCAAGATCCCCCCGCCGAAACCTATCAACCGGGATACTGGCAACCAGTAGCCCGGTTTGATACAAAGCGCATGGTAGAAGTTAATATTATCAATCAGACAGATATTCCCATTGAATATGATTTAACCGATTTAGAATCGATGAACCCCCAACCCTTACAACCGAAAGCAACAGGTAACTTAAAAGGCTTTGGCAGTTCAGCCAACATTGTTATTTATCCATTAGTTCATGATACAACCGAGTTTAACTTACGTTACCAAGTCAAAGTGGACGAAGACAACAATATTGTCAATGTATCCGTTGTCAAAGATAAGCCTAGTTTTCTAGGACATCGTTCTATTAACTTACAAAGAACTGGTGCCATCTACCTGTACTAACAGTTAGATAATGCGGACGGAGAGACTCGAACTCTCACGCCTAAGACACTAGAACCTAAATCTAGCGCGTCTACCAATTCCGCCACGTCCGCTTTTTATTGTCCGATTGATAATCGTAACATATTCTTTCTACGGTGTCAATAATCAAGAAGTGAATCTTAAGAGAATTGTCGGGTGGGTTAGAATTCGTCGTAACCCGCCATTTTAGTTAAAACAAGCCACTAGCCATTACTTAATACTTTCTTTATAAACCGTAAACTTTCTCGTGCTATTTCTGATCTAGGTTGGCGTAGTTTTCGTTTGAACAAAATCGTTGAGCGCAGTCCCCATCTAAAATCTATCTGATTTAGATGGGGTTAGCGAAACGCAGTAATTACGATATAATGATAGTATATGGTACGGTAAAAG
>JAAUYB010007425.1_pt1 | contig 11180 bp, 11 predicted proteins | sample 7278071 | NCBI WGS metagenome assembly JAAUYB01 (sample SAMN14350121, study PRJNA611818) | marine sediment metagenome | isolation source: surface marine sediment (1.8m) | place: French Polynesia: Moorea | collected 2018-08 | reverse complement strand
CCCTCGACTTCGTTAAGGACGATTTCACCCCGAGACGGGGGGGGAAACCGCCCGCGAAACAAAATCTCGTAGGTGTGGGTTTCAGAGTGAGACGCTTCATCCCTCACGCCTTCTCTCCCCTCCACTTTTCTCCTCAAAAAGAAAAAAAAAACACCAGCGAGAAAAATCTTCCCCTTCCACCGCACAATGGACTCTTTGCTGCCTGCACCCTACCGGGCTTAATTGCTCCCTCCCCCGATCTCTCACAAGCAAGGGGGTTCTTCCTTCCTCTGCTGCTTCTCCTCTCTTCCCTCCAAGGAGATGTTTTGAAGGCTTTTTCTCCTCCTACCCCTCCCTCTTTTCCATTTGATTCAACAAAGCAGCTCGCGACATTGGGGGGGAGGAAGGGACAAGTGGGGGTCGTCCTCCCCCCCTCCCCCCCCCAAGGTCGCGGCGGCGCAGATTGCCCCCTTCCCTTTGCCTCCCCCCTTCGACCTCGCGAAACAATAATCTGAGTAACCGTTTTTCCCGCCTCGTCTCGCGTATATACTGCACACTTGGGGATCGCGGCCTTCGATCCCCCCCCCCCCCTCTTTATGCCCCGGCGGACGAAGGGGGATTTTGCGTTCAATTCTTCTTCTTCGCCGCTAGTTGTACTTTGGTTCGTAGTGCAGGCGCACAGAAAAAAAGGTTCAAAAGAGACGCTCAGTTCGTTTCTCCGTCTTTTGTCGCGGGTGTGTCGCACAGAAAGACATGCCGCCGCATGCGGCTAGCTGGCGGAAAAGGGCTGCGTGACACAAAGTAGGCCGGGGATCGAAGAAAATGAGTCCAAACTTAACTATGGCCTAAACTGTCTCTCTCACTTCATAGGCGCACACGGAGCAAGGTCTCTTTCTCCTCCCTTTGTTGTGATGGAGGGAGAGCGTGAGGTACACACTTACGCATACACGACGCACTGTACGCACGGCGGCGACGCACGATCAGTTAGGGCGTACGTACGCAGCAGTAGCGTCACAGGAGGGGGGAGTAGGGGAGCGGGACGCATTTCACGCTCTCTACCCACACCCCTCCTTCCTCGTCCCCTTCTTTTCCCCTTTTCGGCGGCGGTACGATCGCCGCCCGTGTGTGGAGGAGGAGGAGGAGGAGGAGGTGCCTTGAAACGAGAAGGGGGGTTTCCCTCCCCCCTCTCCCTTAGCAACCGCTATATACAGTACAATATCCCTTTACCGGCATCGGTGGCCGATCCCTCAGGCAAAAAAAAGTGCAGAATGAAGTCTTTGCCATAATATAATGCTGTCATCGCAATAATGGTTAAGTACAGTCTTTTCTGTATTGATAAAAATGTATCCGTATTGTTTGAATTCCCTGACGCATTGGTTACGCGCGTATGGGCCCGTATATACGCAGAACCTGAGCGCACCGGCGGGAGGGCGACCGACCGACCAACCGACCAGCTGGCCGACGACGATGAAAAGGGAAGACACGACGAAGACAGCGACCGGCGGCCTTTTAAACAGATCTCCCTCTGCCCTCGGAAGCCAACCCCCCCCCCCCGCCTGTCGCATGCCTTGTTTTCTGGCTACCAGCTTGGTCGAGCGGAGGCGGGAAGCGGGAGGAGGGCCTCACCCCTCTCCTCCTCCTCTTCCTCCTCTTCCGTCCTTCCTCCTTTCTTTTGTCGTGTGCGGAGAGGGAGGGAAAAGTCCCACGTTTGTTCTCCTCCCCCTCCTCCTCCCCCGCCGCCGTAGATCGGGATCGCCCCCTCCCCCACATCAAACTCGACCTCAAGGGAAGGTTTTCCCCTCCCTCCTCTTTCTCCCCCCCCCTCCTCCCCCGCTCCCCTTTTCTCCTCAGTCGGCGCGGGGAAGAGAGGGGGGACACACCTCTCGAGAAAAATCGCATCAAAAAAAGAGAAAACGCCCACAAGAGAAGAAAATCTCCGCAACAGAGCTGTGAAGTAAGAGAAACGTCCCAATAAAGCTGAAAGTGAGAAGGCGAAAGTAAAGGATAAAAATTGAGACTGTTGTGTCTGCTGTCAACGGTCTCCCCCTCGGCAATTTTTTTTTGGCAAATTTCGGCAAGCCAGCCAGTTGCCCGCTTGACATTTTACTAATTCTGGGGAAAACTTTAGTGCTCCTCCTGTTCTGTGTACTGAACATGCCGTGCAACTTTCTTGATATTTTTCCTGGAGGTTTTCTCTCTTTTATCTCTTTGTGGCATTTTCCTCTTCACTTAATGAAAGAGCTTGTGTAAGAGAACTGAATTGCATTTCTTTCGAAATCTTCTTTTTGCGTGAACACAACAATACAGTTTATTTAGAGCGAGGAAAATACGTATTCCCAAAAGCCAGAGCGAAACTGGCTCAATTTTTTTTCGGCGGAATAATAATCACATATACCGGGCAGTCTCCCCCGTTACACTAACAACGCCAACGGTACCTACGCCGTTTCTAATAACCCGAAAAGTCGGCGGCGACAGCGCACGAATCGTTGTTGCCTTTGTACACTCCCGGCAAGAGTACGGCTTCCGTTACACCCTAGTTTCTCGAGTAATTTCGCCACAGGAAGAAACAAGGGCTGGCTGATTCGGAAAAGTGGAAAGGAGGGTTTTGTTGCCGCACCTTTTTTTACACCGCAAAAGAGGAGAAGGGGAGGAAAGAAAGGGGGAAGAAAGGGGGAAGAAATTGTGATTTCCTCGGGGAGAAATATTGCTGCAGCAGTGGTTTCCCTCCCCTTCCTCCTTTTTTGAGGGGAAATCGTGCGTTCGCCCGCCTCATTTCATCACGTATCCATTTTTTCTAAACAAAAGTTAGGTGTACTGCGTTCTACATTCTTCTACAACGAATAGCCTCAAAATCTCTATAATATCACGCTGTCTTTTCTTTTCATGCCAGGAACCACTACTCCGATCTTTCATAAAACAACGACAAAACAACCTCCACCATGGCGCACATGCTGGGCGAGCTTACCAACGACGTCTACGACCTGGACGCGCTGGGCGGGGACGCCGACTTCATCGGCGAGGACGGGTTCGGGTTCATGATGCTCGGGGTCTTCGTCTCCATCATCCCAAAGGTGAGGAGAGGAAGTGGGGACAAGAAAACAAGGTCGCGTATAAATTCAGATCTTGCGGCGGGGTTTCTTTTGCGTTCATTACATTCTACTTCACAATAGTACGTTGTTTGAGATAAATCTTTTAGACGCCTCTAGATCGTTGTTCATTCCAACTTCCGGTACTGACATTGCTTGCGAGACCGCGATTCAAGCTGAACAAAAGGCCTTAACCTGCCGCAACATTTTTTTGCATACCAGACGGCTAAGAAAACGCGCCACGTGCAAAAAATGAATGTTTTCATCCTTGCGGGTTGACTTTGAGACGTCTGGAAAAAAACGTGGGAGAATTCTTCGAACATCCATCTTGCGGCGGCGGCGGCCATGACAATGCATCCCTCTTCCTTTGATGTCGTCCTCCTAGCTCCTCCTCTGATCTCCCCTCCTGATATATGTATCGGCGCCAACCAACCCAAGAGGGGAAGGGGGAATGTCTCGGAGCGAAAGGAAAAGCGCATTCGGCACACCTCAACTTTTTTTTGGGAGGGGGCGAATGTCAGAGCGCACTATCTTCACCGAAGTTCACGTCCGTACAGTACAATGGTTACATACATGCGTACGTTTGGGAATGGGCGGTGTGTTGTCCCCTTTCAATCTGAGTACTTTTCCCTCTCTCTCCCCACTTCCCTCTCTCCTTCGCACGGAAGCCTTTCCTAGTGACGTACGTACTGTACTACAACCAAGGCGCTAAGATTGAATCTTGGCATGCCTTGCTTTTTCGTTTCTCCCGTCCGATTCGTGCTAGTAATGTATGTACGTACTAGAGCCATATATTTGCTGCATAAGTGCATATCGCAGTGTACTGGCTCGCAACAAAACTGAACCATTGAAAGAGGCCCAACCCCCCTTTGTGAAGTCGAATTGTGCTGCACTTAAACAGCCTGAACTGTAACACAATACACATGGCCGCGGTCGTTGTTCACCTTTCTTCCCTTTTTCCCGAGTGCGGTTTCTTCTCCTCGACACCGGGGAGGAATTATTAATCGACCCCTCCCCTTGCCCTTCCTTCGCGCCTGGGGAAAGAGAAGGCATGGTGGCTGGCTGGCTGGCGGCTTCTCTGACGGCGGCGGCGGCGGCTTCTCTGGCGGCGGCGGCGGCGGTCCCTTAAGACCCCTTCCCTCCGGCCGCCGCCGTGTTTCCTCGAACCGGATGTATAGTGGGCGGAAGGGGGAAAAGTAACCGGAAAATCTTAGTTTGAAAGCAGACCAGAAAAAAAAGAAGCGATAAATATTCACAAAGCTGCGAAGTTCTTGTAACTGACGGAGGAGTCCAAAATGGGAGAGTTTCTCAGAAAGGCTCCAATTATTGCTTTAAAAAAAATTAAAACTGTTAAAGAGACGATAGTTATAAGGAAAATCTCGGTATAAAGGTACAAACTTTTGTTTTTCGAAGAGAATTAATTTAGTTTCTGTTCTCTTTCAGCTCGTCCCTAGGCTGATCCCCATGTTCAACACCAACATCGAGAGAAATGGCGTGGACGAGGTGATAAAAAATAATATTTCCAAAAATGAATGTATATCTTACTTTTTTGCATGCTTAGGAGGCCTACTCCAGGGAGGTGGAAGAGGTCTTCACGCAGAGGTTCAAGGAGAACCTGGAGGTGAGAATTTTGAGATGCAAGGGGACGAAGGATAATGGATGCCCCCAATTTTCCCTGAAATTATCCTATACGTGGGCAAAATATCTGCTTGTTAGAGGGGCCCTGCCTGAAGCACTACAAGGTAGAAAGAAAGCCCACAGACTTACCTTGCATGCGAAACCTCTGTATATCAGGAGGATAGGGTGGAGAAGGAGAAAACACAGGAGGATACTAGAAAGCAGAGGGAAAATACGGTATATGATCCCCAATATAACACATCCGTCAGAGAACAATTCTCTTCCTGACACTCCCGGGATTTGTTTAATATGCATCATCCACCGCCGCGTAATATTACTTAACCGAATGACCGTGCAGGTTCGGCCTTGCCATCGTCTCGCTTCCCTACCCCCCGGGGGGACGAGAAAATTCACCACGTTTGTTTTGACGGAAAATACCGGCCCTATAAGCTCCTTTATTGGCGAATCCCCTACTCTCGCCCTCAAAGCCCGCGAAGGCGACAATGAGTGATGAGGCTCCCCCTTCTTCTTCTTCTCATCCTCGGTGCTCTGTCCTCTCAAGCTGCTCACCCGGGAGAACGGGAGAAACAAGATACTCTCCCTCTATATTGACTGGGGAGGGAAGGGCAAATTCTTGTAAAGGTCATATGTGTAGCCATTGTAATTAAAACCTGGGGGGATCCGGTCTGGCTGTCAAATGACAGGGCGGATTCACGCGTGGCAATATTGCACGGGCTCTTTTTTTGTTGACAAAGAGTTGGTCGGGCTCTTTTCTTGTGCAAACCCACATGGCTCCGGGTACTTCCCTCATTACTTCACATTCTACGGCGTGAGGCGGAAAAAAGTCATTCATGGACCTTGCACTCGATATACGTACACAATGGGTTCCTCTTAAGTTAGATACGTACGTACATACCTCACAGTACATATCCATACACACAAACGCCCATATGCACTTAGCCACCGGGTATCTTAATTAAAAGGCACCTTTTTGTGCTGCTTATACGTAGGCGTTTCCCTCTGTATTGTACCGCACTAGGGGGAGGCTCGCCATTGCACCCATTTAGAGGGGAACAATTATTTATATGTTTCTCTTTTTTAGTGGGGGGAAATCGTACCAACGTCACCATTGTGCCATATTTGAAAAGAGGGGGCAAAAAACTCAAACACATTTTAAGGGGGCCACAATGCAAATAGAGAGGAAAGGTCACTGCACATTATTAAAAGCCCTCCGCAGCGTCCTGTATGCATTCGTATTTTGTAAAACAAATTGAAAACCTTTTAACGAGACAGGGGGGGAAAAGAGAGCCCACGCCCTTCACGAGCCCACAAAAAATGTTGTTCTTTTTTTGAGACGTACATAAACTCAATTCGAATATTTGGAACAGATGTTCGAGAACCTGATCGAGAAGTGGAGGGACAACCCGATCACCTTCGCCGACCTCGGCCTCCACCCGGACAACCCGCTGGCGAAGGGAGACGAGCTCATCGCGGGAGAGCCAGAGGACTTCCAGGTATAGTTTAATTCTAATTTAGAGTAACATAATAAAATATTCGGGTACTTAATGTGCGCGTCTGTTTCCAGACTTCGCTTTTGAAGGGCATCCGCTTCCTGAAGCACCGCGTCTCCAGGATCGGGAGGAAGGACGACAAGATCGCGCAGGTGAATGAACCGGAGGAGATTCGCCGGAACCGATACCGGAATGAAATGTCTAGGAATTTTCGTGGGAGACCATATGCTGTAGTATGTACGCACGTAGTGGACCTGCTGCCGTGTCCCAGAATAGTCAATCCATGTGTCTGGTTTTAGGGACGGAATTAGATCTCCTGCTCTTGCGTGCGCCAGGATGACCGCGCATGATGTCTGATGAGATGGCGGAATCGGGACGGTCGATTTGTACCCCAGAAGGACTTTTTTATATGTGCACTCGCGTGGTTTGACGTACAAAGTCATTTTTCTAACGGGCTTTTCGTTTTTAAATTCCCAGGTTGCCGACACCATCTGGCACATGGCCAACGTCGTGTACGACGCCTGGGCCAAGTACTGGAACGGGCCCGCCGTTGAGCAGTGATCGAATAGGGCGACAGCGCGGATTTCCCGCATTTTTTCTCTAAAAAAATACTTATATTGTTTTGAAACGACCCCGAGCCATGTTAGTTTTTAAATTACAACGTCGTTTTTTGACCGTTACTTAACAGTTGTTGCTATATGTACCCTACCGTGTAGTACTGTGTACGCAATCCTTTTTTTCGGTTGTACGAAGAAGCAAAACTATATTTATCCAAACGCCAAAAAAAGAGAAATAAAAAATTCATACTGCCAATTGGGAAGTCTTTTTCTACGATACTAAATACGATTCTTTTTGAAGCCACATCCGAATGTCGAATGATGCAACAGACTCTTGATTCGATCGATGCATCAATGGTCTACATCTGATACTGTAGTTACAATAGATGTCAATTGAGCGCAGGAGTCTAATTGATTGCTAATCCGAATGGATTAAAAATGTAGCTTTTTGTCCCACTTCGAATTCCCCGCACGATCTTTTCGTTTTCGTGGCACCATATTCAAGAATGTTTTGTATGTACGGTAGCTAAAGAAAAATGGGATGAGTACTAGCTTTGGAGAGCGCTCCTTCTTCCTTTAAGATGTGACAACTTTGTTCGTACGGCAGAAAAGGTGGACTTGGGCAAAAGCATTTGAACAACCGTACAGTGGTAGCATGCCTTCCCCCGTTTCTCCTCCCCCCGCTGTTTGGGGCTGTCATGTCTGGTGTGACTCAACATCTATTTTCCTCCGTTTGCTCCAACGTATGAGTTGCTGTTGCCTCATCCAGCCAGCAGGGAGTGAAGCATATGTGGCAAGCCACATTTTGGACATTTTTAAATCATGAAATGATGTACATATGGTTTGTAAATAGTAGTCCGCACTTTTCTTAATTGGGATTTCGGTTTATAGTGCATGCCTTCTCTTCTTCTTCCCTGATCCCTCCTCGCCCCTGTATGCTTTGAAGCGACTGGATATGACGCGGACAAAACTGCGTTTGGGGGCGCGGTTTCGGTAAACATGAGGTAAGGGTTACGAGAATACGAATGATTGCTCCAACTCGCCAATATACGCATGTAGTACTAAGACGGGGAGCACAGCCTACTAAGACGCGTAATAGTTGCCATTGTTAGTATTATTTAGAAAAAGCTGTATGGGCGGGACAAGGGTTGAACTTGGATCTGGAATTTAGCGAAACAGCGGAGGAATACTACTATTGCATAATTAACCGAAATGGAACGCCTCACAGGGAAAACAACTTTGTCGTCGCGTGAACTTTCCAGATGCAGTCGCCAAAGTCGCCACACCAAAGGTTCCAGACCACAGACAAGAGCAAACTGTAAAGTACCATTACCTTCTAAGAGGGGACCTTGGAAAAGAGAAGAGAAACTCCGAATGGCATCTAAATAATGGACAAAACCATGAATTACCTACGAGCATCCAAAGTGGCTTTATCGGATACACCCGTTGAAAGCCTGGCTTTGAAAAAGTTTTTCTCCCCCGTTCCTTCCCCCTCAAGGCTTTCGAGCAATAGGCTGACCTCCTTAACTTTTTCTTCCGTTTCCGCCCTTTACACAGGGCCTGAAAGTGCGGAAATACGTTCGAAGAAATAAAACAAAAGGCAAGTGAGCACATGCTTCAAGCCATTCCTCCCCCCCCCCCTCTTTGAACAAGTTTTTGCCCTTCCCTCGCATCACTATGAGTTTTGAAACAGGAAACTCGCCTTTTGCACCGTGCTCTAGCTGCAGCAAGCACCACCCTACGTACTACTGCATGGGGGAGCTCTTGAGCAAACACTGCCAAAAAAACGCTGTTCCTCCTCCTTCATTAGGCGCCCATTTTATTGGGCGTTAGTCAGCTGGACGAAAAACCAACAAACACAAACGAGAATTTTGTTGCTTAGAAGTCGGTCTTGGGCGAAAATGGATTGTCAAAAGCCACTGTTGTCGCTTCTCGTCTTCTTCTCCCTGTCTTCCTTGGAGGCTGCCCCCGCTGCAGACAACTTCAGGTGAGATTTGTTTCGGAAGCAAAAATAGGCAATATTACGATAGTTCCTCAAATCCAGGCGCGTTGCCTCCTACGGCCCCAAGCTCCCCCCCATCTACGACCTTCCCTCCTCTTGGAACTCATACCGCGCGCCGCCGCCGCCCAAGGTGCCCATCAGGATCGGGGAGAGGAGTGAGTAGATTTCGCACAAAATAGAAAAACTTTGTTATTTTTTGAATCAAATCTCGCAGGGTGCGACAACCGTTACCACGGCGTTATCCTCCCTTGTCTCCTCCGCCCGCAGCTCCCGCCCTTTAGCTACTCAACAGAGGCAAACTTCTACAACACGGAGTACAAAAAGAAGTGAAAGCACCGTTATTTTCCGAGAAAACTAACTTCGCATCCGACTCTGTGCAATAAAAGTCGAAACATTTTTTTCAATGTATTTTTATTAGAGTGGCATTTTTATTGAAACAGAGCGTATGAGAAGAAATAGTCACGGGGAATTCGTTCAAGAATGATGTATCATTGCGGCAAAATTGAAATGTTCACAAGTGGTACGATATGTTACAGTACTTGAATGTACAATAGTCTAGTACGGGTACAATAAGACATAAGCAATGAAAGGCGACACTGTACAGTAATAGGTACATGAAATATGGAACAAGCACAGTTTACTTTTATCACGATCCTTCGGAACAAAGCGGAGGAAGGAGAAAAGGGAGATAGGAGAGGAGCCCTTGTGTGGTTTTTATGGTGCATACATGATCTTACGGTATAACTGTAATACGGGAAGAAAGAATACGGTACGTAGTACTTTGTAAATATTGTATGACAACATGAAGCAGAAGGAATAAGCTATCTTCATAGGTTTGCAACACAATAGCATGTCCGTCATCTTTCTGGGACTTCGCGAAGAAAAATTTCTTAGAAATAATGGTTTTGCCTCATTGAAAAGAAAGCCATTGGCAAAACGTTGTCTGAAGAAGTAACCCTAGTTATCCAGTAGTTTCTTTTGCGTTTCTTTTGTGACCGAGATTCCAATACAAAAATTCAAGAAGGCTATTTTTATATGCCTGAGGGATGAAGGCTTTTTCCCATATCCAGAAAAGGGGAAAATCTTGGGGGCGGGTGTGGGTGGAGTGGTAATCCTGATGCAGTACTACAGATTATCAGTCGTTCCGAAAGTTCAAAATCGGTTTTCCAAGTGCTTCAGTGTCCAATAGTCCGGTTGAGTTCGATGCAATCCGTGCACCGATCGATCGTCTTCAGTCCCTCTTCTCCTCCCCCAATTGTTGATGTTGAGCCGAGTTTCGAGGGGTTTCTTCTCTTCTTTCTTCCTCACTCCTCGATGCTGCCACCCATAGAGTCGACCAGAACGGAGTCCTTTCAAGAATATAATAGTGATAATGATAATTGAAATTTTGATAGACATCACGTTGCGCCTTCACCTGCGCCTGGAACTTCATTCTCCTTTTGTTGGACCTGGCGCTCTCCTCCGCCGTCACCTTCTTCAGCTCCTCCAGCTTGTCAGCCTCCTCAGATTCTGCAAAATGAATAGTTTTTTTTCCTCCTTTCAAAAACATGAACAGGATGTGTGCGGGGTGCTGCCACGAGAAAGTGTATAGTACTGTACAGTAGTCGAAAGGGAGCGTAAATTGGTTTTGGATCTGAGACATGTCATGTAGGGATTTCTCGCAAAGTGTGAGTACATTCCTATTCTTCTTTTTGTCTTCCTTTTTTCCCGGCATAGTTCAGCCAGCGTACGTATGCGTACATTGCATACATGTACGCTTTGAGTTTCGCGTTTCCGAAAAGGGAGAAGAGCCAAGGGCATTCATGAATTTTGTTGTACATGTACAAAGGATACTATTTCGATCTATTCTCTCCCAGCCTTTTGATGGTGGCCCAGCGGCTCCAGCTGTAGCATTTATTATTGGCCTTCCCTTCATTTTACCCCTTTTTATCCTCTCAACCAAATATCTCTCTGCCAGGGAGAAACTACGTTCTTCTTCGGACCCTTTTTTGGGAGGAGAAACGAGAAATTGTGTTGTCGCCCGTTCTTCCTTTTCTCCAAAGCTCCCAAGGGAGCCACAGCATCTGCTTTTCGTCTCGGCCTCTAATTCCTGCATTTGGAAAAAGGTTCTCAATTTAGACAATTAGCCCTTTTTCTGTTGCGCCGCCTCTCCTCCCAATTTAGACAATGAAAGGCTGCCAGGGGAGGGTAGGGGAGGGAGGGGCTAAAAAAAGAGGGAAGTGAACTTAGTCGGGGCACCGGCGTTACACAACAGAAAAACAAGAGCAGGTTCTGTTCAATGACCTTTTCGGTGCGAGAGGGCTGAAGTTTTCCAAACCACCAAAATAATTCAAGGATTTCTAGGGTTATTATAAATGTTGACCCAAAATATAATCCTTTTCCCCCTACCACAACAAGTAAAATAAGACCACCTTTCAAAAACCAGCGT
>JAAUYB010140182.1_pt1 | contig 11184 bp, 12 predicted proteins | sample 7278071 | NCBI WGS metagenome assembly JAAUYB01 (sample SAMN14350121, study PRJNA611818) | marine sediment metagenome | isolation source: surface marine sediment (1.8m) | place: French Polynesia: Moorea | collected 2018-08 | reverse complement strand
GAGACTTTTCCATCCCATGGCGAGGAGAATCTTTCGACGGAAGTTCAAATTAGATTAACAACAAAAGGTAGCAGACCTCCTTTTTCAATTTTCTACTTTTCATCCTCCTCCAACACGCACGGGACCATTCTCCCATTCTGACTCTACCGTCACCCACTGGGACAAACATGGAAAGAGATGTAATAATGGAAAAAAAGTAGAGCAATTCCTGGCGGGGGCAGAAAAAGCAACATTTTCAACTACAAAAGTCAAAAAGTATATTCGAGTGGAAAGTTGAAAGAGACACTTTCATCTTTAGTTCAAGCTTTTGGGGGATTTTGACGTCAAGAAAGTATTACTGAAAGCTTTGTTGAAAGCATTGTAAGAACAGTAGCAACAACAGCAACAGCAACAACTCCAATGTCATCATCGTCGCCACACTACTTACACTGGAGAACGAAATAATAGAAAAAGCTGGTCTCTCCTCCCGCGGCTTCACGCAGGGAGAGCGGCGGAGCGGATTGCTTCTTCTTAGCTTGCAATGCATGGAACAACTCTTCTTCTCTCAATGCATTGGAGGAAAAAAGTTGGCCTCCGAGCGAGGAAGAAAATGACGAGGAGAGACCACACATCGAGTTCCCTTATACTTCTTGGCATTAAAGAGATTCGAAAAGAAACGAGAGACAAAAGATGGGAAAATGAATGCCAGACAAATCGTCGTCGCCCCCCTCGGAACAAAAAGTCTCGTGGAAAATTGGGGGAAAGGAGGGTCTCTACGAAAGAAAAAAATACAAGAAGAAGAATGGGGACAAGAGATAATGTACCTAGAGAAGAGGAGGAGAGGGAGACAAAGTACTTAGCCTGATGACAATCTGAGCAAGTGCCGCGAGATCAGAACACGGGTTTCCGTGACTTATCTTAGCTTTTTTTTTTGGGGGGGGAAGATTTCCTCTGGTAGGTTTTTCGCAGTTCGTAGCAGCCTATTACCACCTGCAGCTAAGTGCATTTCAGCAGAGGAGGAGAGAGGGAAGGGCTAACGAACCCGAGGTACCTTTTTACTGCTTTTGGGCCAGCTTTACTGGATGGAGGAAACTTCGTTAAAAAATGGACGCATAAAAATATTTCGCATCTCTGCATTAATTTGAAGATTCCGTCGATCCTCTTCAATTGGACTCTATTCTGCTTATTTTTTTAAAAAATGCGAAAAATTACAAAACATGCTTTAGGAAATTTACCTCTTCTTTTTTTCTTCTATTTGGTAGCTCGCTTTCTGGGGGCGTGTGCCGTCGGCAGCAGGCTAATTATTTTTCGCCGAAAACCAATCGTCGGCGTCTTTTCTTCCCCTTTTTTTCGTCCAGCCAGACCGTTTCTCAAATATTTGCGAAACAGGCGGGCTCTCCTTCTCCTTTTTTGCACAGAGCAGGTCTTTTATTTTCTGGAGAATTATGACTCAAGAGTCGGCCGTGAGGAAAATGCACCCAAAGCCATACTTGGAAGTCGGAAAATTATGCCCGAAAAAAGCCAATACCCGATTTTCCCGAACGGAAAAATTCTCTCTTTTTCCGTGACCGTGAATCTTCTCTCCTCCTCCTCAATTCCTTTTTTACCTTCTCATTTTTATCTAATCTCACATCTTTATGAGGTGCCACGGAAAAAGGGGAGAAGGGAGAAAAGAAGAAGAGGAAAAACCGCCGCCGCGACTTGAAAAAATTGACGGAAATCCACCAACTCAAGCACATTTCCCAGAAAAGTCGAAAAATATAATCTTTTTATTCGGGGAATCCGAGCCTGGACATGGTTCTGATGTCTCTTTCACGATCCCGCCATCAAGAGTTCACATCTTTCTCTCTCTTCTTCTTCTTCCAACCAGCCCAAGTCCATTTGGCGGAATAAAAGAAGAATTTAAGAGGGGAAGAGAATCACGCCGGCGGAAAAGGGCAAAGACACCTGTTTTTCAAGGAAGCAAAAAGGAATTCCGTTAAGTGGAATTTTTCATTTCTTCTCTCTTTCATTTCATTGGAAAAGGAATCACTTATATGGGAAAAGGAAGAGAAGCTCATTGTTCCCTCCTCCTCTTCTTAAAAGAGCCTTAGTCAGTGATTGAGGGCTTCGCTTTAATTGAAAATAGGAGGGCGACGACCTCTCTCAATTTCCCGGATTGAGACCTTAATTTTGGCGCAAATTGAAATTTGAAAATTCGAAAATTCCGGAAGCCGTCCCATGAATGTGTACGTAACATCTCGATGCACATGAATGAATGCAAGGCAAAAAAAATTGAAAAAACGAGTCTTTCCTCCTCTCAATCTAAACCTACTCCATCATGTTTCCCATACATTGGAAGCGAAATTTCGCTTTGCCCAAGTACAGTGCATGCAGTTAGTTGGCCAGACTGTTGAGGTGATCCATTATTCCCTTCAATCCCCTCTCAAGTCCCTCCTCCTCCTCCTTTGAAGACTTCATTTTTGTATTATACACTTTTTGCTTATTTATCTTTTTTCGCATTTTTTGGGAAAGTGGGTGCGTTGCATGAACGGGCGATGAAAAATATCAACCGTGTCCTCCTCCATGACCAGAAATTGTCCGTGGGAAATCTCGCCACCATCGCATCTTTTTTTTCGGTGTTGTCACGCTACTTTTTCTTTTGCAGAATGGAAAGACGAGTACCACTTTTGGTACGGGATTTGTCGAATTTCCCCAATAATAATCAAGCAAAAATATCTTGAAGCAAAAATATATTTAATTCATGCATATTTGTACTTCTGGATATGTTTGGGAAGTACTGGTAAGAATTTGGTGAATTTAATCCCTGAATCATCCTCTCCTGTCGTCACATCCAGTGTAAAGGAGAAAGAGAAGAGAGAGAGAGAGAGAATCTAAATGGGGCTTGAAGGAATAATGTCTCTTACTCTCCTGCCAACCGACATTGGAGGAGGAGGGGGGAGGGGCGCGACGGCCACTTATCGATCGCACGAATAATGGCGCATTTTTTTTCTAGATTTCTCGCTTTTGAGTGCGAAATCGTTTGTTGTCGCGTCGAAATTTCCCAAGGGGAGGCAGCAAAAAATCAGGGCAGCTTTTTGCATCTTAATTGGCGTAAATTGAGTTAAAAACGCAGTTGAAGGGAAAAAATATCCCATGCACGTGAGTAAGAGAACCATTAAGATGCGACCATATTTCCCCCTGATATACAGCTAGAAATATTTATCCCCATATTTACGACCTCCGTCTGGGGCTGACTCTCCCCACCCCGAAAAAAAGCAAAGTCTGGCGTTGTCACCGGAATCAGTCATACAGCAAGAAGGAGACAGATTCGTCAATATCTCAATCAGCGACAGAAAGTCTCATCAGGGACTTAGCATTTCCTTTTTCTTTTTTTCTAGATATATATGGGAAATAGGGACACGTGGCGCCCGCGATTGGCATTGGAGGGAAACTCGATACTACTTATACTTTCCTCACAATAGAGAGAGATTTCACAATGCAATGGAATTTCCAATAAAATTTAGTCCGTGAAAGGCAAAGCAAGGCGAAAATGGTCCCTTTCGCACGTTAATAAGTAATCACTTTTGCGTTTGACTCACGCCGGTTTCCCTTGTGCTGCTGAAAATACTTTCGCCCAAAAATTGATCGTCTGCGGGCGACTCCTGTTCATCCATCGGGGGGGGGGGGGGTTTCGCATCAACAATTCACCCGCCCTCCGCCGGCCGGTCATTCGGGGAAAGATTCACCGTCAACTTCAGAAAAAAAATGGGTAATTTTTTTATAAATTGCGTGATGTCATCGTAGTTGAGCGATTTTTTCATTTCATTTGTTATTATTTTACCTTCACTTCCGGAATACTTGGCGAGTCCCCCGCAGAATGCTTTCTTATCTACCCTCCTCTTCCTCCTTTCGCTTCTCCGCTTGAATAGCTACCAATAGAGATTTTTTTTGGGGGAAAAGGAAGAGAAATCGAATGGAGAGGAGTCACCCGGGGCAGGAAGTGGCGATGCTGTACTACAGAGGGCGAATGTAAAAACATAGATTTTTAGGGGTAAACACGGCAAATAAATGCATTCTAAGGTATTTCCCAAATAAGCTTTTTAAAATATAAATATTGTTACTTATTATTTTTTGGGACTGCGCGTGCAGCGGTGCGTAAAGTGACGCATTTATTCTCGACATCGGGAAGGCGGCGAGCGAGCGAAAAAAAGGGTGGATAGAAAAACTTATGGGATCTAGACGACGAATCTATATTACGTCCGCGCACACGCTTTCCCATATTCACGAATAATCTTTTTTCCGCCCCATTATTCGGGCTAACGCCGCTTAAAAAAAATGAGCCCATTTTTTTGCGCAGCTCACGGTCAAACTGCAAGGATAACATCCGCAGAGTCCAGGCCAAATTTGGTCGGGATCCATCCAGTAGTTTGGCCGCCAAACCCGGACAAACACAAACAGACAGACAGGCCTCTTTTATATACATATAATTTAGATAAAAAAACTGTACTGTAAATCCTTTTTGAAGAGTGAACTATACCCTCCCCTAAACTCCCAACCCAATCACCCTAGACTGCATGTACCATCCGTATTTTCGCGAATGCTTTCCCGAAATAAAAGAAAGAGATACAGGAACAGCATGTAGTAGGAGAAACGGAGAAACGAGGGTGGAGATAATCAAATTCCGCCCAGATTGATCCTTTTTCTTCCCTTTCGGAGTCGAGAACACACGAACGTCTTTTATGTACGCCCTACTTCGGCACTCCTCCCACATAGAGGAAACAATAAAGGAAGGCAAGAAAAACGATTGCTATTTTCGTACGTTTGTGTCTATTTTTGGGTAAGAAAATCTATGTGGGAGTGTGCGCGTTTTGTCTGTTTCGTAAGAGCGGCGGGGTGGGATCATTAAGAGACATCTTTTACCTCCTCCTCCTCTTCCACATTTCTTTCTCCCTTTTGCTAACGTCCCCTCATCTGGCAAAGTGCTTCGGAAATAAAAGGATTTTTCACGAAGGGAAAAAAAGGCGCATGACTCACTTTTCCCGGAAGAGAAGCGAGCAAAAACAAATATGCAAATTTAAAATTTCTTGTGAGGTGACCCCTCGTGGTTGGGTATTTTTACAGGTGAGGAAGGTTTTTTCCTCCATCTCTCCCAGCGCGGTTTATTGATTCTTTCCCCGACTGATTGATTGCTCATTAAATCATTCCGCCTTCCTCCTCCTCTCTCCTCCTCCTCGATCCAGCCATGGCCAGGTTGGGTCTACAAACTCAGAGATGTGGCGGGATTCAACATTGCTTCGCACTTTGAAAATACGAACAATATTTTTATGGCAAAGTCGTTTTGCATTAGCAAGTGTTGCTTGGTATTTCGAGTTGTTGAATCCCGTACCGAAGTGTTGCTGGAAACCGTCCGTATGCAGTTTCGAACTTCGGGCTTTGCTTGCCCATGCAGTATCCCCCCCTGCCCCAAAAGTACCGTTCGGCACACAGGGTAAAGAATAGAATATTAAAAATTTCGAGCGAGGCTCATTCTTCCAAAAATTTGCAAGTCGGCTGAAAAATCGACGATATGTGTGAGACGCCCTGTTGTGCGCTGCGCCGTAAAAAACAGAGTCCGTCGGTAACTGCCTTTTTTTAGCGCCCGCCGCCGTCGGAGATCTGGGGTTGGGGAAGAGGGGGGTTCGGAAACTGCCTCTCAAATGTTTTATGGTGGCAAAAGGCCAAGGGAGGGGGGGAGGGGAAGGAAGAAGAGAATTGGGTAAAGGGTTCTTGACCTGAGCTAAGGGGAAAAAATCTTATTCAAACCATCGAGAGTTTCTTTTGGGGGGTTCGTCTGAGGTGCAAACTCAAATTCAAACATGGGGAGAAGCTGTCACTCATTTCTTGGGGCTTCTTAAATGGCGCCTGATGTGAGGCCCCCCTCTTCTTCTTTCTTTCCTTTTTTTGCCTGCGGTGGCAGCGGACGTCACAACAAGAAGAATGGAAAGGAAGGGTTCTTGATGGAGGGGAGAATGCAAACTCGTTGCCGCGGGATCGGTTGGCAAAAAAGAAATATTGTTGACCCACACGTCAAGGAAGTTCCCGTACGATCAAATAATATATTTTTCGACCTTCGATTTTATACACTATTAAGATTCGAAATTCTCTCCGAATCATTTGGCAACTCTCTGTGCGTCTCGCGTTTCGAATTCTGCTTCGCCTCCCGCGGCGAAGGAACGGAGGTCGAAACTCCATCATCAAGCCAGATGGACCGAAGAGATACATCATGAATGATTCATAATTAAATCGGCTGACTCTCCTCGAACTCTACAGCAGAAGAAGGGAAATGTATAAGGAGCCTCAGTTGTGCTGTGGCAACACAAAAAGACAGAGGAATGCTACCTGCCGGGCATTCCCGGAATTTTGTGCTCGCGAATGTTTGGTATCATTTTTTTTCTCTGCAGTTATTATGAGGGAAATAGCTCGTGTCTCTTTTTCCTCTTTTCTTTTTTCCTGCAGCGTCATTCCGCTGCAATCATTGATGGCAAAAACGGAGGAGGAGGATTGATACACCGAATAAAATGAAAGATAGAACCTAGAGATAGAGTCAATCCGAAATAATAATTCCCGGCATGTCTTTCCCTTTTTTGCCCAGATGTTTGAATCGCCGTTTTCGGAATTCGTAAAAGGGAAAAAGAAGTCTCTTCCCGTGCTATACCCGTTTCTGAACGACCCATACCCAACCACTCGCCGCCGCTGCTTTGAAACAGAAACGGGGGAGAGAGGAAAAAAAGATGTAGTTGGACATGTAACGGACGGGTATGGGTTTTGCCTCTCTCCTAATTCACAGGCAAGAAAATTTTTTTTTAAAAAAAGCACATTCTACAGTATAGCCAAGGAAAGACAACACTGAACCACAGCTTGTAATATATACTTCTTAACAAAAAAGTTGGTCATTTATTCATGCCACGATTGGAAGAGAGAGAGAGAATTCCGTCTTTGGAGGCTTTTGCACGAGCTTTTTGGCGGCGGCGGAAAGAAAGTCAAAGGGAGGCTTTTTTTCTCCTCCTTCTTTTTCTGGCGAAAAAGGGGGAGGAGAAATTTGAGAAGACCTGGATGGAAGAAGAGCTAACAAGCCCATGTGGGACTGAGGAGCATTTTGAGGGGGAAAATAAATTAAGCGGGTTTTTCAATTTGCCTCTTCACCTGACGGCCGGAGGAGGGACCATTGAGTGGAAACAGCAACCAAAATAGGGAGTATGTAGGTAGTTGAATGAAGAAGAGGCGAAAGCGGACGAAATAACACAATTGCGAGGGGAGGAGATAAGACAAGACAAGGCACGGACGGAGGAATGCAAAGGAGAGATTTACCAAATTCTGAAAAATAACCCCGGAAAAAATAGACTCTTTTGCAATGCTATAAATTGGTGCAAAAGTTTTCTTATCGGAAATTTGCAAACATTGCAGACCATTTCTGGGACTGTAAATTTCTAAAAACAGTTGTCAAATCTTGCACGGACTCCAACTTTTGTGAAGAGGCGGAGGAGAGAGAGAGAGGATAATTGAGCAGTAAATAAACAGGGCACTAAAACAGTTTCCTCCTCCTCCTCCTCCTACTATTTCCCCGCATTTCTCCGCCTGTGCACTTAAAAGGCGGAGGCGGGGGAAAAGGAACTAAAAAAGAACAAATACAACATGCCCACAATAATCGACATTTATACGTCTGGCCGGTCTCTCGCAATTTCACAGGGCTCGATTTAACTCTACCAAAAAACTCTCTTGTTGCAAAAAAGCCTTCCAATTTTATTTATTTACCAAAACGTGACATCCGTCCATTATATACGTAGCCATTGCGCGTGTGCTAGTACGCAAGCTACCGAATGTCTACAGTATCCCTGACCACCAATCGATTCGTACAAATACGCATTTTTCCCGCGAAAAAAAATTAACTTTTTACGCCGTGGCATGTAACATGCATGCGAGTGTGTCCTCTTCTTCCCTTTCCCAAATCCAACGCCCCCGCTCATGGCACCAAGCGCCCCCCCTTCCTTCTTCCTCTCTTTCAAACGGCTAATGGCGCCGCCAAACCCCGTTGGATAGAAGACGAGATTTCTTCTGGCGCCGTCGGAGAGACCCCGCCCAAAGACCCAACCCATGTCCCAAAAAAGCAAAGGCAAAAGGCGGCGGCGGCGCTCTTGTGATCTGTCTGAAGTACCTAGTGGGAAGAAGAAATCTAAGCTCTGCTTTTTCCTCCTTCCTCTTTTGCGATCGCAGCAAAGTCAGTCGGGGATTGGAGAGCGGAGAGAGCGGATCCACGGAGACGTTTTGTGTGTGCGAAAAAATTGAATTTCCTTTAGTGGTATATTATCTGAGCGTTTTTGCGGGATATCCTGTCGCGTGCGCGGTATCGCAGTGGTGATTCATTCAAGGAAAACAAACCAGTGTAAGTGCCGGAAAAAAACCCATCATTTTTAGCCAAAAGCAGAAGATTCAAAAGTATTCGGAAGCAGCCCGTCTTCCCGCTTTTTTGTCTTTATTTATTGCCCTCAGGTATTTGCAGCAAAGCAGGTCGCAGCTTTAGCATATTTTTTTTACCCTGGGAAGGTCGCCCCCTCCTCTTTTCCACTACCATACATACGCACAGACCATAAAGCAAACAAGCCATAAAAACAAAAAAAATATCTTTTTACGGCAAAAGAGGAGTAGTATAGCCTCGCTTGCGTATTTTTTTGCGAAAAAGAGAGCAGGAAGGAGGGCCCCCCCTTTACAAACATGCGAACTCAGCACAAAATATACGACCTGTAACGACCAAAACCGTTCCATTTTTTCCATTCCAGAGTGAAAGACTTCCTTTTGGAGAGGCCGGGCGAGGAGAGAAAAAAGCCAATCATCGGAGACTTCTCTTCTGGCGACAAAGTGGAACCATTGACTTCTGGAGGAGGAGGAGGAGCGAAGAGGGTTTGACACCTCCACAAAAGTGCGCCACTCAACTTCCCCCGAACGGAGAAGGAAAGGAGGAGGAAAAGATATTTATTAGATGGCATTGTGAGCCGCCGACGGAAGATAAGAAGAAAGTGACAAAATTCTTTCGGAGAGATCGGGTGTGAAGATTTCTCTCGACGGTTGGGAGTGAGAAAATAACACTTCATAAAAAAGAGAGGCGCCATTCATTATCGAACGGCGGCCGGTTTTATTGCCGTCGCCTCCCACATCTAAACGAAAAGAAAAACCTCCGTTGGAAAAAAAAGGTGGACTGCCATAAAAAACCTACTGACGAAGACGGGAGTGTGTGTGTGTTTTCTGTGTCGCCTTTGCTACCTTTACGACTTGACAGAGTTCAAACATCGGCGGCGGCAAAGATGGAGTCCAGAATCATTCCTTTTGTTCTAGCCGCGTTGCTTCTTCGTACAGGTAAGACAGAAAGAGACCAAGTAATTTCTGGGCGACACACTGCTCTCTCTCTCCTTACTTTTGTGACCCCCCCCCATCCCAGATATAGCGGAGCGAGGGCGGATTTTGTTTCATTGTTGACAGACCTCTGTTTCCCTCATAGCACGAGGTGGTGTATAGGACAACGGCAGACGAAAGAGGGAAAGTTAATCTTGTCTCTCTCTATCCTGTGTTTAGCCTTGTTATGGCTGGGGTTACGAGGAAAGGTGACACCACTGCCATCAAAAGAGGATAGGACAAAAAGGAAAAAGGGGCCTTTCCCTCTCTCTCTCTCACGGAAAATAAAAGGACTTTTTTTGGGGGGGGGGACCACTGTCGTCCCTTGGCCAGGAAATGTTTCTTCGAAAGTTGCAGCTCTCAGTTCTTTTCTTTCTGCAAGTCTGAGTCTATCTTCTTTCATTCCTTGCTATAAACAGCAAGAATTTAGTGTCTAAAAAATTTCTCCAATCCCATTTCGGGATGCCATTTGTTGAGAAGTATCTTTCGCCAAAATTTATTAATTTAATTTTGCAAATCCTCCAGTTGCTTTCTAATACTATCCTTTCTTTCCCACTCATTTCCCTGTCTTTCTTGCTTAGAGAAGACCTCTTCCGAAATTGCTTAGGAGCCACTTTGCAGCTTCTTTTTCTCTTTTCTCCGGAGCAACAACTTAATCAACGGAGAAAACTTCTTCTTCTCCCAGGAAAAAAGGGGAAAGAGCCACTTATTTAGCTCCTCCTCCTCCTCCTCTTTCCCCCTTCGACGAGTGCGCAAAAAATCCCAAACTTTTCCCTTTTCCCTCCTCACTTCTTTTCCCGGGAAAAAGCGAAAGCTTCTCTTATTCTCTTCTCCTTTTTTGCGGTCTCTGAGGCAGAAGAAAAGTTTTCCCTTGGTCGTCGTCTCTCCCCAGGGAGGAGGAGGAGGGAGGAGCCACAGAACAAAGCATTCAATCATCGCGGCTGCCGCCGCTGAGAAGAAGAAAAAAGAAACAAAAAGGGCCTTTTTTGCCCGCGTGTTTGGGAAATCGCGCGCGTCTTTCAATCCAATTTCGGCGTCTGCGGCGCCTCGTCCGAAAGAGAGATTGAAAGCCAAGATTGCTGACCTTTTTGAGTGTTGGCTCATTTCGACAGAGGAGGGGGAGGAGGAGGAGAAATGGACTAATTCGAATTAAAGAAATAGAGGGAGGCGATTTCCCCCATACTACAATGAGCAGCAATAAAAAAGTTACTTCCGCCATCGATTGGCTTGGGAAAAAGCTCCCCCCCCAAAAAATGAGTATAATTCTGGCAGCAACCTCCGCGCAGGGTCAAACGGTGGGCTGAACCTCCGAATAATTATCCCTGTATACTCTTAATAGGCGGTGAGAGGGGACAAAACTGACGACCCTCGCTTTTCCCAGAAGGAGGAACAATTTTCTTTCGCCCCTTTCCTTGATTGATTTCACAAGGGTTGGGCACGCACACTTGTCTCCCCCCTAAAAACCGCGCATTGCCCCAAATTTAGCTCATGACAAATTTAGAGGAGACCGAATGTTGTACAGTAGTGTCTTCTCTTTCTTGGTATTTTGCTTTCGAAAAACGGCAGGACACTTTGGCCGACTTTGGCTTTGGCGCAAAAAAAAGGGGAAGAACAAGATATCTCCCCTCCGCACGAAAAAAAAAACCGTGTCGGGACTAAGCGGCGCGGTGGAAGAGGCATAAATTCTGTCCGAAAAAAGGGGGAGAAAAGAGATATTTTCATTTTTTTTGAGGGGGAATCGCTTGTGCTCCTCCTGGCCGACGATAAGAGCCAGCTCCCCCCCTTTTTCCAACCCTCCCT
>JAAUYB010048747.1_pt1 | contig 11184 bp, 17 predicted proteins | sample 7278071 | NCBI WGS metagenome assembly JAAUYB01 (sample SAMN14350121, study PRJNA611818) | marine sediment metagenome | isolation source: surface marine sediment (1.8m) | place: French Polynesia: Moorea | collected 2018-08 | reverse complement strand
TATAACAAGGATTGTTAACAGCAGTCAAAGTTTGTGCAGTATTGCCGTCGCAGGCACCAATTTGTTCCTTGCAGAGTTAAAAAAATGTGCAACGAAAAGCGGCAAAATTTTTCAAACATTTTTTGCAAACATTTGTTGGACCAAAACGTTGTTTAGGGGATTCTCCAGGGGGGGGTCATAAAGAGAATGCTAGTGGGGGGGGGCTTGAAAACAGTGCTTGGGGGGGGTCTTTATAGTCAGACCCCCTACTTGAGCACCTATGTTTACAAGGTTATTCCGTTACATAAGTTTTCCCTTCAAGAATCCAACTTTGCAAAAACAAATCATATTCTTAGCTGGTGATGTCGCTGGCTACAAAAATCGATCCGGGCTCTGCTGAAAACCATTTCGAGCTTTGGATCGGGCTCGGGCACTGTTCGGCTGCATCCCTACGATTTGCTTTCACACCTGCCTCCCCCCGCAGTCGAAGAAGAGCATATCCCTGGGCGTCCCCACCCTGTTCGCTCCCTGGATCCTCTTCCAGAATTCGAGCTCGGCCTGGTTCACCCTGTTGACGTGGGTTGGGTCCAAAGGGGAGTGGGAGAGGGCAGAGAGGCGGAGGAAAGACAGGGGCCTGAGGGGGAACACTGGGAGTTTAGTTCGTCCATCTCCAGATAGATAGTTTGTGGGCGAAAATCAATATTTCGGCTTAATCTAATTTAGGTCAATTTCTAATTATAAATAGGCATTTCTTAATTTGAGAAAGGTCTAATAGGCCCTTCAATTATTACTTTTTCATATTTTACACATTCTGGACGTAGATGTGTACGCACTGTACTGTACGTATAGTACGGTATATGTTCGAGAATTAAAGTTTGCCCTGTTTGCCAAAAGTGTTTTGTGAATTTTCTCGTCACCTATCCTCGTTCTCCTTCATGAACTCCTCCAACTTGTCTTCTGTCCCCCCTCTGCACTCGTGGATGAGACGGATCAGCTCTGGCATCAGATCCCTCGAGGTCATCTTCGGCTGCGGCGTCGCCTTCGCCTTGAGGTATTCCTCTTTCGATATCCTTTGGTAAGACAGTGCCATGGCGAAGCCTGTCCCTGGGAAGAAGACGTTGGTCAGGTGGGCGTTGGAGGGGCACAGGCGGGAAGGGTGAGAAGAGCGCAGATCAGCCAGGGGCATAACTCTGGAAAAAACCCACAGTTTTTCCATGACCTATGACGAGCATGTATTGATACATGGATTATGCAAAAAGACCTTAAGTGCCCTCTTGCTCCAGTACTAAATTTGTTTTAGCATTTTGGGATGTTAAAAGTGTTTTGAGCAGCCAAGCATCACATAGAAATATTTTTTTCGAGGGCGTGACGGGTCAATTCATCGTACTGAATAGAATTAATTTAAATGTGTCATATTTGCTCACTCAATCTTCTCTCTGAGGTAGTACAGCTCCTCCACCTGAATCTTTAGCCTTGTTACGGCCCCCACCGCACCAAGACCGCATAGGACGGATAAGAAGAGGTCGCCGGAGGAGGAGTCCAGCTCGAGAACGTCGCCCGAAGCGGTCACGAGTCTGGGGAAATAAAAAACAGATTTAGTAGAATTTTCATGAATTTCTTTGTTCCAAGCTCTTGAAATTCAAATTGGAGTAACTTGCAATAATTTGTAAGTTCCCGATCGGTGAAAATAGAGCACAATATTTCTTTACCTTAGTTCCTTGACCATTCCGTCAAACGGTGGTCTGTCTGAGCAGGACCCGTGACTGCCCGTCTGCGCCATCCCTCCCACCGTCGGTCCAACCTGCGCAGTGACGACAGGGAGGGCCAGGCCCTCACGCTCAAGAGACTCACTCAAGACCTCAACAGCCACACCGCACTCAACAAGGACTGTCCTGAGAATTTCATTGACGTTTCAAACGATAGTACTCTTTCTTATACTTGGGCGTTTGTATTTAGCAGCAAAGTAAAGTAAAGAATTTTTGTATTTTTTTAAAAAAAGTTTTTATTGTCCCTATAATGTTACCGTAAAAAGCAAAACAAACTTTCCGTCATCTAAAGTCGATTTGTGAAATCATCACCTAGACTCCTTGTCAATGTCCAGGATTTTGTCCATCCTGGCCAGGCTGACGGCGGAGCTACCCTCCTCCATCGCAAGGCCGTTAGGGCACATGTTGGCGCCTAAGAACCTGGAAAATTAAAATTCATTTTTAAGAAAAACCTTTAATATCTGAGGTTGTTTTGCTAACCTTATTTTGGTATCTGGGCCAGTCTTGCGGAGAATATCGATCAGTTCCTCCTCGTTTGCTGCGGAAAATGTTAATTTTATTTACACGGTTAGAGATGACTTGAAACAGTTTCTCTTTCCGTCGAACCTGGCTCGTAGAATGCCTGCGGAGTGGCGTGCCTGGTCAGTGACCAGTTGCTGAGCTTGCGGGCCCGGGCCGGGGTCGAAGACATCCTTAGCTTTTTCGTCGGATAGGTTGTGCAAAACGAATGTGCGTTCGTTGTACTCTTTGAGGCCTGGATATAATGTGAGGGGAAGAGAGGAGAGGAAAAAGTGTTGCTAGCTGCTTTTGGCCGACTACCTGCTGTTGTGGTGTCACCACAGGTAGGAGAACCGCAATCAAGTTATCTTTCCTTCTTCTCTCCTCTCGCTCACAAAAATATCCGGCTTTGGAGCATGCTGGAAGTGGCCTGAAGAGGGCTTTGCTGTGTTTTGTTGCCAGCCATGTGTACAAACACCAAGGCAGCACAAGCGATCAAAGCGGAGGATAAAAGCCAATGTTTGCAACAGAAAGCAAGATATGAGGAAGAACACAAAAGCGCAAGGAAAATTTAAAAGTATTGAGGCAAAACTTGGAACGAATTCTCGACACAACACTTTTATTAGGAAACTGTGTTAACTGGTTTTATAGCGACAGTTTCAAAAAGGCAAATTCGTTTAAGAACTTTATATTGGAAGAAAAACGTGGGATAACGGCGGAAAAATCAATTTGAATAATTTTGCGCTTCAAAAATGTATGAAATGACACCATGTTCTCAGGGGATATGTGTCTTGGAGACATCCTCCAAGTGGCTTTTGTTTTCCTCCTCTTCTTTTTTGGCTGTTTCTTCTCCTTCATTGAATTTCTCTAAGCCATCCTCTAGCTCAACAAAAGCCCTGTCATTGCGCTGCCACACCACACCCGAGTATTTTTGAGAGAGCGGGGCGGAAGTGCGGGTCCGCTAAGTAGTACACGATCGTGTTTGTTTCGTGTTCAACTGCCTGAGCCTCAAAGAACTTTGCCACAATGAAAATTGCTACTAGGTAACTTACCTGCCCATGGAACTCATTAGTCTGCTGTAGCGACATTGGAACTGCGGGTCCGCTAAGTTCTTCATGCAGAAGGAAGGAGTGGCTGAGGTAGACCAGAACGCGAGCTCAAATTAGTCGTGCTGTTCCTGTTCCCCCCCCCCCCCCCCAACCTTTTCGTCCAACAGGAGAACGAATAAATGCGCAGCAATAAATGCGCAGCAGAATGCAATTGGCTCCCCCGATTTCTTTCGGCGCAGTATAATTTCACTGGATGGACTATTTTGGGGGGGAACGACATACTTTTAATAGTTTGGTTGCATCATTCGACGATGGATCATAACCCCTTCTTTCTTTCTTTGACGCCCCTTCCCCAAAGTGAAGCCGAAATATTATCGTCGCTTCGTGTGCATTTGACCGAGACGGCTGGAGTCAGGGAGGGAGCCATGCCAAAAACCCCGTCAACCTGTGACGGACGGAATGTCCCCTTCTCTTTCTTTCTTTTCTACCTGCGACGAGGCCGTCGGGTCCTAGAATGGTTTACAGTTGTTGTTAGGGGAAGGGAAGGGGCAGACGGCAAATGAACATTAAAAATTTTGCTCGGAGTATACCGTAGACTCAAGAAAACTTTCTTAATTGTCGCCAATGATGTCAAGAATCATGTGCGTCTTCAAGTTCTTTACAAAAGTTCATTCTTGTTTTTCATGAATTTGTGTGATTGGTGCTACCCTCGCTTGTGGTGTGGTCATTCCAGTGCGCGCGCGCTTTAATGCTGGAAAAAAATTGGACCTAAACGCCGCCTTCCTGCCATCAACATTTCCCTGATGCTCTCCGGTGCCAAGTTTTTACGCGCCTTTTTTTGTCGTTTTGTCCCCCCGCCTAAGCGACGAAAAGTATGCAGCACCCTGAAAGAGACACTGACTGAAAAGAAAAGGCTGCAATTGTGAATTCAATCAGCAAAAGCTCAAGATGTGTCGGTGGTGGATTTCCAGCTTAGTTTTTTCCTGCTTCTTGTTTGCGCAAGAAGGTAAGTCAAAAAAGAGAAGATTCATTGATCTATGACCTGTAGCAGGGTATTTGGAAAATGAAATTAAACAAATTGATTGAATCATCGAGGTGCCGAAATCCTTATCATTTTAAATTCAAAGCGCGTACTTAAGGCCCTGGGAAAATCAAAAATTCTTTCTTCATCGCTATTTACAACAACATCAAAGTCTGTAGGACGACCGCATTAAAACACTACCTCCCAAACACTCGAACTCGAACATTTCCCCGTTTTTACAGTCTGCTGCCAGCGCCTCAGCGGTCCTGAGAGAAAAGCCTGGCTGTCAGCCTTTGACGGCGATTTAAACGGTGTTGGTTCTGGCCTCTCCTCCGGCGCCTCCCCCGACACTGCCAACGCTGCGGGCGTGTCCCTCCTCCACGCCGCCGCCCTGGGCGGGCACATCAACGTGGCGAGGGCGCTCGTCCAAGCGGGGGCCAATGTCAACGCTGCCACAGACGGAGGGGAGACCCCCGTGCACGTGGCAAGCGCAAACGGCCATCTGGTGAGAGCGGGGGGCATGCTTAGGGTGGGATGGCTCTTTTTGTTAAATCAAATAATTGGAGTAGCAACTATCACGTTGCTGTTGCTGTTGCTGTTGCTATTGTTGCTGTTGCTGCCGCTGCTGTTGCTATTGGTGTTGTTGCAGTTAAAGTAACAGTTACTCTTGTTGATGTAGTAGTTGTTGTTGCTGCTATTGCTGCCGCTGCTACCTTTGCTGTTGTTGCTATTGTTGTTGTTGTTGTTGTTGTTGTTGTTGCTGCTGCTGCTGCTATTGTCCGTACATTGCCACTGCTACTGTATCCTGATCATGCCCTTTTACTTCTTTCAGCCCATCGTCAAGTTCCTGGTTGAGGAAGCGGGCGCCTCCTGGAACGTCCCTGACGTGGACGAGTGGGTCCCGTTGCACCTAGCGGCGTATCACGGACACCTAGACATTGTCAAGTATCTGGTATAAAAAGACACTCCGCTTCCCCCCCCAAAAAAATGTGCAACCCATGTCTTCATGTCCAGGTCGGTTTGGGCGCCAATGTGAACCAGAAGATCGACGAGGGTATGACCCCACTCCACATGGCTGCGTTCAAGGGATTTGCAGGCATTGTCAAGTAAGTTAATCTTTATTTCCGTTTTTTTGTTTTGGGGCAAATCACTTGTTGTTGACCTCCAGTGCCTCTTTCATCTTTGCCTGGAAGACCTCCTTGAACTCTTTTGCCCCCTCCATGTTGCCCCTGTCAAATGCCTCCTCCCCCAATGACACCCTCACCCTGCGTATCCACTCTTTTAGCTCTGGGTACTCATCCATGTCCACCACATCCATGGCCTCCAGCGTGAAGTATGTGACGGCCAGCGACAGATCAGCTATGGTCGCCCAAGTAGTCCCTGCAGCAAAGCCGGTGGGTCTGAAAGGGAAAAGGGAAAGGCTTAGGATTCTTATGCTCCAACTGTGTTTAAGTTTAAGTTTTTCTGCTTGCCACATTGAATATGATGATTTTGCATTGATTAGTCTTGTGTTTGCTGCTACTGTTGCTATTGCTTAGACTCCCTTTTATGAGACAATATTTCTACATGCACAATTTTATCCTCACTTGACAAAGTCATTGAGCCATCCCAGAGCCTCCTTAAGTGAAGCCTTCTGGACCTCTGTGGGGAGGCTACCCTTGACGAAGAGGGATACCTGCAAGGGAAAAAAATCAATTCTAGGTCTGCATGTAAGGTACAATAGGGCCAAAAAAAGTGTTTTTAATCACAACAACGTCCTCGCTCCTATTGAAGAAGGTTGTGTCAAACATTATCCTCTGGATGACGACAGCGCGAGTCTTCAAGTCCTTTGGGTAGAGCTTGTCATTCTTGTCAGAGTGCTTGTCGGCAAGGTAGGTAAGGATAGCCTTGCTCTCGTTCAAAGAGAAGCCTCCCTCCTCCTGGGACTCCCGGTAAAAGGGAACACTGTGCTGAGGGTTCAGAGCCAAGTATTCCGACTTCCTGCAGAGGAAGCCGCCTTTGGATTAATGCAAGTTGCTTTTAAAAGTTTTAGTTAAGCATAGTTATACCTGGTATCTCCTAGGACTGGGTTTACAATCCTGAGCTCGTAGGGGACCTCCAGGACCTCCAGGGCTAGTAGAGCGATCCTGCTGTCACAGTCGCTAGTCAGGAAAAGCTTGATAACTTGATGTTTCCCCCCAATCCTCTCACCTGCAGGCCGGCGATCCCTTGATTCCGAAAACTTCGACCAGCGCCATGATCTGCCAAGCGATGAAATCCGGTTTCTTGCCTGAATCCTTTTTATAGTGAGTTCAATTGGCGTCGTCTGATGTGGGAGATCGGATGTACGTAACTACCCCACCAACGAAGGCGGGCAAAAATAACGGCTACCGTCAGACAAACGCTAGAACGGTCTATATTATTAAGTACTGTATATTATTTTTTTTTGACGGATCCGTCAAAAAGTGGCATTAAAAAGGGTCCGTTGAAAGACCCGTTTTTTTGTCACAAAAATACCCGTCCAAACACCTTAAACAAACGCCTCGACGGGTGGCTTTTTTGCAAAAAAAAATTGGGAAAAAGGGTCAAAATGACCCTTTTTGGGCTCAAAAAACGGGTATTGTGACGGGCAATCCGTCGGCGGGGTAGTTGAAGCGAAAAAAACTCGATGGATACATTTCTTGGTAGGGTAGTTGTCAATTTTAAAAAGAAGGGATACGAGGATGGGGATGGGTGGAGAGGGGTTGCAAAACATGTTTGAGAAGGACAAGAGAAATTTCGTCTTCCCTCCACTCCGCCCAATGCAAATTCTCGTTCCTCGTTGCCGGGAGAGTTCAACGTGAACGCAAAAAGTCGCATTCTGAATACTAAGAAGAATGTTCAATCGAAAAATCAAAAGATTGGTTCAATGACGTAAGGTTTTTATTCACAAAAACTTTTATGTTTGTATCCCGGGAAATCACTTGTTGGCCTCCAGTGCCTCCTTCATTTTTGTCTGGAACACTTCCTTGAATTCCTTTGCTCCCTCGGTGTTTCCTCTGTTGAATGCCTCTTCCCCCACCTCTGCCTTCACCCAACTCATCCACTTTGGCAGCTCTGGGTACTCGTCCATATCCACCACCCCCATGGCCTCCACAGTAGAGTAGGTGACTGCCAGAGAGATGTCAGCCACCGTAACAGAGGAGGTCCCTGCGGCAAAGCCAGTGGGCCTGAACAGGCAAAAAACTGAACTCAGTGTGATGCATTCTTGGTTGCACAATTTACTCCTTCCTTACTTGACAAAGTCACTGAGCCATCCCAGGGCCTCCTTCAGTGAGGCCTTCTGCTCTGCTGTCGGCAGCTGCTTCTTGAAGATCAGAGGGGCCTGTAAATAAAAAAATGGAGAAGTAAAGTCTGTGACATATTTTTCTGGTAGAGTTTTCTATGCTCACAATCATGTCCCCTGCAATCTTGATGAACGTTGATGTGTCAAACATCAACCTCTGGTTGACGACTGCCCTGGTCTTGAGGTCCTTTGGATAGAGCTTATCATTCTTGTCAGAATGCTTGTCAGCCAGGTAAGTAAGGATGGCTTTGCTCTCATTCATGGAGAAGCCATCCTCAACATAAAAGGGGATGTTGTGCTGAGGGTTCAGGGCCATGTACTCTGGCTTCCTGCAAAGGAAATTTATGATATATTTTATTGAAAATTTGAAATCAAGGGGTAAGTGAAACACCTTGTTTCGCCGAAGATAGGGTTGACCAGCTTGAGCTCGTAGGGGATCTCAAGGGCCTCCAGAGTCAGCAGAACAATCCTTACGACATGACAAGAAAAAAATGTGTGTCAAAATTCTCACTTGCGGTATATAAAATGCGAGCATTGTTTCTTACCTGCAAGGCGGGGAAGCCTTGATTCCGAAGACCTGTACCTTCGAAGTCATTTTTTGGATGAATCCTCCTTCGTCGGAGTGAATGCAGTTGGCGACTGCGAGGAGGGAATTGAAGGGAAGGGGTCACTCTATTGCATAACACGGGAGAGGAAATAGAGCTAGAGAAACCGCTTCAATCTGGTCTCATATTCCCTCCCCCCACATGAAGAGATAATTCAACGTGTACGCAAAATTAACTCCCGGCGAAGTTCAAAACAACTTCTGCAAGCCGTAACGAAGTATTTCGAACTGCATGTAGCACGAACAGAATTCGTTCTAAGAAATGCGTCACGAATCCCATCCACCTTGCTGGAACCATAAGATGACACGAAGCTAATTCGTTCCAGTACATCTCGTCTCAAAACCAATCCAATTGTGGCCCAGCGATAATTATTTTCCCCATCACAATACTTTCCTTCCTAGGACCATCGACCGCACAATAGATTCGCTTCTTCCCCAGGTACCTTCTTTCCGAGGGCGCCAGTCCTCGGCGCAGGACCGGCGTCAACGCCACCCCTCTCCACCTGGCGGCGCAGTTCGGACATTTAGAGGCGGCGCGCGCCCTTAAAAGCGCCGGCGCGCCCCTCAGGGCCAGGGACGGAAACTCGTGGACCCCGGCCGAGGTCGCAAGGCGAGAAATTAAGAAAAACACGCTTTGATTGCTTCCCACATAATATGTACAGAGAGAAAAATAAATAATTTGAAATATTTTCAGGAGGAACGGACACCAATCCGTCGCAAGGCTGCTGCAGGGATAGAAGGGCGAAACAACGCGGAGGACAGGAGAAAATTTTACAAGACGATTTTTTTCTCAATTCCAAGTTTGAAATACAAACGTAGATACAAAAACATATCTGGGCGGAATGGATGCATTGTCATGCGGTCGATAATATGACAATTTTGCGATCCTATACATTTCACCATGAACAGTGGAAAACAAAGTATTTATTTATTCAATTTCAGGCTTCGGCGGTCTCTGGGGCATGCTGTGCGTTGGCCTGTTCGCCCAGCGCGACCGTTTGGAGGGCCTCTCCCGCTACGACGGCCTCTTACACGGCGGAGGCTTCTACCTCCTTGGGGTGCAGGCGGGGGCGTGTCTGTGTCTGGCGGCATGGGCAAGCGCAATCACATTCATGCTCATTTGGGTACGTATAACGAATTGTTTTCGTCAATTTCCTGGACGCAAAAGTTGTTCAATACCTCGGTGTTCACAGCAATATACAATATCAAAATCAGAGGCGCTGATTTCCCTCTTGTGTCCCGCTCAGGGCATCAACCGCCTCCTCCCGTTCCGCATGGATGCCTACGAGGAACTCTTGGGCGCTGACTACACCGAACACAACGTTCGTCACCCTGGGGTGGGGGTCACAAGGGCAGTCTCTGTCATACGGAGGAGGGACTCAGAGGTCGATCTAGGGCTCATACCCGTAGGGAAGAACAAGGGTGAGAGGAGAAAGGATCTTATAGGAGGGAATTCGATTAATAGTAGTTTCGCTTCAGGCCACATGGACTACTTGGAGAAGGTTTACGCCGCTAGGCTCAACAGGGTTCTCAGGGAAAGAGGAGGAGCGGGGAACAAGATTGGGGCTGCCGTTGCAGCCGAAGCACAGTCTTACTTCTAACTTCGAAAAGTTTCCCTCAAAAATAATTACAATGTACGTACGTACACGAACTAAATTTTGCCGCAACGCACCCAATCGCGGAAAATATTCAAGTCAAATGGTAAAAGTCACTATCAAATGTACAACGAGCGTTGTACTCTATGAACTGTACATTTATTATTATGGAAGTGTCATATAAATCCGTTTCACACTCAGACGACCACACACAAAGAAGGAAAACTGGGATGCTAGGCATAGACGCACCCCTGCTTGCAAGTCTCAATTATGCGTCAATGTTCCCCTTTCCCCTGTCAAACTGGCCAGAGGGATGGTGCAAGCAGTGGTGGCTGAGCACCCAGGCTTATAACCAAACAATACCGACTGTATGCTGCTGTTACTTTTTCGTAATTGGAGCAGAGACTGATTAGTGTAGTTCAGGAAAAATTGGCCACGATTTTTATATTCCTAATTCTGAGTGCGACTTGCCCCGCACCACACATCTCATGAATCAGTCCAGAGCCCGAAGCGGCACCCCCTCCTCCTCCTCCTCGTGAATGGCGATGGCGACCCCTCCTCCTCCTCCTCGAGAATGGCGATGGCGACCCCTCCTCCTCCTCCTCCTCCTCCCTGTTCTCCTCTCCCTCCCCCGAATTTGCGGACTTTATATCTGTAGCAGCACGTAGTGGCGACGGGGAGGAGGGCTACTGCCCCGGCGGCGTGAGAGAGGTAACAGAGGCCCGCGGAAATTGCGCTCAGATCCAAGGGGTGTGAGGGGATGCGGCCGAGGAAACTGCATAGGAGGACTCGAAGGACTATGGAGGATGCGAAAAGGAGTTACTTGATTATTTCATCAATTCTTTACATCCCCGCGGTGAAGCCCATTGCTATGTAGCAGTAAGTTTTTCATGTTCTGTCCGCGACTATACGTACTTTTTGGAAAAAACTTTTTGGTGGAGATTTTGTTTTGTTATTTGGGGGGAAATTCGGTTACTAATCAATATGATGTTTTATACAAGCTACTACAAAAAATGGAGGGAAAATTGCAGCAGAACAATATATCGATGCTTCTATTATTTCTTTGGAATGTTTTTACATTTTTGGCAAAAAGAACGCAAATCTTAAGCGTTTTTAGCATAGTCTGCTCTTGTCCAAACAACGCAACCTGTATAACTGTGTGTATAATTCCCCACCACTGTTATTGCCGCCGTCCATAGGAAAATCTTGTCCTCCCAGTTGCAGACCTGAGATCGGTGGCGGAGCTGAAGAAAAGATTTTTTTTTCTTTAGTTACCAAATGAAGCATACATAAATTTAAAGTTGGACTCAGGGGTTGAGGTTTAGAAATTGGTCACTCACTTGCAACTATGCTAGCAATCATAAATAG
>JAAUYB010036002.1_pt1 | contig 11184 bp, 10 predicted proteins | sample 7278071 | NCBI WGS metagenome assembly JAAUYB01 (sample SAMN14350121, study PRJNA611818) | marine sediment metagenome | isolation source: surface marine sediment (1.8m) | place: French Polynesia: Moorea | collected 2018-08 | reverse complement strand
GATCTCCGACTATTTCTTTACTTTTTGACATGGTCGATCAGGTCTAGACTTCCGCGTGGAGAATGAAGGAAAAGTTGGAACAGTGCCACGGGCGAGGGATGGATAGAATAAACCTGGAAATATGTACTTTCCCGTTTCTAAAGAGCATCCAGATGTTTTCGATGTCTTTTTTGACGACTTAGACCAGGAAAAACAGTTTCTTTGCTTTGTTCCCCACAATGGGCTCTCTTTTGAAGACCAAACACGGTTAAGGCTAGAGAATGGCTAAAAGGGAAAGGGAGAGGCAGCAAAGCCAGGGAGGAAAGAAACGAGGAAAATGTGTGCGCACAAAGTCGATTTTTTTGCAGCACAAGAACGAGGAAGGGGGGCAAGGGCGTAGTATATAGTATACTAGCAGAAGGAGGACTGGAGGGCCAGCAAAAGACAGAAGAGGAAGAAGAAAAAGGGGAGCGAAGCGATAACGAGGTCCTTGAAAAAAAGGGAGAGGAAGAGAAAAACTCGAAGAGGAAGCGTGCACAAACGGCCTCCCCCCCCCCCTCTTGGCAGTTTTCCGATGAAAAATACGGCCAAAAAAGTCTCCTCCCGGGAAGAAGAGGAGGCAAAAGGGACCCTACGCTTCCTCCTTCTCCTCCTCTTTTTCCCCAATTCGCGCGCCGTTTAAAACGCCCTCTTCCCCTTTTTTGCCCCCTCCACTCCACTCCACTCTTTTGTCTTATCCACCGTAGTGTACATAAATGCAGCGACAGAGCGTGTTTGGGCCGGACCAGCTATAAGAGATAAAGAAGGGTCGCTTTTTTTGCGCCAGCACAAGACGGAGGAGGAAAAATTGCACGCCGTTTTCTCCCCCTCATCCCGGCCGGCAGCGCCTCCTCCCTCTTTGACATGCAAAGTAGGCAGCGGGAAAAAGTTTTTTTTGAAGCGGTGCCCATCCATCACGGGGCAAGACAAGGAAAAAAGGAAGAGAGAAAGAGAAAGAGCGAGAAGGGAGTGGTTTGTTTGTGCCAAGAGAGCGAACCAAGCTTGGTTTTTCTCTTTTTTTGCCGCTTAGACACCCAACAGGCGCTACAGCGTTGTTGCTTCACTTTTTGCTCAATGATAGGAGAGGAGCGATCGACCCACAGCGGGCACGGACAAATTGATTTTTGACTCAGCGCGGACACAGTTCGGATCGGAACGGTATGATTGGCGTTTTCCTGCCGCTTTCATTTCGTTGGCAGGCAAAGTAGTGCAGTACATACACACGATGGGCACGTCTCGTTATATTTTTTCCTCGTTGCGCCAAACATGGTTTTTCCCCATTGCACTTTTCTCGCCTCGCTCCCCCGCGCTGCACATTACGAGGGACGGGGATTTTCGAATTCCGATGCCAGCTGGAACGGCGGAGGGGGAATAGTTGTGACTCGGCCCTTTTTTATCCAGACTTACCGACCTGCAAGCTTCCTTATATTCATGCGCTGGGAAAGGAAGATCAGAACTGAGCGCAGGGCGAGGGAAAGGGTTAGGGAGGGGTGGGCTGCGGTGGGAAGAAGAGGGCAACAAAGTTGCTAAATGCCCCTTCTTCTGCCCCAGGGGGAGAAGCCCCAAACTTTAACCCCAACTCAAGCACCCACCCCTACTCTATTGTGCTAGTTTAAAAATTTCGTCGAGAATAAGGGGAAGTCCGTGAAGAGCACCGCGGTGAAAAGACGGATTACTGTGACACGTTTGATACTGCATGCTTTTAAAGTCCCAAAACGACTGGAGTCGGCAACGGAGTTGCAGGTTCTTCGAAGAAATCGAGGTCCTTACCCCCCCAGTCCCCTCCCTCCGTCTCATTTGGTTCCTAAAGCGCTTTTAAGACTCTGTGTGCTGCGGCGACGGGCATAAATAGCAGAGAAAAAAAAGAGACCGCCTCCCTCCGTCCCCGCCGCAGACTCCGATCGAGTCTGGTTTGGTGGGCCCCTTTTTCTTTCTTCTATTTCGCCCTCACAGCCACAATTAATGGTTTCTCTCCCCGATTGCCTCTCCGGAGAAAGCAATCAGCGCGAATGCAACCGTCCTATGTGCCTTCTTGACTGTCCTCGGCTTGGAAGCAAGAAACTTTTTACAGGACCCAGCCGCAACAAAGGGTAATTCGACAGGCCGGTTGAATACTGAAATGTTGAGCCAACAACGGCTGATCCGCCTGGAGGGCCAAGGGTTCTTGGTTCAAGAACTCTTGACCGTGGGGAGTACACTACTTTGCATCATCAGGGCGAGAGTTTCCAGCAGGAACTAAAGTGTGTGGACTTGAGCAAGGCAAGGTCATGGGGAGAACATTGCAAGCTCGTCCTTGATGATGCATGGAGGGGGAGGAAGATGAACAAGTTTGCAAACTTTTGAGAAACTCGGATCATCAAGGGGTGGCGCCGGAGAAGGTGCGACACAGGTGCTCAAAAGTGGAGAAGTCTGCTACTCTTCCTCCTCCTCCTTTAGGGATCGAAGGAGCCTTCCTCTCCTTCTCCAACTTTGGGTTTTTCTCTTAGTTTGGCTGTTGGCGCGAAATTGGCTTAAGAATGGCCGAGGAGTCAAGAGAAGCTAGGCTGCTCCCGCTGCTGTCTTGGCCATAAAACAAGTCAGGGATGTTTTCCATCAAGTGAATTCATTTCCCCTTTCCTGTCTATCCTTTTCATGCTATATCCGCCAACGGGCCTCTTTCCATCTTCGGGATACGACAAAGCTAATTCTACTGTGCAGTTCAAGTTTTTCGGGTCTTTCTTCCCTCTCTATTGGCTTCCTGCAAGAGAAATTACTCCTTTTTCTCTCGTTCCTACGAACAAAAAATAGGCCCCCTTTGGCTGTCTCCCTCCCTTCATTCCTCCTCCGAGTCGCTCTCACCTTTGTTCTAGTGGCCTTTGCTCGTCGCTTTATGCCACTTTTCCACAACTTTTCCGGAACCTGGCAGAAAACACTCCCGGCAATGGTCTTCCCCTCCTCCTCCTTCCGAAAACTTTTCGCGAGGTTCCTTCGTCCCCTCCCCTGGGTGTCTCTGCCCTCCTGGCGGTGGGGCTGGCCTGGCTTTGCTTGGTTGGCCAGATTATTGGAAAGAACGGCGGGGGAGGAAGTGGGGGAGGAGAAGGTAGAAGGCCGCCGTCGCAGGGGCCTCCAAGGCGAAGGAGGAAGGGGAGCTGGCAAAGCCTGCAATATTATTGAGGGAGGTATTTTCCCCCTTTCCCCTTGTCGCCACGGTGGGTCGGTTGGTCGGTCGGCAGGAAAAGGAGCAAAACTCTCTCTTTTTGTCGTTGTCAACAATTACAGCCTCCTTCTCCCTTTCGGCCCTCTTCTCCTTGTCTTCGTAGGGCTGCCAAAACTTGATCGCCCCCTCCTCTTCTTTCCAGCTGACAGCGGCGACGGAGGAGGAGGAAAGAAAGGGAAAACTTCCACAAATGCACCAAAGGATTGTCTTTCCATCGTCCTCCTTTCCCCCTTCTCTTTTTTTGCCCTCTTCTTTTCTCTCTTGAGAGCCGCGACAGCCTCGCTTCAGTGTGCGAGGAGGAAGAGGAGGAGTTGTTAGACCGTAAAAAAGATAAGGGGGATATTTTTTGATGATCGAGAACCCTCTTCCTCCTCTTTCCTTCCCGCGTTCCAGCCATCCAATCTCTCACCCATGATTTCTCTCCAGCCACCGCGCATAAAAAAGCTGGAGTAGGGGGCCCGGGAGGGAGAGGAGGAGATTAGATGAAAACCGCTCCTTCTCCTCCTTCCTGCAGCTGTTTAAAGTGCAATGGCGACCCTCTGATAAATATTTAGACCTTCACTCGAAAAGTCAAATCTCCATCTGCCAATGAAGCGTGGCTTGCGCACAAGGATTTGATCCACGATCGTGTCAGGGCCACCAACCGCGACACCCTCCATGTCCTAGTTAGTTGGTGGAACAGCGGCAGCAGCGGCGGCGGCGGCTGCAGCTTTTGAGGTCTGAGACCCCGTGAAAATTTCACGCCTTCATGGGCAATTCAATCTGAGACGCCCCCAGCCAGCCAGCCACTCTTCTTGGAGAGGAGATCCTTTCCCCCGACCCCCCCTCCTCATGTCGTTCTCCCGCCGCCTCTCGTTGGAGCGACATTCGACAATTTGGCGTCACCAAAAAGCGGTCCCTGAATGACTTCCCTACTCCTTTGGTCAATTCCGCGCCGTCCCCCGATCCCCTTTTACGTCGCACATCCCTCCATAAACGCTCAAGACAATTTGGGGGAAGGGGAGGAGGGAAGACACAACACACACACCTTCCCATTTCGTTGTATCCTTCCCCCCCCCAGTGTTGCAACCAGTCTCGAAATTGGCGAGAAGGAAGGAGATCTGACGGCGGGATAAGAAATGGAATGAGGAAGGGGTGGGGACGGGGGAGGGCTGAAGTTGTATCAGTAGGTGAGAAAGCAAAAAAGAGGAAGGAAGAAGCCGGAGGGAGTATTTCTTGCTTCGGTTTCCGGACTCGCGGTATCACCAATGATTCTCTTTTCCGTATTTCTTGCCATATTGATCTCGGCAATGGAGGATTCGGGGCGGTGAATGCCTTCGTGCTGACGTGCCCTCGCCACACACGCGCGTGCAAAAAAGGGGAGAACCCTTAAAGAAATTGTCGCATGCCGCCGCTCCATGCATCAACGCAGGTGCCAAGGGAGGAAGGCCAGTTGCGCTTTCTGTACAGTGTACACACGTTATATAGTACTAGCCATATCGTGTGACCGTGAGCGGCGGAAGGTGGCCGAGAGAAAGAAAGAAAAAGGCTCCAAATTGGGTTAATAATTGATCGCGACCTTGATCTGGGGGATGGTGGCGGGATCAGGAAAAGAGTTTTCCCCCTTGGTAGAAGGCCGGGGGCAGGGATCGAGGGGCTCTTCGTACTTTGGAGGAGAGAGAATGAAAGTTTCGAGGCCTCGCTAATTCGATTGAATTATAAACAACCTCCCGTCTGCACTCTGGACCTCTTCTCCAGATAGCCTTCAGTGTCTGAGTTTATTATTTATATTTTAAGAGGCGCTTGCGCCTTGCTTGCAAAAAGCACGAAGGGCGAAAAATGCAACTGTAAGACAGGATCTTGCAAGGAAAGGTGTACGAAGTGGAGGAAGAAGAGAGAGTGGCTTCGCGCTATGCGACCTATTTGAAGAGGAAGTCCCCCCCCCCACGTACGTCGAAACTGAAAATGGAAAAAGGAAGGCTGGGCTTGCCATCCCGCCTTGCAGGGCCCCATCCCACCTTCTTTTCCCTTTTCCAACCTCGAGGTTTCAGTTTCTCTTTCCCCCATCGCCCGGGGGAGAGAGGTGGAGGAGGAGAGCGTAGAGCGACGCCCGCGGCATACCAATAGAGAATTCAGACAACCCACCTCCTTTTCTCCAACATTTCTCCTTTCCCCCTTTTGACACATGCACAGGGGAGGACGGGGGATAAAGGAACCGGCATTGGGAGACATGTGAGGATTGGGGGAGGGAAGAATAATAAAAGGCATGTGGTGCACTACTTGGCAAGTGAATTCCAGTCTGAATTATCCCCCCCCCCTCTTTTCTCTATGGACTGGAAGGGCTTGCTTTAAGAAGCAAGAAGAGTTGCCGGAAAAGGAAGAAACCTGTTTTCTTCCGCGGCCGCTGAGGGGAAGGAAGGAGTGCCTTTATGCAGTAAGCTCCCTTTTTCTCTTCTCCTCGCCTGTCCGTCATTTCATTCCGAATTTCCTCTTTGTAATCGGACCCCCTTTTATACCCCGACCGACGTCTTATTCTCGCGAAGGAGGCATCCCCGTGAAAGGGAGGAGAGGGCTTCTAAGAAACGGGACACGAGGTGTGTACGCTCAGCGGCCCCTCCAAAAAATATATTCGAGGGAAAAAAGATCAAGTTTCGGGCGAAATTCTCGAAAACTGGCGGTTGCGAGCGGGGAGCGGGGGCGGAGGTAGGGTTTCCTGGTGGCCTTCCCCTCGGGCGGCGCGACTGCCACTATATGGGAATAGCAGATAGCGGCCGGGGAGAGAAAAACGGAAAGAAACGGAGATCTTTCCCAAAAAAAGTAATTACAAAAAAGTGGAAAGAGCGGAAGAAACGGCTCGCTAGCAGAATTGAAAACGGGCTCTACGTAGTGGAGTATAGTAGAAAAACCCCAGAAGACCATTTATAATCAGGGCGGGAGAAGGCGAGTTATTGGAAAGCATTTCCTGAATTTCTGTTTTTTCCCTCCTTCTTTGGCTCTCCTTCCTGATGCGGACAGCAGAAACAGGAGCCATTCAGCGCAGTCTCCTTCCAAGCAGCCAGGAAGCTGGGTTAAAAAGTGGGAGAAGAGGCCAATAAAAACTTTCTTATCCCACTCCTTCACCTCGCGAAAAAATGAGGGTTTTTGCCTGCTGCGCGAGGTATCGCGAAAAATAAGAGGAAAAGTAGCAGGAGGACCGCCAAAGGACCCCTTTCTGTTGTCCTGACCCCCCACCTCCTCTTATGGGATCTTTTCTTCGCAGTGCCTCTTCCTAGAGTTATTACCCCCTTAAGCGACTTCCAAATATGCAATAGTACCAAGAAAAAAACCTTGCTAAACTTTTTCTGCATGCAGTCTTCTCTCTCCCCCTGATCCAATCTTACAGGCTTAGATGAGGAGGAAAAAAATATCGTCGCGGCCCTTGATGGCCTACTTTTTGAAATGAAATGAAAATGAAGAGGGGAAAAAGGTCGTTCTTAACAACAGCCTTTTCAAGGGAGCGGCGGAGGGGGGGGGGGGATTTCCGACTCTCGTCAAAAAGGTCGTGGCTGCGGCCACGCACAATGGGCTCCATTAAAATAATCATTTTAATTCTGCTGAATGAGCGCGGGAAAAATGACTTAATCTTGCCGCTACAATAATGTGGCGGGGTGCTAACAAAAGAGTCGGAAGAAGGAGGAGGAGGAGGAGGAGGTGGGAAACGCACAAAAAAGGCGGAAAGGAATTTAAGAGCTTCTCTACGTGGATTTCCTTTTCCCCCCCTTATTTTATGTACTGCGCCTTTCTATCAAGCCATCAAAAAGTGAGAATTACGAGCATGGACAAAAAAAGATTTTTTGGCCTATGCTTTTTTCCAGCACTCTTCTTTTTATGTTGTTCATTTTGAAAATGTAGATCTCGCATGAAAAAAATAATTTTTTGTCGCACCCTACTAGTATTTGTATGTCTATGCTTCGACCTCAAGGGAGCGGGGCCCTCCCTCATTTTGCGGCGACGGGGAAAAAAGGAAGGGAGGGAGGAAGGAGGAAGAAAGAGCGCCATAATTGCGGGTCTTATTAATCACGCATACCTGCTGCTCCATCCATCCAGGGCCGCCGCCGCCGCCGCCGCCGCCGCCGCACGTGTGGCATGCACCTCACGGAATTGGACCGGGGGAAAGTAAAAGAAGGAAATTGCCGCCGCATCAGAAGAGGGAGGAAGGGGGGATATTTCTGTTGTGACGACGACGTTTCCCTAATGGAAACGCCGACGCCTTTTCGCTTGACGTACAAACGACGGCCTGTGATTTCACAGGCGCACGCAAAGAGAAAAAGAGGTGGTAAGGGACAAATGGAAAAAAAGAAGCGAAGGAAGTCTTTTCAAAAAATGAAACTTCTCGAGCGTCTACAGAAAGCTGACCCTAGTCGGGATAGGTGGTCATCAAACTGCCGTTACGAAAAGAGAGGGGAGAAAGGGGTTTTTGGAGCAAGGAAAAAAAACCGTTCGAAAATAAAAAGAAGAACAGTTTTCTCCTCCCCTTCCTCCTCGCCCCGTCCAATCTCAGTAAAAAAGTTTACGCTGATGGAGGAATTGCACGGACGACGGAAGAAAATTGAGGTTTCTGGCCGCCACTTGTCTTCGAAGGGGGACAAAAAAGGGCGTTGCACCCCCTAAAAACTCCAATTATCTCCCTGGTGAAGAACGGGAGAGGGCGTGATGATGCACCTGTTAAAAACCCTCCCCACGCTATACGCCACGACCCCTTGCCGCAGCGCAGGTCATCAGCGTCGCCGCCGCCGCCGCCGCCGCCGCCAGCGCTATCTCCCCTCTTCTCCCGCGGAGGACTTTAAGGTCCCCTCCTCCCACGGTTTTCTCCCTCCGTCCGTCCCGCAGTGATCGCCCTTCTTCCCCTTCCTCCCCACTCCGGTCGGTCAGGCGGAAGGTGAGGGAATCCCCCCTTCCTCCCCCCTTTTCATCATCTATCAAAATCCCCTTTTCTGTTCCCTTCAAGAGAAGGGCGTCGACGAGCGACCGCGGGGAAAAAAGTGTGGAGAGAAAAAGAGGCTTTTTTGGACACCTTTTGCAGGGGGGGGTCGAAAATGTATTTTTAGGTCAGAGGCTAGGGAAGGGTTTTCTTCCGAGTTCCTTTACAGCCTTGTGTCCCACTTGGAAAGTGGAGGAGGAAGAGAGACTTGGCCGGCCAAAAACCTTGCTGCCTCTACGTAGGTCCTGGCTGGCTGGAATTGGAAGGAGTGGGATATTCAATCGGGCAGGAGAGGGGAAGGGGGGGGGGGACGGACGGACGGACGGACCCCCACCTCCACTTCTAGTGCCTCTTCTCCTTCCCCTTTCCTCCGTCCAAGGGTGGCAATTCTCCTCCTCCTCTGACTCCCGTTTTATAGGGGCCAAAGGAGAGGAGGACGAGGAGGAAGCGATGGTAATTCCTGTCAGGCCAAGAAGGAGAAGGAGAAGAGGAGCCCGGCCCCCCCGCTACCTCCCAGAATTAACTCTCCTCCTCCTCCTCCTTCCTTGCATTGGCTGGATAAGTTACTCCTCCCGTCAGAAGTCCGCCGGGGGAGACAGTCTTAAAGGGTGGGAGGAAGGGATTAAGAAGGAGGGGGACTGGTCAATGCAAAGGGGGAGGGGGGGGGACTCCTCCTTTGCCTCCCCACGCAATGGCCTTGGATGGAAGGGAGGGACTGGCCTCTCAGTCAGAGGCGAATGGAGGAGGAGGAGGACCCAAGTTTTATTATATCAGCAAGAGGGGTCGGCGGCGGGAATGAAAAAGGGGGAGGAAAACGCCCCCGCAGCGGAGGAGGAGAAAAAAAAAGATGTACTACGCGATAAAGAAATATGTGCACGGCGGGAGCAGTAAAAACCGCTTTTCTGAGGAGAAAAAGGATTGTGATGTGAGAGAGTCTTATCTCACCGTACAACGAATACCTCTTCCTTTTCCGCGGTCCCAGCAGAGGAGGAGGAGTAGGAGGTAATTGAAGTTGGCAAAGAACCCGGCTTAGGTTTGGAGTAGAAAACTCGGAGACGAGGACCAATTACGGGTTTGCAAGCGAGGAAAGGAAGGAAGGACGGACGGGCCGACGTCGCACTCATTAGAAAGGCAACAGACGGAGGAACTGAGGAGACTTTCTTTTGGCAGGGTGCCCCCCGCCCAAAGTTCGGGGCAAGAAAAATCCCAAAAGGGGGCCTGGAAAAGAGTATGGAAATTCTGCCAGTCTGGCTTCTCCCCTTCCGCAGGATCGAAGTACACGTGCATGTTCAATTCCGGGAGAGGGTTAAGAATCCCCCTTTTGCCTGCCGTGACTGACACGGAATACGTTCTCCTTTGGATTAGTAGCGGCAAATCGAAGAGGGGTCCCATATAACTAACCTCTTGCCTCTTCTCCCATTCCTCGCCGCCGCCGTTGTGATGCAGATTAGAGAGCTCTTCCGTGCTGCTCTCTATGTCTATCTCCCGTTAATAGCGACGCCGGGGACATAAAGGCAAGGCAAGAAGCCAAGAGGAGGCAATTCTCCCAACCCGGAATGTCCCCCCATCAATTCCGCCCCTCGCCCCCCATTCCACCAATCTCGATCTCTGCTCGCCCCTATCCCTAATGTGGTGCCCACTCACCTCCCGGCGACTGGCCTCGGCGGCGGTTGCTTCCCCCCTTTCGAGGAACGAAGAGGTTCAGGTAGAGACAGTCCTCGCTCTGTCTCGAAAGGTGAGGGCGGAGAAACTGAAGGTGTCTGAAAAAAGAAAACAAATTTGACAAATTCGTATTTGACTGCTACTCTTTCTTTGCTATTTAGATAAATCAGTGCCGCACTAATGCTCGACTTTGCCAATTTGATAGTTTGGATACCACCGTGATTTAAAAAGTAGGAAAACGTCGTTGACTCTAATAACAACTCAGGCGCGTACTTAGGGAGAGTAAGCCCTCCCAATGTTTTAAATGAGAGGGAAAACGGTGAAGATTAAAATTTCATCATGGTGCTGTACAAAAACGTCTTTGACTGACCTCAGCCTTGCCCTTGGCATCCTCTCCATGGCCTCCCTCTCGTCCTCGACGTCCGGCAGCCGCTGAGGGCACACCGGGCCAGGACTCGCAGCCTGGAGAACGCCCTTCCAAGGGGCGGGAGCGCGCGTCGGCTGCCACCTGGGATAACAAATGATAAGATTGCTCGTCTCTTTGGGGGTGGGAATTTTAATTCTGTTGACTTCTCCGGGCCGTAAAAAAGTACGAATATTTTTCGCCTACATGGATGTGACAAGAGCAGTAGTAATTCCCCAGTAGAAAGCTAAATTCAAGGCCATGACGGATTTTCGTTTGAAGTAGATGAGAAGATTGGGGGGAAAGCATTGGAAGTCGTATCTCCAATTGCAGCCTCGATCGCTGTCCTCAACTCCTTTTCTCCTCTTCCTCCTTTTCCCTTGTCATCGCACGTCAGTCAAAAAAGAAAACTTTCCTTCGGTCTCTTTCCCTCCCTCCCCCTTTTTCTTCCGTAGATATTTTTTTGTTGAGGGGGCTTTTAGGGCGATTGGCGATCGGAGGCGGCGTCTCACAAAACTTGGCTGAAAGAGGGGACGAAGCGAGGAGAAAAAAAGACATTTTCGGACAATTTCCATGCGAAAAGAAAATCGATGGCCTTGGCGAGAAGCCGATACAAATTTCCTCTCTCCCCCCACGCCCTCCCCGTGCAATTTATTTCGGCCTAGTTCGCCCCTCTCTTTCCCCCGAACCTAATAGCAATTCTCTCCCTTCTTTCGCAAACTTGCAGCCACACCCCAACCTGCAAGCAACCAATTCTCGTTGCCGCCACGCCCGCCCGCGCACCCGCCCGCCAAAACCTCCCATCAATTCTGCGAGAATTGGTGGGCGGATGAAGGAGGGAGAGAGGGAGACGAGGAGCAAATTTGCCTATGGGCGAAAACGGGGGGGGGGGGTGACGGGGTTTTTGAAGATGCGGGTGGGCGATGAAGGTGGGCGAACCCACTTCCGAAGGTCATTTGCAAAACG
>JAAUYB010181498.1_pt1 | contig 11192 bp, 5 predicted proteins | sample 7278071 | NCBI WGS metagenome assembly JAAUYB01 (sample SAMN14350121, study PRJNA611818) | marine sediment metagenome | isolation source: surface marine sediment (1.8m) | place: French Polynesia: Moorea | collected 2018-08 | reverse complement strand
TTTTGTGTGATGTCATCAATGACAAACAGATCGCCCAAAACCGTACCATCGACCTCTAGAGGTGAGATGCAGACGATCAGTTGTCGACCGCCGATATTGACACTCTCCAGCTGTCGATTGGGCGATAGCTCCAGCACCTCATCGGCCAGCCCTCCCTTTTGCCATGAGCCCATCTCCAGGGTGTCGGACTGGGCGACCAGTTCACCTTCGGGGGAGCGAATCCAAATCGCCGTATCCGCCGTTGAACGGTAGTTAATTACTTTCGTCAGGGCCTCGTTAGAGGGCATTGACTCATCCATCCAGGCCACATCTTGGCCAAATCTTTCAGCGATTTCCATCGCACTTTCCTTGTGGCCCTGGATCAAAATTTGCTGCATTCTAAAGTTGCTCCAGGCGGTCATGCCACCACAGCCGAGAATAGATGCCAGCACCATGCCAGCGGTAAGGCGGAATTGAATACAACCTGGGTCAAATTTCATTGGAATAACGAGCAGACAGCACAGAGCAGATTTGTTTATCTGTAATGACTTTATCCAGACAAGCTGAGATAACCCTGATAAATCGCCCAGATGAACCTAATAGAAATGGCCGAATATTTAGTCGTTTTTTCAGTATTCTAAAGTCAGACCTGAAAAGCGATTCCCCTGGCTAATATCGCATTACTCTACAGCAACTTTCTGGGTAAACGCAGCCATGCTTTCAGATCTTCACAGTTAATGACGATGTTGATAACGATTGGGCAGGGCCTGATCATTGTCCGTCTTTTCAACTGTAACAACAGACACCATCCAAGGCTTTCTCCAGGTGAGTGACCTAACGCTTTATAAGGTCCAGAAAAATGCTGGAAATTTTCCTGTTTAGCTGACTCTGGACTTAGATCGAAGTCTCCCTTCGCCATCCTAAAGGACGTCCAGGGGTGTTTTTCTATCAACGTGCGTGCCCTATAAACTCTTCTTTGCTGACAAAAGGTGATAACAATTTCAAGCAGGCTGTACAGCGAACAGCTTACAAAATCATCGCCGTTGCTGAGCCGAGGGATAATGCTGCAATGTACCGGTACATGATTCTCTCGCTCTGTTCTTAACAAATCTGTTCTTAACAAATATGTTGTCCAGAGATCGCCCTCGCCATTGGAGCGGAGTTTTCCTCCTGCTCCACCCCAGCTGGATCGAATCAGCAGCATGCTATTTCAGGGCAGCCATCGTTTAATCCCTCTGGCAAAATTGCATCACCTACCCAGGTTTAAGTAATTAATTTCTGAAATCTAAGGAAAAATTCAGTAAGGTATCGTTCAATAACACTCGTGAACGTCACTTTTCTAGGGGCGTTCTGTAATTCATTCACTCTGACTATGGTTCAGTCCAAACCAATTCCACAGACATTGCCCAGCTTTGAAGCGGCTTTAGGGCAGCCCTTGGCCAAGGCGTCCATCAGCGTTTTGCAAGTCAATCTAGGGCGTAAGTGCAACCTTAGCTGCAGCCATTGCCATGTGGAAGCCGGACCCCACCGCACTGAGGAGCTATCGGCTAATGTGTGCGATCAGCTGGTAGAAATGATTCATCGCTTTCCACAAATCCAAACGGTGGATTTGACCGGTGGTGCACCGGAGATGAACTATGGCTTTCGGCCTATTGTGGAAGCGGCCCGCACCCAGGGTAAAGAGGTGATTGTACGCTCAAATCTAACAATCTTTTTTGAGCCTGGCTATGAGGATTTACCTGACTACTTTGCTCAGCACCAGCTGCGGGTAGTGGCTTCTCTACCCTGTTATCTAGAAGACAATGTGGATAAAATGCGGGGTCAGGGAGTTTACCAGGACTCGATTCAAGCTCTACAGCTTCTGAATCAAAAAGGCTATGGCCACGATCCAAACCTGGTGCTCGACTTGGTCTACAATCCGCCAGTGCCCACCTCTGAAGATTTTTCCCTAACGCCAGGACAGGCGGGCTTAGAAAAGGACTATAAGGCCTATCTCACCGAATATTTTGATATTCAGTTCAACAGCCTATTTACGATTACTAATTTGCCCATTGGGCGGACTAAGTTTCATCTCAATCATCGTCAGCTGCACCAGCCTTATCTACAGTTTTTAGCCCAGCACCATAACGCTGGCACGGTAGAGCATTTAATGTGCCGCAATGAGCTGTCTGTGGACTATCTGGGACAGGTGTATGACTGTGACTTTAACCAAATGGAGGGAATTCCCGCATTGGATGCGCAAGGTCAACCGGTGACTATCCAGTCGCTGCTCGACCGGGGCTCATTGGATGTGATTGACCGGGTGCAAACCCGACCCTATTGCTATGGCTGTACCGCTGGCAGCGGTTCTAGCTGTGGGGGCTCCCTGGTTTAGAACGGCACGGGTTCTGGGGTTATTTTTCATCAAAATCGTCAAAATACACTTAATAAGGAGTATGACTAATGAAACGTTTGAAACGTTCTGACAACGACTTTGGCAATCCTCTGCCAAAGTTCACCAAGTGGCTGATGAAATCTATGGCATTTGCGTTTATGGGAATGGTGCTATTGGCGGCTGCTCCTGCCATGGCTCAGGAAGCTGCTGGCGGCGGGGGTATCCAGGGGACGCTGCAAAATGCACTCAACTGGATTGAAGGACTGGGTGCGATCGCACCCATCGTCTTCATTATTATGTACATCATCATCACCGTCTCATTTCTGCCCGCATCGGTGGTAACCCTGGGGGCTGGGGCTGTGTTTGGTATCGTAAAAGGTACTATTTTTGTCTTTATCGGAGCCATGCTGGGGGCTACGGCGGCCTTTTTAATCGGTCGCTACTTGGCTCGCGACTGGGTATCTAGCAAAGTATCGGGCAATCGTATCTTTAAGGCGATTTACGATGCCATTGAAAAAGAAGGCCGTAAAATCATCTTTTTGGTGCGTCTTTCTCCCGCCTTTCCGTTTAACCTGCTCAACTATGCTCTGGGTTTGACAAACGTTTCCTTAACTGACTATGTATTAGGTACAGTGGGTATTTTACCCGGAACAATTCTGTACGTGTATCTCGGCGGGATTGTGGGCAGTGCAGCGGCTGGACGAGAAAGAACCACAGCTGAGTGGGCCTTTTTGATTGTCGGGTTGATCGCAACGTTTGCCGTTGTCTTTATTGTTACCAAGGTGGCACGCAAATCTCTCCAGGAAGCCATTCCTGAAACCAGTCAGCCCGTATCGTCCGAATCCTAATAATTAACGACAAAAAACGATGTCAGTTGAAGACCTGCTTGTTGGCATCGTAAGTTTTTTAACATTGCTGTTTTAGAGGATGAACCGAAAGAAACATGTCTGCGGTCTGTTGATAGCCGCTATCTTGATTCCGGTCTGTTGGCGATTGGTCTGTGTCTTATTTGACCACCAAGCATTAGCAGCTCTGATTCACAGTGCCGGTGATTGGAAAATTGGAGTTTTTCTCGGTGCCCACACCATTGCAGCCGCGGTGGGGATACCCGGCACCGTGTTAGTGATTTTAGGAGGCGCACTATTTGGACTGATCTGGGGCACCTTCTGGTCAATTTTGGGGGCTACCGCGGGTGCAGTGGTGGCGTTTTGGCTGGCTCGCTATCTGCTTCGGGATTGGTTTGAGCGCCGATTTAGTCGGCATCCTCGCTTTGCAGGGCTATTTAAACGCCTGGACCATACGATGGAGAAACAGGCCCTATCCTGTGTGCTAGCCGTTCGGTTTGCGCCGATTTCCCCGTTTAACGTGGTTAATTTTTTATTTGGGTTGACCAAAATTTCCGTAACGCCTTACACCGTCGGTACCCTGATTGGCATTATCCCTGGCACCATGGCCTATACCTGGCTCGGGGTGACGGGAGTGGATGCCCTGGGCGGCGGTGATTGGTTGCCTGTGATGGCCTGTTTAAGTGTGCTGGCAGTGCTATCGCTAATGCCAATTTTTGCTCAGAAGTATCGCCGCCGTCAGCTGCCCTAGTGGCATGCCAAGGCCTGTTAAAACACTGTAGGATAGGCCCAGATCAATGGGATAGTGAAAGTGTTAAGGCAATTTTCTGGGCCTGGCGGACGTGCTGTCATCAGCAGACAGGGTCGACAATATCTGCAGCGCCGCTGCCGCAGATTGATGATGGTCCTGGTCCTGATCCTGGTGTTAGGTCTGACATTATTTACGGCCCCAGCGCCGTCCCAAGGCATCAAGAACCAGGAGAGTACGGTTCAAGAAGAGATCCTTTCAACCGCCTGGATTGAGGTGGACGGTCGGCGTCTGTTTGAAATCGCTGAGGTTCAGGGGTTCACCGCCCAGCAACGGGCCAATGTCATCAATAGTGAACTAAGTGAACTGGTTGAATCCAGTGAACGATTGTCCGTGGGGGTAGATACCACAAACTATACACCGATTATCTACAACGGTCTTACCAGACCGATTATCAACAACGGTCTTACCCGATGGTCACGACAGCTGTTATCGGTAACGGCTAACGATTTGCGTCTGACTGAGCCCGATGTAGCGCCGCAAAAAGACACCCTGGAGCGTCAGGCCCAGATCTGGGCCGACATCATTGCAGCGGGGGTGAAGCAGGCACGGCTAGAGCGGGGCGGCAATTATTTACTTAGAGCAACGGTGATCTCGCTGTCTGTATTGTTGGCAGCCCTGGCCTGCCAATATTTGCTGGGCGATCTGTGGCGACGCTATGTGCTGCCATTGGTGCCACTCACCGTTACGCAATCACCCGCAGGAGCAACGGGGATTAACCGCACCCAGTTTTCCCTGGCACGATTTCTAGCTCAACTGTTGCTGTTACTCCTGCGGGTAGTCCTCTGGCTATGGGCCCTGCTATTTGTGGTGAAACAGTTTCGGGTAACCCGGGCCTGGGCCAATCGTCTTCAGGATGGGCTAGTGTCAACGTTTGTCAGGCAGTCGCTGCGGCTGGGGGAAACAAGTTTATCCATTGCGGATGTCTTGGCCTTACTTGCCTGGCTGGGGGGGCTCATCCTGCTGGCTAAGATGCTCACCAATGTGCTGCGATCGCGCCTGCTCCAGGCCTCAGGGCTGAGCCTGGGGATGCAGGCCGGGATTTCTATTCTGGTGCGCTATGTCATTTTGTTTATCGGCATCATTGTCATCCTGCAGTTGTGGGGCATCGACCTCAGCTCCCTCACCTTGATCGCCAGTGCCCTGGGTGTGGGTCTGGGTTTAGGGTTGCAAAATATTGCCAAGGATATTAGCAGCGGTCTGGTGCTGGTGTTTGAACGCCCCATCCAGGTGGGGGACTTTATTGAGCTGGGAGGGCAGATGGGCATCGTGGACCGCATTGGTCCCCGCAGTACCGACATCCGCACCCTGGACCAGGTATCGATCATTGTGCCTAACTCCCGGTTTTTAGAGAAGGATGTGATCAACTGGAGCCACCGCAATCCCCTTTCGCGCATCCATATTCCCGTAGGGGTGGCCTACGGCAGCAATCCAGAAACGGTTAAGGAGGTCCTACTGGAGGTAGGGCGTGACCATCCCCAAGTGGTAGCGGCTCCGGCTCCGGAAGTGTTTTTGCTCGGATTTGGGGACAGTTCCCTGGAGTTTGAGCTGCTGGTATGGATTCGTAGACCCCAGCAGTACCCCCAGATTCGCAGCGATTTAAACTTTGCGATCGCGACCGCTTTCCGTAAGGTCGGTATTGAAATCCCCTTCCCACAGCGAGACATCAATCTACCCGAGGTCCCACTAACGGTAAAACTAGCCGACGACAGTCTAAGTTCCCTATCCAAACAGCCAACATCGGATAATTCTCGGGCCAGTGAGCGCTAGAGACAGCCATGCCGCCGTCAATAACCACAGCTCGATTATGCATCCGTGAATTTATACTGGCGAGACCGTTTGTCAGCTAGTGCATCGGCTACTGCCACTAATCCTCCGCTTGGGGATGCCTTCCCGGACAGTAGATTCGTCAGTAAAGGTGTCGGTACTGCTCGGTTGCATTGCGAATGTCGCTTTTGCCGGCGTGATTAGTACCAGGAGCAATATCGTCAGGGAAAATTGTTTCATCATAAAACCATGCAACTGCTATGTGATCGGTGGTGTAGTTGTCAGTCTATTCAGCATGAAACGCCAGCTGCCAAATTGTTTATGTGACAAACAAGTTTGAAGTTGTTGCAGAGGAGGGAACGCAACAGTGGCTAGCCTGGAGGGGGAAGTTTTAAGGCTCTAGATCCAGACTACTGAGGCCTTGGAAAACAGCGACGAGATCTGTTCCATAGAACAACTTCAGACCAAGGGAACTCTGTTCTTGGCTGTAGTTGCTGCTATTACCGTGGAACTGCAACACATCCACAGTGGCGTTAAAGTCAGTGATGGTGACATAATCTGAGTCTCCACCCGTGCTGTAGTAAGCCTGGTTGGCATCGCCAATGATAAAGGTGTCGCTACCAGCGCCGCCGGTTAGAAAATCGCGCTCCAACATACCGACAGAGAACGCATCAGTACCGTTGAGACTATCGTTACCGGTTTCACCGTAGAGGCTGTCGTTACCGCGGCCACCCACCAGGGTGTCGTCGCCTGCCTCACCCAATGATTCAGGGGTTAGCTTAATCTCAATCAGGCCAATATACTCGTCACTGAAGTGGCGATCGTCCCATCGAGCCAGACTTTCACCGCTCATGACGTAGTTCATAACGGCATAATCCTGAAGGCCGTTATGGTCGTCTGGTTGACCGGGGCTCCAGTTGGTATAGATACCACTGTTGTCTTGACCCACAATGTAGTCGCTGACCTCACCACTGGCCCAGGTCCAGGTGCCTTCGTTGGCGGCATCCGAGAGACCGGTCCAGAACATAGTGTTGGTGCCAAAGGTGGACTGAATCCAGCTTTCCTCTGCCGCATCGTTGATGGTGACCAGGTTGCCGCCGAGGCTTTCAGCATAGGCTTGGGCCTCGGTCCAGAGCATGGCGGAGTCTGTCAGTAGGTAGACGCTGCCGTTATGGACAAAGCCTTCACTTACATTTAGGGATAGCTCTTTTTCGATGATGCCCTGCCATTCCCAGTCCCCCTGGTTGTCATCCCAACCCTGGTTGTTCCAGTTGAGGATGGCATAGTCTTGGGTGCCGTTGCCATCATCGTGAGGTTGTCCAGGGGCCCAGTTGGTGTAGGTAACGTTTTGGCCGCTCACCCATTCAAACTGACCTTCCTGGTTTTGGTCCGTGAGACCGGTCCAGAGCCAATTGTTTTGGCTTCCGAAGGTGTCCAACAACCACTGATTTTCAGCGGCATCGTTAATGGTGACCAGGTTACCCCCTAGGTTGCGGGCTGCATCCTGAGCGTTCTGCCATGTGGCGGCATCGCTTAAGGTGTAGAAGTTGCCGTTGTAAATCCAGCCGTCGGGGAGTTCAGAGTTCGTAGCCGGCGTTGTCGGTGTTATGACGAGTTCTTCAAACACTACATTAGCGCTAGTGGCAGGGTTTGTGGAGAGTTGGGCAATCTCAGAGCCACCGAGTTGTTGGTCATAGAGACGCACATTTTCCAACGTACCGGTGAAATAGTCTTCTATGAGATCTGCAGTCTGATCACCACTGCCCCATTGGTTGGCCCCTATAACAATTGGCTCAGCGTTGCCACTACCGCCAGAACTGCTGCCCAGTCCACCGGTGTAACCATTGGTATCCACCAGGGTGCCATCAAGCCAGAGTTCTAAGCCTCGGGAGCCAAAGGTTACTGCTACATCATAGGTCTGACCAGAGTTAACAGCGGTTTGAACGTAATACGTCTGGTCGGTACTTTGCAACCGAGCAATCAGCTCTCCGCTTTGTAGATGCACGGTGAAATGTCCACCTGTGTCGTAATCCATCGAGTCCTTAGACAACAGCCCCTGCATGGTCCACGTGTTTTCAGCCTGGAAGCTGAAGCTCAGGGTGCCATTGTCCAGCAACAGGCTGGAATCATGATTAACGGTGACGACATCGTCTCCGTCAAAGGAGGTGGTGGGTGTCTCAGGTGACGACTGATTCACCTCCACCACTAATTTGGGGGCAGAGCCACTTTCTGAGGAATACAAATCGACGCCATCACTGCCGGTGGGTAGTAGGGCCAATCCATAATTTTCGGAAGGATTGCTTTGCCATTGTCGGACGGCCTCGGTGATATCGAGTTGTAGGATACCCAGCTCAACAAAACCATTGGAATCGGTAATTGCTGTAGTGCCAGCTTCTACACCATTCGTTTGAATGCCACTGCCCCATTGGTTCCAGGTGTCGCTTTCGGTCCAGCTTTGCAGCATTTGATAGACTTCAAGCATGTGGCCTGAGCTGGTGACCTCGAATTCCAGGATGGCGGAGTCGATGGTGTCATCGAAGGCAATTTGCCCGGCCCCAGTGCCAAAGAGATTATCGAAGCGGATTAAACCGTGGGCTGGCGCTCCAAAACTATCCGTATCAATTTCAATCGCATTAGCGTTGCCGTAGTCGGTGCCTGGGTTATATCCCCAGAGAAAGGTATCGGTGGTGCCGGTGTAGCCGTTGACCCCTTGCTGGAACGATAGGGTAGTGGCTGTTTTGGCAACGCCGGTGGCGTTGCTGAAGTCACCGTAGAGGGTGTCATTTCCGGACTCACCGTAGATGTGGTCACCACCGGCACCACCGTAGGCGATGTCGTTACCAGCACCACCCCGCAAGACATCACTATTCTCACCAGCAGGAAGATCCTGAGGGGTGTCGGGGGAGGTGCTAGAGTCAGTGGATTCCTCTGGTTGACTAGGGGTATCCGGGGCAGCTACCGCGACAAATTCTACATAGTCAATGCGGGCCCATTCACTACCCTCATTATTGGCATTCAGCTCCAAGACTGCCCCAGTATTCAAGCTGATGGCACTGCCGACGGTACGGGTGACAAAGTTATCAGCCCCAGCCAGGCTGTTGCCGAGATCTTGGTTCAAGACCCAACTGTCTAGTTGGGTACCGTCTAGGGAAACAGTGACTGGGGAATTACCATCGTTTTCGTCGTAGTAGCCAATAACAATGTTGTATAGTCCTGCCGGTCCATCAAATGTGGTGGATGCCGTGAGACTAGAGCCGGTTTTAATCAGTTGTCCACCAGAGGAGAAGTTTTGAGATTCAAAACTGACATCTCCAGAAAGAAGCATATTTTCTGCTTCTACCCGAATGGGGTCAGGAAGGGCCGGGGCCGGGGCATCAACTTTGATGAACTGGATGTAATCAACGTTGGCCTTATCATCGCCATCTTTGGCTCCGCTCAGCTCAATCAGGTCAAACTTGCCGATATGGATGCCTTGGGCCACCGTACGGGTAATAAACGTAGCCAGACCTGGGTCATTCGACCCCAGGTTTTGATCAGCGTACCATCGGTCTAATTCTTGATTTTCTACGGAGATTGTCAGCTCGGCTGCTCCTGAGTGAGTATCATAATAGCCAACAACAATGTCGTAATAGCCTGTTTCACCACTAAACAGTGTGGTTGCCGCTAAGTTTGATGATTCACTATCAGCTTCTACATAACTTCCCTCATTAGCAAATGCTGCTGATGTCACATGGTACTGTCCTGACAGGTCCATGTTCTCTACCTGTAGTATGAGACTAGCGTCTTCAGAATCAATAGATCCTGACACTTCTGTACTCGTCGCTGTGACAGCTTCCAACGTTATGTAATCGATCGCGGCGAAGTCCAGCCAGTTCGCCGTGCCTTGAATCTCGATGACATCACCCTGGTCCAATGTGATATTTAAACCCAGCGTCTCGTCATGGGTAGCAAAGTCGTCTTGGTCAAACGCCCAGCTATGTAAAGTTTCACCATTTAAGAGCACCGTTGCTGCAGCACTCCCTAGAATGTTGTCGAAGTAGTTAGCGTAAAGGTTGTAAACCCCAGACGCACCGGTATAAGTGTAAGTAGCGGTGCCGACTCCCTCTGTAAAGTTTGTAATGACGGCATCCCCTGAAGCATAAACACTGTTTAACTGGGTATATCCGTTTCCCAGAACCATGTCTTCGGTTTCGATACGGATGTCAGCTTGCTGACCATCGTTGCCGCCTAGAAACTGATACGGGGTTTCACTGGAAGTATCGGTTTCGCTACCTTCAGCATTGGACTGGGATGTCAAGATATCCAAGTAGTCCAGGCGAGCAAGATCGAGATCTTCATCTGAATTCCCTTTGAGGATGATTTTGTCACCTTTGACTAGGGTGACGCCAGAAATGGTGTGTGTACCCAGTCCATCGCTACCGTCCAGCTGCCAATCATATTCTGTTTCTGCCCCTTGACTTTTAACCACTAGGGTCATTTCGGCCGTACCTGCCGCTTGGTCTGCATAACCCACTACTAGGTCATAGGTGCCACTGGGGCCAGTAAAGGTAGTTTTAGCAGTACCTCGGCCTTGAGTTTTAATTACACCGCCGTTTGATGCCCCTGTGTACTCATCTTTGTTGTAGTTTTTGAGCTTCATGTCCTCCGCTTCAAGGCGCATCGAGAAGTCGATGGCGGCGAGGGCTTCCTCAGCACTGGATATAGGCGGCGCGGACGGTGTTTGAGCCTGGCCTACATTATTGTTGATGATAGCCACCGGAACAAAGAACCCATCACCGTAGAGCACATCGTTACCGGAGCCCCCGTCTACATTGTCTTGGCCATCTCCTCCCGTCAGTAGGTCTTCGCCGCTGCTGCCGCTGAGTTGGTCATCGCCGGTACCGCCATCGAGCACATCATTGCCGGTTTCTCCTTTCAGTACGTCACGGCCTTCGCCACCCACTAGGGAGTCATCCCCACGGCCACCGGAGAGAATATCGTGGCCCGCTTCGCCAAAGAGTTTATCGTTATCGTTTTCACCAGCGAGAAAGTCGTTGCCCTCACCACCGAACAGCATGTCTTCGCCATGCCAACCGTAGGCAATGTCATTGCCCGCATCGCCGAAGATGAGGTCGTTGCCGGCCTTGCCGTCCAGCAGGTCATCGCCACCCGCGCCACTGATTAAGTCTTTTTGGTCGCTCCCGGCCAGAATGTCGTCGGATTCCCCCCCACTAATCACGCCGCTACCGCTGACCTCATTGTCGGCGGCTGAGGTTTCTTCTCCAAGAGTTTGGGCGTGCTCCTCGATTTGCTGCCACCAGGTGCCCCAACCCTGTTCGAGCACTTGCACTTCAAACTTCTGGAACCAGGTGCCCCAACCCTGTTCGAGCAGCTGATTATCTACTTCCTGGAACCAGGTACCCCAGCCCTGTTCTAAAAG
>JAAUYB010040358.1_pt1 | contig 11193 bp, 5 predicted proteins | sample 7278071 | NCBI WGS metagenome assembly JAAUYB01 (sample SAMN14350121, study PRJNA611818) | marine sediment metagenome | isolation source: surface marine sediment (1.8m) | place: French Polynesia: Moorea | collected 2018-08 | reverse complement strand
TGAGGCGATATCAGATTGAACAGATTATCGAGATTCTCCAAGACGAGGAACTGCTATGAATGACATGATGCAATACAAGGATTATTTCGGGTCTATTCACTATAGCGATGAGGATAAAATCTTCTACGGCAAGCTGGAATATATCCGCAATCTCATCAGTTTTGAAGGGGAAGATGTGGCTAGTCTGAGGGCAAGTTTTGAAGGAGCAATAGATGATTATTTGGCTCTTTGTGATGAAAAAGGAATTGAACCAGAGAAGCCATTTAAGGGAAGTTTTAATGTGCGTGTAGGAAGCAAAATGCACCGTCAGGCGGCATTATTTGCCCAACAACGAGGACTCAATCTGAATAAGTTAGTAACGGATGCACTGGAACGTTATCTGACAGAAGAATCATTAGAAAAAGGGTAGTATTAGGGGTTAAATTATTAAACATAAAATCGATGAAAACGATTCAAATTCAACTACCGACAACGGTTTTTTCATCCCTACGGAAAGCTCCAGAGGAATTCGTTCAAGAAATGCGAATAGCTGCCGCCGTCAAATGGTACGAACTGGGTGAAATTTCCCAAGGGAAAGCAGCAGAAATTGCTGGATTAACTCGCGCTGAGTTTATCAATGCTCTTAGCCGATATAAAGTCTCGTCTCTGCAATACACCGAAGCTGAACTTCAAGAGGAACTAGACCTATGATTTTTTTTGCGTTGATTGACTGGCTTTTTTCTTCTCTGGTAACTCTGGAATAGGCGACGAATTCTTGTCATCTAAGAGCTTCTTCGCTTGAAGATGATATTTCTTTAGCGTAGACCCCTTGCACTTAAACCCCTGTTCTGAAAAAATATCCGCAATCTCATCATAACTGTAACCCATTCCTAACGCTGACTCAATCCGTAGTGATTGACGTTCAACCACTGAGCGCAAGAACCCAGGGGTCTGAGTCTTTGGCTTAAGCTTTGACAATCGTTTCTGTAACGCTAGTTCCAACGGAGAAATTTTTGTATCCATCTTCACTCCCTAATCAACAAGACAAAGTTGGTATCTTAATCTATTTAACCGCAGCATAACAGATAAGAAAACAGTCTGAATATACCGCCTTCGGCAGTTTGTACTCTACCGATCTAATTATCCCATAAAATCCTCGGTTAGAATATCACACCTTATGTACTTTTTTACTAAGGGATATCTTTCCATAGCGGTGCGCCAATAAAATTGGCGATCGCACCCAGGCATTACTTAGCTAGATTACATCAAGATACTTTACTCAAAATCGATAAAAATGTTATAGTATCTAATACGATTATTGATGCACTACTTAAGATTTAAAAAAATACCTATTCCTGCTTGAGCCACTGTTTATTCAGCAACGCCGTAATAACAGGATTTAGTATGAGTACTTGGTTTGATCGACTATGTTTATTCAGTTAGGAGTAGCTAGGCTATGGTCACTCTTGAAAAAGAAAATATTCTTTTCCTAAATCAAGCAATTGATTATATTCGGGATTCTAGTGATGATAATTTTCTGGAGACTGGGATAAAAATTGATCCCACACGTATTGAGCTACGCCCAGGTCATAAATTGATTCTTACTGCAACTGGTTATAATATCGGTCTTAACCTTCAAGGTCCTTTACCTTGTCAACTTGAATGGAAGGTGCCACAAATAAATGCACGTTGGAAAAATAGTGATATAACTTTATTTAGTTACTTGCTTAGTCTTGCACCACTTCAGTTTGATTCCCCATTAGATCCTAGTCAGCCTTATCCCTTACCATCTGAGTTTATAAGTGTATTAGTTAAGCAATATGGCAATGGTAATGGCATCACTGAAGATGTTGAAAAAGAATTAGTGAACTTGGTAAAAAATATTGCGTTGCGGTTTAGGCGAGCTGATAGTAATATAACCAGCGAGCTTGGTGGTGGATATCATGCAAGGACATTAGTTAATCGTTATAGAGCATTTAGTGAAGAAGATTTAGTCAATAGAGAGCGAATTTTGGCTTGGCGAGAATTGCCACGTGTTAATAACGAAATAACAAAGTTGATACCTCCATCTGATTCTGATGCAAAAGGTTATCAAGATCTTACTTGCAGACAATCTGGTTTTGTTACCCCTTCTCAAGCTGTTCCAAACCAAGATTATAATGCTTTGATTCGAGCTGCAGATACACAAATTAGAGTTTTAAATCCTGAAATTGAAGTTCCAATTTTTTACAATGCCAACAAAGTTTACCAAAATGTAGATACCAGCATTAAGGATATCGAACAAGATTTTGGTCTTGACGTTTTTTCAATTGTTCGTCCTGTTTCAAAGGCGTATATAAAAGCATTAATGAAAAAATCTGATGCGGTTAGAGAGGAAGGCGGAGATGGATTGAAAAACATTGGACTATTTCCTGCTTACGATGATGAGGCTCCAGAAAATACTGAGTATTTGCTCCCACTTAGGTTCGCAAAATTGGATGATCTGGAACCTGATATTCAAAGACTAAATATTATTCTTCCAAAAGAAAATGATAATAAAGAAGAAAAATTACGAAATGTCATTAAAGAAGCATTACTGATTGCCGCCAATGATCGTATCACTTTTGATTAATTCAATTTAGAGCAGTAAGTCTATGAATCAGCTATTTCTTTTCAATACACTATGGCTCGAAGAAAATAATGTATTTCGCCCCAATGATCCAGGTCTCTTTTTACCAGAAACCAAGGTTTTATTGTTGAATTCTTCATCTGAACGACAGTGGTTACAAGCCCGCTTAGTGGTTGAATTGTCAGTAGAAATTCGTATTGATTTAGAACTTATTGCACCTGTAGAGCTTGATGAATCTCAGGGACAGTGGAATATTTTAGATGATAAACCTATTTATCTGAAAAGAGCCTGGATTGGTAAACCCAGAGTCCCGAAGGATATTTTACGAATAGGCTTAGGACCGATTGATTATTTCTCTTCTAATGTGGCTTTACAAAAGCATAATGGAGATTTGAAAATAGTAACTTTTGATTCTCATTTGAGTGGTATTCCACTAATCGAAGCTCCATTTAGTGAACATCCTTTAACTTTAGTAAATGGGAAAGTAACATTATCTGTTGATCTAGTTAGTGGGATTATAGAGTTTGGCGAAGGGAGCTTTTTGACTAAAATAGCTTCATCTTATCAAACTAAATATACCGGTATTAGGGCAGTCCATTGTACGAAGCTTCAATCTAGAACTTTTCAGATTAGCCTTACAGAACAAGAACCTAAAGAACTAGTTTTACAGTTTACTCCTCTTTTTGATATAGACGAAAACGAACAGCGGTTCTTTTTGAATCTAGAGCTGGATGATCGGCTAACGTTTATTGGTGATATACTCCAATCAACTTCAAATATTACAAATAATAGTGATACAGAATCAAATCCAGAAGATAGTGAGGATGAGATTCAATCATATAACGGTTTAGTTCCAGCATTTGAGCTCAAAAATTATCAACTTGCTGTACAACTTGAACAAACATCAATTTTATACCGTCCTAAGTTGACATCACTTTACCTAGTAGGTCTATCTAAGTTAGATAGAACGGAACCTCTGTGCGAAGTTATTTGTTATGGAACCAAAAATGAACGGGGAGAATCGTTTGCTTTGTATGCTCGTCAGGTTGATCTGCGCTTAAGAATTGGTTCACCTTTTATTCGAGACAATACTAATCTTCCGGGTTTAGTGATTGATAAGATGACTGTTACTGACCTTGAGAGATTGCCTAATAAAATTCATGGTATTGTTCCTGGAATGTTGGGATATATCAAAGAGGGACTGAAATCCCTTGTTCTTGCTGGTCAGCCGATAGTTGAGCTTGAAAAAGTTATAAAATTACTTAAGAGAGAAACTCCTTTACCTATTTTTCGGACTGGTGACATCTCAACTGAACTTGTTTGCTATGAAAGTTTACCGACGCTCACACGTGAGGTATTAGAAGATGCAGACGATAAACAGGCAGAATTTGAAATGTCACTCAAGGAACTGACACCAAATGTAGAAAATGAACAGGTAGCTCCTTTACAATTTAGAGGAAAAACGATGGAATGGCCTATGCTAGACATAGATCATCTCCGTCTCCGAAACTGGTCATTATTACCAAGTGAATATATTGGTAAACTCAACTCGTCTGATGATTTTGAGCAACTAAAGCGTTTTGATACCCTACATCCTATAGTAATCGCTGGTATCAGAGAAGGGGAGGAGTGGACAACTGTGTTCCATGTTATCAAAAAAGTAATCCGTGCTATTGAATTAGGTGATGACGTAGAAGAAGATGATTACAGAAATGTTCAATCTTTTCGTTATCCAACTAATCGATGGAATGAACTAGATGCATTGAACCACTGTGAGTCAGTTGGCGGCACCTTTCTACAAGGTAGTTTTTTCTTCTTAGAAGATGGAAATCCAGATACGCCTAGCAATCCACTCCAAGCAGAACTAATAGCTCTTAATAAGCGCATTCAGGAAAATCCATCAGAAGGGAATATAGCTCTTGCCGAGTCCAATAGAGCTCACGGTATAAGAGCTACAATGGGCGACAGTTTGCATTCAACTCGCATCAAACTTAAAGCAGGAGAAGATGACCAGCGCATTTGCGAGGAGATTGTGCCGGTCAAACCTCCGGTTGATTTTCAAGAAGCATCAATACGCCCTGTTTTACAAGATCATGAAGTTGTATTTGACTTTAATAATATTCAACTATCGGTCGATGTTAACCGAGAAGGAATACCTGATAATCCTCTCCCCCCTGGGATTAATTTAGAAGCAGCAGTAGAAAATTTTAAAAATTTCATTCCTACTCGCAAAATGGACTGGTTTAAGATTCCCTTTGACTCCATTACAAAGGAATTTGGTCCTTTTGGTAACTACCGTATTCCTGGTTTAAAGGAAAGTTTACTCCTACTTAAGCTCGAAGCAGGTAAACCACTTCAAACAGTTCTACAAGAGTTGCCTCCAGAAAAAATAGGTGTATATTTTTTATTCAATCAGTTAATTGATGGCGGGATTGATGAGCTAGGTGTTAGTTATTCAGAGGGGGTTATCGATCCAGATTTACTTCAGCCAGGTTGGACAGGTTTAATCTTATTAAAACCTGGGTTTTCTATTGATGTACCAGGCTTGGAAAAACTGTTGGCACCGTTTCTCGGATTACAAATGCAATATCTAGCATTAACTGCCAATTTAAAAAGTGAAGCTGAAGATCCTAATTATTCAAGTGTTTATGGAGCCTTCCGTTACAGTGTTCCCAATCTGGAAAAACCTAAAATTAAAGATGAAACTGATGTCTCCTGGAGTCTGGGAAGCGTTGATATTAGATTTCGAGATCTTCAGGTAGTAATATTTGAAATTAAAGGTACTTTATTAATTCGCAAATTTTGGCGTACTACACCTGAAAATGTAGCCGAAGAACCGCAAGAATTTAAAATTCTAGGCCGTTATGAAGATTCATCTGCAGAGAATAATCCTACTGATAAGCCAAGAATTGTTTTGGAGGCTATTTCAAAAGATCCCATTAAATTTGAAGTAAATCTAGCATTTATTAAGTCGGTCTTATTTAAAAGCGTCAAGATTTATCTTGAAGGTATTGATAGTGAAGGGGTTGATCAAGCTGGGAGTTGGTTTGAGTTTGGGGGAGAAATAGAAATTGATAAAGATTGGAATCTAGGACCAATTAGCATAAGTGAAGACAAACCAATCAAATTTGACAAACTAGGGTTGCCCCTTCTTACTGACCCTTCGAGATTAAAGTGGGATTGGCCTTCAATAGAAATACCAATCACTCAAAAAAATCCGATTAATATTGGATTCGTTAGCTTTCAACTTAAACGTTTTGGAAGAGGAGATAGTCAAGTAACTAATGGGGCTTTACAAATAGCAGGAAGCACACCCTCTGATACATTCTCGTGGGCTGGCTTAGATGTTGAACTTTTTAAATATCCTGCCTTAAGTTCAAAGGCAGGGAACAGCATCGGTTTTGAGTTAATTGCAGGAATAAATGACAGTGGCGATAATGCTGGTTTGTGGATTCGCGGTCTAGATTTTAACAATTTGAATATAGAACTATTTCGTTTTTTGACTATTTCAGCTAAAAAAATTGAGGTTTTTAATGAAAATGAAGTTAAAGGACTATGGTTAAGAGAAATTAGCTTGAAGATTCTAGGAAAAGAAATCATAAAAAGTTTTTCTGCCATAATTTTTGAGCAAGATGGTCAACGAGGATTTGCAGGATATATTGAAGATCCATTTCCCTTTCACATCTTAGTTAAGATTGATTGGTTGCTGATTGCTAATAATGTTTATCTAGGTAAGTTAGCTCCACTGTTACTGACTCTTAGTGGAACTGGGAATAATAAATTATACAAGGCTATTGAATCACAATGTAAAGAAGGTCAACTAGGTGGTCAGGCTGTAGCTGGTCGTTGGGGCATTGGCATTGGATTTTCAATTCTCGAAGACGGGTTAAGAGCCAAGATGCTTTTTGTTGATGGAGGCTCCCTCGGTCTGATGATAGAATCTCCAGTTTTACGGGATTACTTTGGCATTGAAGGGTTTGCGATCGCATATATCAAAGGTAGGACCCCAGATGAAGATCACTTCTGGGCAGAAATTCGTGTACCAGCAGTTAGTGCAGAAGTATTTAACTTTCTTGGTGGAGTACTGGCTATTGAGGTATATCTCAATGGTGGCTTTGAACTAGATGTTGGGTTTCCTCACTTGATCGATGGATTCCGTAGCTGGGAGCGAGGCTTTGGATTTAATGTTGGTATATATGTAGGGCATGCGGGATTCTATCTGCGTTACACATATAGAGCTGATCCAAATAACGGTCTAGCAATAACAGTGGGAGGAGGCTTTGGACTTGCTGTTGGCTATGGAAGATACTTTGAGTTTGCAGGAGGGAGAGTCAAAGTATATGTTGGAATCGAATTGTACGGTGTAATTGAGGGAATTATTGTTCTTGTCAGTAGTTCAGGCTCACTCGCATTCGACAGTGCCGATCTTAAGGGAATTACTGGCATTGTAGTGCGAGGTTACGGAGAAATTGACGTTTGGGTTCTTTATGCACGTGTTGAAGTAGCAGCATTTGGGGAATCAGAGAGCCGATTGATTTGGTCTCGTGGTCAAAGCTCACTTTTACAATATTCTTTTCGTTTTGGACAAAGATTTAGTGCTAGTTGTCGTGTAGGAAAAGGATGGTTCTCATATACATTTAGATTTAGTGTTCAAGAAACGATGTCTTTTACAGGTTCTATTAACATTTAGTTTTTGTTTATTAGTGGAGGTTACATGGATATTGATATCATGCTAGTACCGGATTTTTTTCTTCCCAAGTGGACGAAAAGTTCTGATTATATTTACTTAATCCTGCAACCATATTTGATCCAAACAATAGGAGAAGAACAACTCTTAGCATATATCAAAGGATTTAATTATCCTGGAGCTGCTGAGGGTTCAATAGAGCGTCCTAACATCAAACTACGTTTATTTAATTTGGAAGAAGATCTTAACGAACGAGGTGAAGGGTTTGATTTAAATGATAATAGAGAATTTATTCCCGTACCTTTACCTGACACTATCCAGTTGACATTATCTTTAGTCAGTAATTCGAGCACTAATAATTCAAACGAACCTGTATTTACCTTACCAGCTAGAGACTATCGTAGTTTCTCAACGCTGATTTCTCATTCAAGGTTTGTTAAAGCGAATAAGATATATCCTCAAAAGTTTGCCATGCGGGATGAGAAAAATATTCCATACCGTTGGTGGAAGCCTGATGATTCTGAATTTCCTTATCAGCCTCAAAATTATGAACGACAGGCAACTTTTTCTCAAATGTTATTTCATCAAATGCGTGAACTAGAAGATAATCAATCTTTCCGACCCACTTCTGGAAATCTAGGAGACAAGGATAGAGAAGCCAATAAGCTAGAAGTTCAGTTACGCATTGCTTTCATGTTTGGAAAATTACTTCGAATATATGATCAAGAAGGACAACCTTTATTTACAAATTCCCAACGTTCAGAAATAATGCATGTTCCCAATCTTTTTCCAACTGAAAATCAGGATGATATTCCTATTGTTTCAAATGAAAATGAGGATAATATTCCTAATGAAGTTAAACAAAGATGGCATACCAATATTCATTCCCTTTGTGGATTAGTATACCCTATCGCAACGAAACAGCAGATTGAAGATTTATCGGACGATTTGTTTTCTGACAATCTACAAATTAAACTTGACCTTACTGTACCAGAGGATAATCAACAAGTTATTTTTTCTCCAGGTGATGTAAATACTATATCTTTTCCACCCGATAATATTTCTAATAATCCAATTACAAAAATATTTTCAGATTTACACGAAAACACGAAACCAGAAGAACCATCTATTCGCGTATCATATCCTGACCATTTGCCAGATCCAGCTAAACTTATTTTTGTTCTGAATAAAAGCCGAAATTTGCTCTTTGATGCAGAACTTACTCGTACAAAAAGTTCAGACAATACTGAGGACTTACCCCAGCAAACTTATTACTTCAGCTACTTCCCAGAACAAGACCGAGATTCAGATCCTGAAAAAAGGGGCTCTCATCAGAAGCCACCACTCCATCTACTCAAATGGAGCGATTATGCCTCAGTGTCCTTACTAACTTCTTCTTCTGAAGATACACAGCAGAATGATATCAAGTTTGATTTTAAGTTAGCAATTTCAGGTCGGTTTCGACCATACCGGCAGTTTCAGGATGCAAATGATCCTCCTTCACGCTATTTATTGATTTTTGAGCCCGACCAACGATTACCTACTATAGTTATTAAAAAGCTTATAGATAAACTAAACACAAATCCAGACGTAGATGACATTGAACTTTTAGCTTTTGGCTTGGAAACTCCAGACCCGACATTAGAAAATGATGTTCATGCTTTTTCTGACTTCCGTTTCTCTCAAATTAAAAAAAAGTTAGTGCACTTCGATAGAGATGAGGAAGAAAATCTAAACTCATACCGACCGGTCTTTTTCTTTGACGAATTGGAGCTTGCTCAATTTAATGCCTTGTCTACAAGAGCGAAGTTTCTTTTCACAGTTTCCGAGGAACCCATTCAAGGAGAATGGCAGGAAGAGTTTAATCCTGAATCAGATGAGCCTGATAAGAGGTGGAATTTCCTCTGGAGAAGTCAACCTAAAGATCCACCAACTTCACCAGAAGAAGATATTGAATTTAATGTACTTTCATTCAATTTGCCTGCTGAAACAGGAGGGTCACGTGAGTTAGCTGTTGTATTGTGGTACGAGAAAGAATTTGATTTCCACCTAGCTTGCTCAGCACGTCATCTATGGCTTTCTATTATTGCCAAATATGATGCCATAAAAAATTCATGGTTGATGAATGATAGTGAAGGAAGTTTAGCCGAAGTAGTAGCAGTTGATGGTTGGAATCATAAGGAACTTAATGTCTATTTTAAAGATGTAGAAAATCCAGATCAATTTAAGTTCTTAAATCCCCAATCAATGCTACTGCCAACATCAGAAAGCGATCCACTCCCAGGGAATAATAGTAATGTCTACATAGAAAGAAAGTATCTGTTTTCTACTTCTCAAGAGTTAGAAGATGAAAACAAACCAGATCCTTTTCCACTACCTCCAGATATCGATGAAACTGAAGAAACCCAGCAATATACTCTTGCTTACCCTACATGGCCTAGGGACTATACACCATTTCTACCTCCACGAATTAGCCAGTTAACAAAGAGCCAAAACGATCTGGTTGTAAGTTTAGGCTTTGAGCATCAATATGGAACTCAGCTTTTTGGGAAAGACCAAAACGGAAAAACCTGGGAAACGCCTTTTACTCCTTATCTAGACTGGATATTTACCGATCCCACAACAATTAAAAAGCCTGCTCAACAACTGCCCTTCAGCACATCAACCCCTATAAGGTTCCAGAGAGCATTAGAAGCAAAAGATGTCGAACATATTACAGAAGAATTCTCGACGAATGGCATCATTTTGTCAGAGATTCTTCAAACAGATGATATTCAAACTCAAAAACCCAACAAAGAGTGGACTATCAATAATCCTGGAGAGGAACTGCCTTACATTATTCGTAAAGAAAATGGACAGATAAATATCTATAGAGATGAATCATTCTTGCTTACCTTCTCCATTCCCCAAGCCGGAAATGGAGAAAATTCTAAGCTTCAATTGCAGGTTAAAGGAAGTTGGTTAAAAGCTGATGCTGAAAATGATTCTATAGAACTTAATCGTCTTGCCATTGAAACTCGTAAGGCAGCTCTTGAATTTAAATTATCTGACTCAATCTTTTTACTAATTAATGGATATATTTTTGATTGGCGATATGATGAAGACGAAGTAGATGGAAGTGGTCATGACCGTAATTTTAGTCAAAAGTTAAAGCCTATATATTTTCAAAAAAGAATTGAAATTTCTGGTCAGCCTTTGCAAGATTTATTACAACTTCTAGGGCAAGATATTTCACAAGCTGAACCTAATCCTAGAAATGGTTTTGTAGAAATTGATTTAGCTGAAAAAATACACGAAAATGTGAGCTTGCTTGAATGTCAACTTGAACTGCAACGCCCGCAAAATCTCACCTATCCAATAGTATCTTCATTTCAACTATGGAGTGCTCTTGATGGTGGAAAAGTAGCTCTAATCTATTATGAAGCTAGAATTAACTCTGTTAATTTTAGCCCTAACCGTAGTCTTATTATTACTGCGAGTAATGACAACACTGCAAGAGTTTGGGATTTCCAAGGACAAGAGATTCTTTTTTTGAATCATCCTACAGAAGTAACCAGTGCTCAATTCAATTTTAGTGGCTTACGCATCCTAACAACTGCCGTGGGTGATTCTGAGGGTGAGGTTAACCCCGCGGTTTACATTTGGAACTTGCAAGGATTGCAGTTATATACTTTGCCCCATGCTTCGGAAATTAAGGCTCTTCAGTTAAGTCCTAATAGCACTTACCTGCTTACTATTGCGAGCAATGATCCAAATGCACATTTATGGGACTTACAAGAAAAAGAAATCCTTTTATCCCATGCAACAACCATCATCAGTGCTCAATTTAGTCCTAATGGTGAGCGTATTCTTACTACTGCCAGTGAAGACTCTGAAGCCCGTTTATGGAATCTTCAGGGAGAGCAACTAGCTTCTTTTT
>JAAUYB010092953.1_pt1 | contig 11194 bp, 14 predicted proteins | sample 7278071 | NCBI WGS metagenome assembly JAAUYB01 (sample SAMN14350121, study PRJNA611818) | marine sediment metagenome | isolation source: surface marine sediment (1.8m) | place: French Polynesia: Moorea | collected 2018-08 | reverse complement strand
CTTCCCCTTATCCCCATTTTCCGAAAAAAAGAGGGGATGAGAGAAAAAAGGAAAGTCAAAAAATGCATTTCTCAGCAAGTTTTCCACCTACTTTCTTCTCTTATCATCATCTGAGCCATCGCTTCGCTATCCATAACCAAAAAGGCGTCGTCGTCGTATTTTTTCTCGTTGGTATCATTTCTCTCTCCCTTGCTTTCAACTGCTTCGTTACTTTTACGACTCATTCTTGCTGTTGTTTTTCGGGCAAAGCTGTGGCTTCTCAATTTTGCAAACGTTGCGGAAAATTCCCTGCAAGAAAAAAACCCTCTTATCTCTCGGGACCAACGTCATCAACTGAGCGGATGAGGAGAGGGACCACCGAGCAAAGGAAAGTGATGATTTCAAGGGAAGGGGGAAAGGGTTTTCCTTCCTTTTCCTCTCTCCCTTTCCCCGCCGACGACCATCCACGGTACTTTCTTTCCACCCCATAAGAAGGTACTGAGAGGGAGGGCATCCCTTCCCTTCCTCCCATTCTCCACTTTTTCCTTCTCTTCCCTTTTCTTTGGAGTTGAAAAAAGTTGGAGATTGATGAGAAGTCAGACGAGAGGGGAACGCGGGAAGAGGAACAGGGAGAAAACAACAAAAACAGTTAAAAACTGAGCTTCTGAAAGTCCTTCTCAGTTGCGTTCCCTCTTTTGCCCTCCCCCTGAATGCGAACGAAGCATATAACCTACAGAGGAAGAATTGGAGTGGTTTCAAGACCAGGTATTGACAGCCACGATCCTGAAGTCTGGAGATGGACGAACTGAGGGAAATTTGCGACCAAATTGGGTTTCTCGACGATAGAACCGGAGCACAAAAATGGACCCTCCTCCTCCTCCGCCCGCTTTCATCTCATCTTTTTCGGTCTTTCCTGGGTCGGTTGCGGTGATCTTCCTTTCTCTCTTTCTCTTCCTCCGCCCGCGGCGGCGGCCATCCAGCAAGAAGCAACAATCAATCAAGTCTGGTGGGAGGGGGAAGAGGTCATCATAGCAGAGCAGGAAAAGGAGCGGCGACCCCTTTTTCCGTGGGGAAGGAAGAGGGACCTATGACCATGCACTCTCTCTCCATCCCCTCTCGCTATCAGCCGCAGGAAGTGATATGGGGATCGGAGGAAGAGGTTGGTCGCCCGCTACATAGCAGGGGGAAGGAATGCACCAAAGTTAATAAAAATTAGGGATCTCTCAAAACGCCACACTGGCTAAAAAAACCGCTGCTGTTTGGGTTTAACCAGAATTAATGAAACTTCATGTCATACTTGAATCATATCGGCGATTTTACCATTTCGGATCGAGTGTGGCGGCGGCGGTGACCAGGATAGTGGGGAGCGAGGGAGAAATCAATAACTCTCTCTCGCGCAGCGCTCAAAGAAGGGTTCGGGTATAGGTCGAGAGATCGATCCACGGTAGGCCACACAATGTGCTGCAAACACTCTCCCAAGTTCCTTTCTTACGCATATATTTGTACGCGCTTTATGAAATGATATTTCAGTGACATGCAGTTGAACATTTCGAACGGGCCTACTCGCATGACATCAAAGACTTGGTCGAATGGTAAAGTGGGGATACTGCCCCGAGCAGTGGCTTTGGGTCCGATACGAATATGGTAAAGTACGACCACTACCACATATAGTGCCTTTTCCTGTTTCATGTGAGTGGATATAGGGGGAGAAGGATGGAGAGACAGGCGGGGGAGTGGGGGAAAGGAGGAGGAGCAAAGGCCTTTAAGGACGATTTTTCTTCCTGCCCCGTCTACTTGCGTACATTAGTATATCTTTGACGTTCCCTCCGATTCCAGAATAGTACCCCCGTGGAAGGGCCCTCGTCGTCTCTCTCCTCCCTCATACAAAGTGAAAGCTTTGAAACTTCAACCACGGCACCGAGGAAAGACAGGAATCCTCCCCCCCTCTCTCTCTTACGTCTTCTCTAAAAGCCTGGGGTCAAATTTTCCTCTCTCTCTTCCTAAGTGGGGGAAGAGGTTTTGAGCTCAGACCCGGAGGCGGAGGAGGAGGAGCAGGGAACGAACGGGACAGGGAAGGAGGAGGGAGGCCACAAGCAACCGCATCCAGCCCGCCCCGGGGCAAAACTGCAGAAGTTTGGGGGGCGAAGTGGGGAGGAACTAGCTGCACCATCCAGGGCGGTTACGGAAAGGAGGGAGGGAAGCTAGGTTGCGGCTTCTTCATTCAGGGCTTATTGTGAATGGAAAGAGAAGGAGGCCTTACGCTGAATAGCTCGACTCCTTCTCTCCTCTTGGTGTGTCCTCCTCCAGGGATCTTTGGGACGAGGAGATTCCTTTGGAGGACTCTTCTGGGAGGAGGAGGACCGAAAAAGAGAAAAGGGGGCGAGCAAACTGTGGTTTGGAACTGGAAGGGAGGAAAAAGGCTTAATCCTCGGCAGACTTGGCAGTGGGGAATGGCACAGGTAGAAAGACGAGGAAGGGGGGCTCTTTTTTCTCTCCTTTGCAAGACCATTTCCTTGGCCTCCCGGGGAGGAGGAGGAACGCCCGGGAGGATGTTTCTTCTTGTCCAATAGCCGAAAACAGGGTGTTTTATTGTTTTTATTGTAATCCAACAAAACAGTTGAAAATTTTCAAACCGGATATTTTTTCTCAAGTCCGAATCCGATTCGTCATCGACACTCATTTTCGGCCGCAGGTCCTTGGAAAAAAGTCTTCTCTTGCGACCACCGGTCTCTTTTTTGCGAACCGTCCAAACAGACCGACTCCCCCGCTGAGAAAGAAGCCGACCCAGCCGAACCCTTTGCCTCCCTTGGCTCTATTTCACTTCTTGGTCTTCGTCTGCCAGCCATCAATTAAAACAGTGACCCGGATTCTTGGCAGCCAGAAGAGCGAGAGAGCGAATTGAGAAGGCGATCATTTCTCTCCCCCCCAGCGTTCAATCCCTCCTTTCTCCTTCTTTCAGATTGGAGAAAAAAGATTTCAAAAGTAGATGGATCGATCGAGGTCGTCTGGTGATGCAAATCGGCCGTCGTAGCGATAGAGATTTCCCCTCTCCTTGGATTCTTTCTGCACACAAGGAACATTTTGAAAGACGAGAGAACCATATGGTGAACGTGATCTACGTTGAATATGTGGGAATAGTTGCGAAAAATGTCTTGGGTTCTCATTTCGCAACTTGGAGACAATGATCTCTACTTCACCTATAGACATCCGTCAGGCAAAATTGATTGCAACTAATGCTACTAAAAAGTTGTAACAAGAAAAAAGACCCACCAAATGAAAGCTTATCTGTCCACCTTGAAAATCCATCAATTAGATTGCAAGTTTGTTGTATTATCGGTGAGTATTTAACAATTTCCCCAAACCTCTGTGTACAGGGACAAAAGTTTGTTTGTGTATTCTCCTTTTAGAAAGCCAATCAAATTGCCCTCTTCCTTTGTATTCCAGCAGCTGAAAGTGAAAATACCCAAACAAAACGAAAACATAGGACAGATGTCTGTACACAACCGGTGAGCTCGATTTTCCCCCCACAGTTCTTCCTGGCTCCCCCGCAACTGAAAAAGGCCGTTAGGAGGGGAAAAGAGACTGAAAATTGGGAGGAGGAAATGTCCCGGCAAGAAATCCTCGCTGGTCGCATTTCGCTTCCTTCCCTTCAGCAAGAAGATTCGCCACACATCTCTCCTCTCCAGCCCTTTACAGTAAAACATGAATGGAAAGAAACGCCTGGTTTGGGCTCAACACACCGGCATACTTTCAGGAAGTTTTTGTTAAATCCCGTTCCCTCCTTTTCCTCGTGCCTGCTCAGCCATGATCCTCCTCCTCTCCTCTAAGCGGGAGGAAGGAAAGGAAGGAGTAGGCTCCCTCCGCCGCCGCCGCAGGGTACTAAAGTAAATCGTCTTAGAAAAATCCTCATTTGTGCAAAGCCCGCGGATAGGAATGGGGGGGGGGGGAGACCGCACTTGGAGGGACCGGGCATAAAGAGGGACGGCGTGCGGGCGGAGAGGTAGAAAGGGGAAGAAAGCTGCAGGTAGTATGTGCGCTTGTGCGGCTATTTCACCAAATCTCGCTGTATGCAAAAGGAATATTGTCAGAGAAAAAAAATTGGGATGCTTCTCAAACAGGCACTGGCGGCTAGCCAAGAAATTCAAAGCAAAGTTTTTCCGTGTTCGGTCTCTTGCTTCTGGATGTCTTCTTATCAGCTCTTCCGCCAATTTTCCCTCCCTGCCTTCTTATCTTGTCCCTCCCCCCTTTTTGGGGCCAAGTTAATCTTGGAGGCCCCCCTCCCTACTCCTACAGTTCATGCACAGGAGGAGCGACTCAATTTCTGCCCCTTTGCACAACAATGTAGAGGGACTTTTTCCCTTCCTCCCCCGTCTGCTTCATCCAAACGAGGGACCCCATCCACATCCACCGCCTCCCCTCTTCTCTGGAGGCCCAGATTGATGGGTCGGGAGATCGCGTCAGACGGAGGCGAGCGAGGGAGAAAGGGGAGAAGGAGGGGGATTCGACCAAGGCTTTCACTCTTTTATCAAGAGCGGTCTGGCTTCCTTTTGGCCGAAAGAGGATCTAACTCCCTTGGGGAAATAAAGATTTTCTCCGATTTGGCGAATGCCCGACCACTTTCCTTTCTCTCTCTCTTTTTCTAGGCAGTTCACAAGTGGGGAGAGGGTTGAGTTCCTCCTCTTCTCCTTCGCACTCTCGGTCGGTCGGTTCGCCCGTGGTTGGTTGGGTTGAGTGGCTGTCAAATCAGGGAGGAGGGGGGGGGGAGGGGGGGGGGGGAGGCACGCAAAAAAACATGGACCGAAGACGCCACTTTTCGGAACGGGGGAAGGGGGGAGAACGGGTTCGTTCGTTCGTTCTACCCTTGGGGGGGAGGACGGGGAGAAGGCTTTATCTCGGGGAAGCAGGGACGAGGAGGGAGGAGGGATAAGGCGGCGGCGGCGGCGGCGACTAGAAAAGCGGTCTTTTCCACTTCCAGCGCGAAGGAATTTCATCCCTTTTAGACTAGGGTCTACTAGGACTGAAAGGCGAATATATGGGATTGCAAGTAGACAGCATCAGCACTTTGCACTCTTGCAAAAAAAAGGAAAGAAAGACGGGGATGGGTAGGACGGAGGGAAGGGGTTGGAATTGAATTTGGCAACGCGAGCAAGTCTGACTGCAGGAGATTGCATTTGCAGTCGCATTCAAGGGGGCGGCAGGGCCCGCTGATATAGGCAGCCAGAAATGCTATTAGAAGATCTGAACTCACTTCAGTCTGATGTCTTCCAAAAGGGCACATTCTGATCTTTTGCTATTGAGAAAGCACCTCTCACCTCTCAGTCGGTAAATCAATGCAGTTCGTTATTATTAAAAAATGTCTTAACTTAAATTGAAATGCTCCAATTGCAAGCAAGGCCTGCCAGCAATAAGAATGAGTCTGTCTGTGTGGAAATAGACAGAGGAAGCGAAAAAAGAAGCTCGTAGTTTCCTTTTTTTTTCTTGTTCGCCTCTTGCCGACAAAAAAGGGAGCCTTTTGTCTTTGTCTCTCTCTCGAAAATTGGTTTCTGCCTCAGCGAGGGTGAAAGGGGCGCTATAGAGAGGGAGGGAGGAGGGGGCTTTGGGGGGTCTGAAAAGCAAGGCTACATTCCTTAGTTTTAAAAACTCCCTCATAGCATGGAAAAAAACCGTTTGAACCAATATGCAGACAGGAAGAAAGGAATCTTCAAAGCTTGTCAATTAGGAGCCCATTTCTTATCATCAATCTCTGCTCGTTCGTTGTGGAGAATCACTTTTCCCCTGCAGAGCAGTCTCACCTTTTTTTGTCTCAAGTCTCCCACGCGAGACTTTCTTTTCCCCTTTTTCCATTTCATAAAAAGAGGGAGGGAGGGAGGGAAAAAGGAGAGAGGAAGGAAGACTCCTTTGTCTTCCCCCGAACGCATTTTTCTTCCTCCCCTTAGGTTGCCAGATGCCACGAAAGCCGCGACCCTGGAAAGAAACTGTCCTTCTTGTGCTCAGCCGAAAAGAAGCAATGGTACAGTAGAGTAGTACAAAATACTTACACTAAAGCAGAAATAATCACTGGTGGCATGGTCAGGTACTCTTCAGTTTGAGGTTAACATTGCTTTTCATGCGTAATAGTTTTGTTTGCCCCTTCCTTCATCAAAGCAAATGTAAGAAGGCCTCCTTCTCCTCTTTTCCTCTCCGGTAGCATTACTGTATTATTATGCACGACGAATGGATGGATGGATGGTGGGATGGACGTCGGACGCGCCTCCTCCTCCTCCTCCAATGGATGACTGGGCTCGGTTGGCACACCGACCCAACCGCAGAGAGAGAGGAGGGGGAGGAAAAGATGATGAAAAATGGAGGTTTGAGCCACTGGGATGGAAAGGAGGAGAAGAGAAGGAAGTGGCAAAGAGGCCCTTTTCGGCGCCTTTCTCTCCTTCCTCCATTAACTCGTACTTTGTAAGGAACGTCTTTCTCTCGCCTCTCCAACTTTCCGCCTGTTCTTGGACAAAAGTGAAAGCATTGAAGAAAGGGGGACTTCCAGTTTTATGTTTTATTACGCTTGAGCCGTCTCATCTGTTTAAGAGATTGCAATTTCGAAATTACTTTCATGTTCTCCTCAGTCTCGATTGAAAGGATCTAGCCTAGCCCCAGTGTCTACTGAGACATTTATTCAATTCAGACACAGAAGCTAGAGAAAAACGAGACAAAGTGTAAGGGCGGCGGACTGGTCTGTCCGACTCGAGTCTCGGACTTTGTTCGGGTCCACACCAAAAAGAAGAAGGAAAAAAGAAGCCTGGGCAAACTTGGCTAAGAAAAGAGGAAGGCTCTCGCCTCTCTGTCTCACTTGTCAACTTTTGTTCGGATCCGCATCTTCGTCTCCGCTCTGGCCATTTCAGTTCCAAGAAACCCGCTAGAAAAAATCCAAAAAGATGAGGAGTTGTTGCTGTTCATTTCTGCCACTGGCAGCAAACATCCCGCCGGCCCCAAGCAATTGGAATTTGTATGTACATTTCCCACCTCTCTGTCACTCTATCTATGCCCTACTTACTCTGCCATGGACTGAATGGAGGGGGAGGGGGAAAGAAACGCGCGCACAGCCTTTTTACCCCCTTCCTCTCCGCCTTTGGTGGCACAATTCTTTTCTCCTCTCTCCTTCCGCCCTTTCAAAAAATCCAATTCTATTTTCCCAAATAGCAAGGGAGGGGAGAAAGAAAAAAACTTGCGGAGTTTGCGTTTTCAAAGACGGGGCCAAAAAGTTTGTGTGTTGTTCCATTGCCTCCTTTTCCATCCTTCCCGCGCACCACAGAAAAAGGAAAAGCAACCCCTTTGTTCCTCCTTCCTTTTCCCTCCTTTTCGGCTTCTCTCCTCGATTTCGCGCATAAATCAAGAAAGTTTTCTCCCCCCGCCGCAAATTAGCATGTTAATTGCTCGGCCAACTGGGCCCAAGAGGGAGAAAAGGAGTGGGAGGGGATAATGCTGAGTGCAGCCTAGGGGAGAGAAAAGATGGCTGTGTTGACGGGATAAATTGTTTGTCACAAACTGATGTTACTTTTATCACTTTGTGCTCCAGGGGACTGGAATAAACTATACAAGGTATTTTTTCCCCTAAAATGCATAGTACAGTAAACATGCAATTTTGGAACAAAAAAAAGGCCGCTCATAAAAAAGGATCTTACGAGGGGCTGGATCAAACGGATACTTGCTTCAGACATGTAGTAGCTGTGTTTAATTGACAGTTGGACACCTCTTCCCTCTTCTTTGGGCAGCTTCTCTCCACCGTTAGTGCACAGATGGAACTATGTCTGACTTGACAGCTGTCGCTACTCCAAAAAAGGTTTTTCCTTTCTGAGTTTTTTGTTCGTCCGATTCTGGGGGAAAAGTGAGGGACCGAGCGAGGAAGAGAGAGAGAGAGAGAGAGAGAGAGAGAGAGAGAGAGAGAGAGAGAGGACGACTAATGGCGGAGAGGAAAAACTTTTTTTAGACTTTTTCGCGGTGCTGCTGCTCTCTTGTTCCGCCTCTGTCAAGTCTATTTTCCTCCCAAAAATAGTTTAAAAGCGCAGTGGGGAAAGGAATTCATGCCGATATTATACAGTGTACCGTATTGTTTTACGTTTCCCTAACACGAATCTTCTAAAGAGGCCCCCTTTTCGCTAGACCACTTTACTTGCAGTAAGGCCTTTTGCAGCAAGAGCACACCTGCACGAGGCTGCGCTAATTTAATCACCACGAATTCTCCTCCACCTCCCTCGTGCGGGGATGCCTCCCCGGGCCCTCCCTCCCTCGCTCGAACCCATAGGGAGCTCCCCTCCCCCTGCTGCCCTCCTCCTCCTCCTCCTCCACATGCAAAATAAAATGGTAATTCCTTTCACTCTCCCTCCCGCCCTCCGCCATTTTCCATCCTCCTGTCTGCAGCGAAGGGCCCCTCATAAGGGTACGCATAAGGGGAAGAGGGGGGGAAGAGGAGAGTGCGCCGCTTCGCTCCTTCACAATCTCAGTTGAACGTAAGGAAAGAGGGGAAGGGGGGGAATGGGATGAGGAGGAGGAAGAAGGGGAAAGGAAATTCTGGCAAGGAGGAAAGCAGAGAGGGGCCCTGCACGGATATAATAGAAGAACAGAGGGAGGCAGGAGGACGGGGCGGACGGGAGAGGAGGACGGCCAATATGCCAGAAATATGCCAAGTGGAATAGACGGTCGAGGGAGAGGGAAAGGAGGGAGGAATTCTCGAATTTCTCCATCCCCCTCCCAAAGAGCTGCCTTTTTTGGCCGGGGGAAAATGCGGGCGGCGGCCATACAGACTGCATGGGCAAGAGGAGTCGAACGGCGCTTTACCGTTCCTGGAAAATCGGGCGAGAGGACATAAAAACCGAATATTGGTGGCCGCAGCGGAAGGAGAGAAAAGGAGAAGAGGGCGCACAGAGGGAAGATCAGGAGTCCTGCATTTATGCGATCGTGCATAGCATACAAGGGCTTTATTGTCACTGAACACATGTGCTTTATTTTTTCTCCTTAGTAGTATCATATAAGGTTTGGCAATTTGTTCGTTGAAGAAAGGAAGATGTGTTACTAATTTTTTGAAAGCCAGATGATTTTTTTGTCCCGAAAGACAATGTCTGCGGTCAACACTCCTCGACTTTTGGCTGCCCGCCCGCGCTGTTACGAAATCACCCGAAAGAGCAATGCGATCGAACGAGCAGGAATTAAGTCGAACAAAAGGAACGAAGTAGGAACCAAAGGAGGAGGCACAGGGGCAAGAGGAAGGGAGGGAGCCCCCCATTAATTGTTCCCCCTTTCCCCCTCCCCCTATTTGTCGCGTACGCAGGATAGGAAGAAGAGGAGGGAGCGCGGCGTTTCCTTTTCTTCCTGTTCGCCCCCTTCCTTTTTTTGTCCCGTCCCGCTCTTTCTTTTCCTGGCGGTGATTAATTACCGGCGAATTATCGGCCCACGACGCAAGAGAGAGAAAGCCGCGTTTCTTTCCTCTTTTGTTCTTGTTCTACCGACTTTTTCTCCCCCCGCGAAGTCTCTCCTTCTTGTTCTCCCCCCCTTCGCCTCGAGATCCAATTAGGAGGAGGAGGGGCGCTTCTAGCAAGAAGTGAGCGGGGGAGGGGGAACAACAAAACAAGATCGCACACAAGCTCCTTCTTTTACTTACCGTAAAAGAGAAAGGAGGGAGAGGCGAATTGAAAGCGCTTAAAGCTCGAGTAAGAGGCAAGATAGTCTGCTGAGAAAGCTACCTACGAATGGGAGTACAATCGCATCTTCTTCTTCCTGCGCTCAAGGAGGGAGAACGGAAAGAGGAGGCATAAAATGGAACCCTCTTCTCTCACTCTTTTTTCTCCTCCCCCTTCCCTTCTCTTCTGAGTCAAAACGTCCCCTGGGAGGAGGTTGTCTCTTCCCCTCCCCTTCTTTTGTTCTCAGCTTTGGCGACGAAGCGAACTTACTTCCGACGCTCTCTAAGCTTCCCCTGCCATATAAACTTTCCATAAAATACTTTAGGCTTTTCCTCTGCACACCATGCATGCATTCAATGCTCCTCAGTGCATTACTTCCTCCGCTGTCGTGCGTTACAGGTTCATTATCCTGCGAACAGGTGGGTTAGACAGGAGGAAGCGGTCGCACCTGTGATAATGTTGTTGTCAAGCAAAGGGGGGAAATGAGTCCCATTCACGCCCCATGTGCCGTTTCCGGCACTTGTGACGGTTATCGCTTACAATACACCGAGTTTGACCCATGAAACGGACAGTCTTTTTCTTAGCTATTCCGATTCTTGGTAGAAAAACGCTTCAAATCTTCAAAATTGAAGAGATTTTTATAACAGGGTTTCCTGTTTCCCTCGCTACTTCCTGCTTAAGGGAATGTCTGTCACCCGCAGGTGTGTGTGTGTGTCCTTTCTCCCTTCTCTGCGAAACACAGCCGGATCCCTCGCGGAAGAGCCATCCCCCTATTGCAAAGTACTGCACAGCGCGGAAAAAGCGGAGGAACAAGTGTCCTCTCTCAATAAAACCGAGGGAGGCGCCTTTCCTCTTCTAGCTTCGTTTTTCGCCCTGAAAAGGGGGAGGGAATTCACCTTTTCGCTAATACTGCGAATAGAGTACGGGCCAATTGGTGAGATTAGGTGTCTCTCAAGATTGAGCTAAAGTATTTTAGTATTGCCTTGTGGGTGAATTCCCCCACCCGAGGTATTTCGGTACGAAGAGCCCAACCCCACTGTCACTGCATTCACCGCGAGAAAAGAAAAAGAGGGAGGGAGCAAAAAAAGTTTTGCTGGTGGTTTTCCTCTTCCTCCCCTTCCTCCTCCTCGTTCGTCCCTTTCCGTGTTGTAGATCCCCAGGGAGAATGCGCCGAGGAGAAAGAGGAGGAGGAGGAGGAGCCCGATTTTTGTAGCTGCGGACAAGGAGGAGGAAGAAGTGGAATTGGGCCGATGCGAGTTTTTTGGGGGGTCTTTCTCGGGTGCGGCAAGCGAAAGGAGGGGGAAGAGGGAAGGAAGGAAAGGAGGAGGAGCGGCCATATCTGAAAGGAGGGAAGGAAGGAAGGAGAAGAAAAATGGACGGCGGAAAGTAGAGGAGGAGGAGGAAGACGAGGGAAGGAAGCTCACTTCATGCGGGTGGAGGAGTGTTCAAGAGCCCAAAATTACAGAGGATGGGTGTCCGTTTTTAGTCTATTTGGTTTATTTGACATCAAAGCAAAATTTTCGAGATAAAGGAAACACATTTCCCTGTTTTCCCGGTAG
>JAAUYB010016420.1_pt1 | contig 11195 bp, 16 predicted proteins | sample 7278071 | NCBI WGS metagenome assembly JAAUYB01 (sample SAMN14350121, study PRJNA611818) | marine sediment metagenome | isolation source: surface marine sediment (1.8m) | place: French Polynesia: Moorea | collected 2018-08 | reverse complement strand
TGTTGGCGGACAGGGCGACGCTGCAGCGGATGGAGGTAGAGATGTTGGCGGACAGGGCGACGCTGCAGCGGATGGAGGTAGAGATGTTGGCGGACAGGGCGACGCTGCAGCGGATGGAGGTAGAGATGTTGGCGGACAGGGCAACCCTGTAGGTAAATCTGTTGGCGGACAGGGCGACGCTGCAGCGGATGGAAGTAGATCTCTTGGCCGACAGGGCGACGTTGCAGCGGATGTAAGTACAAATCTGCCACATTTTGTATTGGAATATTCTAGTCCTCCTTTTGTCTCGATTTTTCTTTTTCCCGCACGTCGAAATGTTTCGTGTCGAATAGTAGCAAAACGCATGCCTGAAAGAACGAGAGAAGGCAAACAATTATGTCTTTTTATTTCTATCAATGATACACGTGCCTTCTAAATTTTGCATTATTTTGCATAAGATTATTTGTATGTCCTACAGACAAAACCTTAATTTGGATTTTGAATGTTTTATCTAAGCGCAAAGTCTGCTTTGACTTCAAATAATGGTACAACATACTCAGCATCCATCTTGCTATTTTTTCAGAGGGAGTATTTAATGAATAGTTACCCGAATTAAGGCCGGATAAAATTTGTTGCGCAATTATAGTGACATAAATTTGATATTGATGATGCGAGGGGTATACACTCTTAAGTTCATCTAACACTCTAATAAGGCCTTGTTCGATCGCTGTTTCAAGATCTAATAGTAGAGGAGGGTCTCCTTTTTCTTTTTGCTCGATCCACATACTGTATAAATGATCTGAGAGCATATATCGAGTGCGGCGGATATGTTGTACAGATTTCACTTTTAATCGAAATTCGGGTTCTTCATAGACTATTGTACCTTCATAAAACGGGTCTTGTGTTCTAGCAGGTGGGGAGGCGTCCTGGTCCCCATCTTTGTCGGCACCACCGGCACCACCGTCTTGTTCATAATGTGTTAATGTAGCTCCATCGTTGTCTTCATCTTCATCGACTTGATCTTGGGGATTACCATATAGAACAGATCGTAGATTTTTACGGATCTGATCTCTCGACTTTCGTCCGGATAACATTTTGCTTTTCTTTGTGTCTCGCGAACTATTTTCAGCTGAACAATATTGATTTTTGCAAGGGGGCTTGAATACTCTTTGAGAACGAGCAGCTTTCTCCCTGCCAGCGCCTGTGCTGGCAGCTAATATCGATTTTCCCATGATAACACGCCATGGATACACCTAGACATTTAACATACAAAATATTACTGCATATTTTATTTTTCATACTAATAGTAGTAGCAAAACTTTTTTGGTCCAACGCCGTTTATTCTTCTTCTCGACAAAAACCTTTTTTTTGCACCAGCGCCGCCGTTCATTCTCTTTCTTGACTAAATAAAAACAGCTGATCATTTACTAGGCCTTTCCTCTCAAGGGCCCAGTTGTCTCTTAGCACCACTTTTTAAGGTTCAAGACCCCGACAGAACCGGACATTTTTCGAATGTTTCTTAGTCATTCTTTCTAATCCTTGGAAGAGGAAGAGATTTCAGTAGCGGAGCTGTAGAAGCCAGTGCGTATAAAAAAGAATATTCTATCGACAAAAAAAAGAGAACTTGGAGGCGTCTAAAGTATACGTGGGTAAGGTTCGAATGGCCATTAAGGGGTGTTTGGAGAAAGGGGCAAGATATATTTTTCTATTGTCAGCCCTGCGGGCTAAAAAATTCAAAATTAAACAACTTATATTTTTCTGTGTTTTCATGTTTCGAAAAAAAAATTGTGGGGGCTCTGTCTTTGTCGCAAGAGAAAAGTATGAAAGTATATAGCCTTGGGTTTGTACTTTTTAGACCTTGGGCCATTCTCCTAATACGTTCCTTTGCCCACGTATAGAGGTTCATGATCTTCGATCATCGAGGCAAGAAGTACCCAATTAGCAAAAATGAGTACTACTAATCAAGATAAAAATGGAGTGAATAGTGACACTAATCAAGTTAGAAACCCAGTGGATGAAGATTATATACGAAAACTTTGGCGAACACCTAGCTTTGCCGGTTCGTTCAGTGGCATTGCAACTTTCAGAGCCGCGCTTGAGCACGAGAAGAATATAAAAATTGGAAAAGATGCCCTTTATAAAATATTTCGAAAAGATCCTGATTATGTGTTGGAAATGAAGACTGTTCGAAGAAAATTTCCTAGAAGAAAAATGACAGTACACGGTGTAGCTCACTTGTGGCAAGCCGACATCGCAATTATGTATCCTGCACAAAATTTTATGTATTTCCTCCTTTGTATTGATGTCTTTTCTCGGAAAATATTTTGCAAGGCACTAAGGACAAAACATGCAAATTCAATTAAAAGGGCTTTTGAGGGAATTTTCCGCACAACAGGTCTAATTCCTGATAAGCTTGAAACCGATCAAGGAACTGAGTTTACCGGAAATAAGACTTTTTTTAAGGAAAAAAAATTTTTTTTAAAGTTAAAACTGGCATCCACAAGGCAGCATACGCAGAAAGAGCAATTCAAACTGTCAAACAGAAATTGTATCGACTGTTGCGAACACTTATGACGAAAGACTGGCCTCAATACTTAAATTCTGTGGTATCAGCTATAAATAATTTACCCAATAAGGCCATTGGGGGCATAAGGCCTGCTGATATTAAAACTAGAATGGATACACCAAAAATTGACAGAGCTATTGGTGTTGCAAAGGATATTACATTTCAAGAGCAGAAAAAGAATCAGAAGGCCTATGAGGCTAACAAAAAAAATCTTCAGGTTGGCGATCACGTTCATGTTGACTTTGGCCCTGCAACTTTTGGGAAAAGCTACGACACTCGTAACTATCAAGTATACAAAGTTGTACGAATTGATGCTGGAAAATCCCCACCCCTATTTAAACTTGTGGACCTAAGGGATGACCCTATTGTTGGCTACTTTTATCGAGAACAATTAACAAAAACTATGGAACCAAAAGACGGAGAAACTTTTAGAGTGGAAAAAATTATAAAATCGGAGACAAGGGACAATGGAGAGCTTTACCATTACGTCAAATACACCCATTATCCCAACAAGTTCAATCAGTGGATTCCAGCATCAAATATGGTAAAATAAAGAGGGATGCAATGTTCGCTGGGTTGCTCCTTTCTCCTTTTGTTGCGCTTCCCTCCCCGCCCCTGCAGTTAGTGCGCGTCGTGTGTAGCATCCTCACCTTGCGCACCTCCTCATTTCTCTGTTGGTTTCATCTGTCTTGCCTCCCTCCGAAATGACGAAACCTTTCATAATAAAACTCTGGCTACCAAAGCCAAAAATCTTATTCTATTCCATGAAGCGGTGTTTAGTCACCTGATTTTCTTTTCTTTTGTGTTGCGTCGATTTATTGTTGCAGAAGCTTTTATCTTTATTAAATACATATATTTTACTTGTCTTGTTTTACTACAGGTATGCAATAAATATATGATTATAATCGAGAGAGCGTGAAAATAATTGTTTTTTAGCGAGCAGGCGCTAAATCCTGATGTGAGAGGGCTTGAAGGCCATCACCATGGGTTCCTCAAAGAAAAAGAAGGACAACTCACACGACCGCCGTATGGCGACTGTGTTCGAGATCGTTCTTCTTCTGAGTTTCCTTGCTGTGGCTGTTGCTTCTGCAGAGATGACCGACCGCCTGATGATGCACCACCTGTCCAAGACCACCGTCAATACGCTTCTGTTCCTTAGCTTCCTCATGCGACGTTCTTATGGAGCTTTTACTTCGTGGCCCTGGATGCTTCTCTCATACTGGTTCTTGCTTTATCTAGCGTCCACTTCACTCTCACGGCCTGTGTTGGGTGCTGTAAGTAAATAGTAATTTTAAAACATATGCATGCTAAACACTAAATATTTTTTAGTGCACCTCTCACCCTCATTTCTCCAGTGCCATAGCTAGTGCTTGTCCAGTGTACGACTTTTCCTTCTCTCCGCCACGAATCATTGGTCGTCGTCGAAGCATGCCGTGTCGGATTTGGAGGTATTGTTAAACTATTGAATTGTTTTTTAACAAACTAATGTGTACATATTTTTTTAGCTGTACCGATCCAGTCACTAACAATGAAGCAGATGGAGGCGACACAAGTGAGGGTGCTGATGCAGGCAATAGGTTGGATTCTGACAACCTTAGCACTAGTACTGACGATGTGGATGAGCTGGAGGACGGGATATCTGTTCCCCTTGCGGTTGTGCTTGGTGTCTTGAGCGCTGCTGTTCTGGGTCTCATACTTTTTCTGGTAGTTGAACAATTAATTTTGTTTTCATAAATATTTACAACGTAAATTAATTTCTTGCAGGTTTTTCGCTTCTATCGGTTGAGGAGGCGTTCGCAGGACACTGACATAGAAAGAGGGGGAGGGGGCGACGGTGTTCATGGGGCCTCTGCTGCTCCTCGTGACACTCATGGGCATTCCACCACTAGCGCTGATGTTGCTTCTGCCTCTCTACCTCCTGCCACTGACGATCGGACTGACGATCGGGAAGATGGGGAAGATGACGAGCGTAGGAGTGTTGCGGTGACAGCGGTAACAGCTTCTTCTTCGACGGGAAATGCAGATAGTTCTACCCGGCCTCAGTCTTGTCGTCCTCAGCGAAGAGCCGCAACAGCCGCCGCCAGGAGATGGAGAGCTCTTTTGTTCCAGAGTCATAATGCAAATGACACTAGGGCCGAACATGAGTCCGATGCCGACGGTTTGGATGACTGGGAGGAGATCGACGATGATTTTCTGATCAGACGTTCTTCGCCCGGAGCTTTGGCTAGGTAATTTAGTTTTTAAATAACTAAGCACATTTATTTCCCTAATATATTTTTTTTTATTTTAGACAAATTGTAGCAGAGCGCACACCTGTTTCAAACCGCAGCTGTACAGAGAGCACTACAACTCCGACAAGCTACCTACATACCACGTAATACGTCGAAGTATTTTATAACATATAAAAACTAATTTTAGCCTTTTAGGTTTATGGGTAGGACGACAGACAATGCTAGCGACAGTTGGAATAGCCGTCGTCAAATTAATATGAGGGCAAACCTAAGCAAGATTGCGGAGAGGCTGACGATGAGAACAAGTTCTCAAACTCACGTGCAACGGAACTCTACAACAACTGTAACAGCAACAGGAACAAGGACGTCAATGTCGCTTCGGATGCTCCTTGCCAACTCTTCTCATTCTGTACCTGCTACTGCTGATCCTTCAGATGTATCGGCAAACGGAGATGGAGGAACAAGTACTGCACCTTCAACGACGACTCCAGCAGTAGGAGGGATAGGAGGGACTTCTGCACTTACTTCAGCGCCTGCTACTCTGGTGTCCGCTTCTACGATAGCTACAGGACGAGGAGGAAATGGGGGGCCCTTTCCCTCAGCATCTTCTGTCCCTACTTGCGCCACTCCGTCGACCCTATCCACAGCTCGACTGTCAACGTCGCTTCCTCAAACAAATTCAGGAGCTTCAACCCCGACTTCCACCTTTCTTGCCTCAGAGACAGGATGTGCTGTAGCATCTCCAAAAGCGTCGACTTCGACATCTGCTCCTTCAGTTTGCCCAACCACAGTTTCTTTAGCAGCAGCAGCGGCAACTCCAGCCTTATCAGGTACAACAACCGCTTCTACCGCATCGACAAGATCGTCAGTGTCTTCTGCTTCTCCTTTGGCGCCATCTCTAGCAACAACAGCAGCAACTCCGAATTTATTAGGTACAACAACCGCTTCTACCGCATCGACAGCGGCTTCAGTGTCCTCTGCAGCTCCTTTGGCTCCACCTTTAGCAGCAACAGCAGCATCTTCCGCCTTATTAGGTACAACAACCGCTTCTACCGCATCGACAGCTTCTTCTGCTCTTGTTCCTGGTTCAGAGCAACCCATCTTGGCTTCAGAGCCTCAGTTGGGAGGGAAAATGCAAACGCGGTCCACTACAGGAGTTTTGGCACGAAAGGAGTATGCGGAGAAAAAGCCAAAGAAAAGAAACTCAAAGAGTACTACTGAACAATCTTCCTCTGTCGCATCCGAGTCAAATAAGGATACTATGGGACCCTATGCTGCAAGCGAGGCTATAATTACAAAAATGCGGGAGATGACTGCAGCCTCTGAGAGACAAGAGAAAGAAAAGGAGGCAGAGAAAATTGCGGAAGAGTTGCGGAAAAAAAAGAAAAAAGCGGAACTCGCCTTGATTGCAGAGGAGGAAGAAAAATCTGCAAGTAAAGCTACACAAGCAAAAAAGAACACTGAAAAAAGAAAGCGACAAACACCACCAGGTGTTGATACAGTTCGAGGTAGGACTACTTCTGCTACTGGATCCGCTAAGGAAAAAATTGCGCGATTGGCTGCTCATGGCCGAGCTGTTGCTGCTGCTGGGACAATGGTAAGCATGAAAAAAATCTACAATATAAAATATTCCACTACCCTTTGTTTTAAGGTTGTTGCTTCGGCAGCAGCTGGAAGGCTTACTCCAACATCTGGCTCAAGAACGTCTAAATCCCCAACACCTGTTCCTTTGGCAAACTTTGAGGATATTGGAGATTTTTTAGATACAAGTAGCGGCGAGGATGAGGAAGTGGTAACAAATGCAAAAATAAGTAAGCTCTGTTTTTTTTTTTCAAACAAAAAAATATTTAACTAATTAATTATTTCCAGACACACCAGACCGCGAGAAAGAAAGGGATGGCGGCGAGAAGAAGGCATGATTTTTTTATGCAAATTGTTCATACATATTTTATTGCCACTTATTACGGGAAAAAAAAGATTGGTTGAGTCTTCCCATCCGCTTTTGGAAAAATAAAAGAGCGAGCTACTGCATTGTATGGCAACTCTGATAAAGGCGAGGCATCTATAAGAACATATTTTAAATCATGTTTACTTGTATGTTGGTAGATAAAATCAAAACATTCGCGCAAAAAATTAGGTTTAGATGGCAAAATTTGACGACTTAGAATTGATAGTTGCATCTGATCAATTTTGTCATGAAAAATAACTTTTTCGGAACAATTTCTAATGAGGGTTAGGCGATGTTTTGCTGGGAGAAACATACTTTGAGTAACAATAACAACAGAAATATTGCTATGATGAGATGTTCTTGTAATAAGCTCCAAGATACTTTCGCTCGAAAAGGCTTTCATCATAAGATCATCCAAAATAACTAGTTTATGGCTTGTTTTTTCTGAATCCAAGTGATATTCGTCTGTATGCGGTAATCCTTCAACAATTTCTATGAAATTGCAGGCATTTCGGAGATCTTGAATGAAAGTTTGGTGCAAATGAAGAGACTCCTCAGGGAAAGCATAAATAATTCTGCTAAAAGAGTGGGAATAAACTGTTGCACGATGTCTGATTAATTGTAAAGCAAAGGTAGACTTGCCAGACATCGTAGGACCAGCGACTACAAGACGGCTAGGGCAACATATTTTAGCAAAGTTTGGGGATACATTGATTTCTTGCACTTTTTTGTGAGTGTGAATTACAATATTTTCTTCGGCATTCTTTGCAAAGTCAGACATTTCTAAGACGAGTCGAGCAGAGCTAGAAAATCTTGCACAGAATGTTCATTTTCTACCACATTTTCGCTAAAAATCTCATTCAAAAGTTCCGCAAACTCAAGATCATCGTTAAATAATCTTTGAACTATAAAATAAATACAGAACTGACCACACAATACACTAGTCTCATCTTGTAATTTTGTAACATTGAAATCACACGTCAAAGCTTCATTTGACCCAACGGAATTAAATAATCTTGTCACAAATTCTTCTGAAGAACCCAAGCTGTCAAACACTTCATACGCCAGAGGAGCGCGGCAATGCAGCACAAACCAATGTAGTCCAGCGCCGGCGGCTGTACTATAGTAAAAAATAAAAAAATAAGACACGAATATGAAATGTATTGGAAATTTACGTACTCTGTATTGATGATTGCAAAGTCATCCTCACATAGAAGAGGAACTTCATCAATACCGTACACCCCTCTAAAGAATAACCGCACTTGGGGAATATCTTCCAGATAGCTCTTAATCTCTGATGTTCGCATATTCAATCTTGCTTTGGAATCCCCAAAAAATACCAATCATTTTGTTCTTTTTTTTCACTCCCACGAAGTGTCTTAGCACGCTTTTTTGACATATGTGGTACTTGTAAGTTAGCACTCGCAGGGTATGTAATACTTGGTAGCATCTGCAGCTGTGGCGTTTGTAGTTCGTTTTGAGTTTTTGTGTTTTCAACAAGTGAGATATTTTGTGGCATCACTAATTTGCCTTGGCCTTCTTGGTCTTGTTTTGCGACAGCATTTTTTTTTGTTAAATCTTCATATTTTTTTTTCAATCTGAAGTAAACGTGTGTACTCACTATAGTCAAGCAGTATTTTACGGACAGACATTTTACTTCTTAAAAAGAGGGGAAAATAGGGCGTTGTACAAAGAGGCAAACTTAAGAACGTACTGACGTATTTGTGTTTTTGATCCTTTTCGAAGGTGATGGAATCGATACTTTAACAAGGCAAGAGTTGGCCGGCGTTTGCTTTTAATTAGTGCCTGGAAATGAGAAAAACGTATAGGAATATGCCCAGCCGAAAGGCAAAAAAGGAGCCGCAAAATAAGATATATTTGACTTTCTGTTGCTTTTGAGAGTGTTACTCTGTTTTTCCAGCCACGTTTCTCTTGATACAAACTGTAAAGGAAAGAGTGGTGTTTTTTCATGAATTTTTGGAGACGGGGATGAGAATTGACCATAATTAGGCCATCCGACGCAGCAAAGCCAAGACAACAACATCTGCACCAGCTGCATACGTATTTGTTTCGACATCAGTAAAACGGAGAGAAAAATTCTGTTGCGCATTGTTTATGGTAAAAAAAGTTTGTTGCTTCATGCCAATAACAACTTTTGTTCCTTGTGCCTTGCCACCAAAAATACAGATATTTAAAACAGCTTGCCCGGCACTAGTTTGTTTGTTTTCATCTACGAATTTTCCCATAACGTAGTTTGAAGATATCGCTAAATGGCGTGGCGGTTCGGGACGTGGTGATGTATAAGTGAAACCAACAGTCGAAATCGATAGCTGCCAAGAACCTTCATTAATATTTTCTATTTCACTCAAGGCATAGTTCAGATCTGAGTTAATAGGACCTTTTATCAGCACAGAAACTAACTTCATTATGTCGTGTCACTCTAGTATTTGTTCTTTTGTTGTTATTGCCCGCCTGAGCAATCAAGCTGCACTGGGGACTTCGAAGAAACCTCTGTTGGCACCATTGAAAATATAGTCATGTCAGTCTTATTAGTGGAAAAACAAATGTATAGATATAACTCTAGCGCCTATATTGGAACTAATCAAATCAGTGTAATTCTTACTCGTTGTTTAGCTATCTACGGGTTTGTCAGAGGTTACTTTGACTGAACGATATTGCAAGTCCCATGGCTCGATCGCCCTCCTTCTCTTATCCCCCTACTCTCCGCTCACCCCTTTTTGCTTTTCCTACTCTTTCTTGCTTGCTTGCCCGCTTGCCCTTCCTTTCGTTGTCCCTGCTTTCCAGCCTTGCTTTCTTTCCCTAGTTACTCAGTTGCCTCCCCTACATCAACCCACCAGCCCCCGCCCATCTCCTCGACCCCCGGCCCCGTTCCCCTACGTGCGTCCCTTTTCCTGCCTCGTTCCTTCCTTCCTGCCTTCGTATTCTTTCTTCCTTCCAGCTTTCCTTTCTGCCTCCTTTTACCAGCTTTCCTTTTCCCTTGCCCCTCCCCCCCTCCTTCCCATTCTTCTTCTTCCTCTTCTTCCTCTTCTTCCTTATTTCTTTCTCTGTCTTCCTTGCCATGGGTAATCCCTTATTTCGGAATAAAGCCTTTCCTCCCAATGTGTGACCATGGGCCCCCCCCTTTTTTTTTTTCGGAGGACTTTTCGGAGGACCCCCTTTCCCCTTGCCTTGGTCGCTGCTATACTTTTTTGGGGAGAAGATGGTTATGTTAAACTTTAATCACCTGCTCGCACCACTCCAGAGTCATGGAGGTCGACGACGAGAAGGAGTAACCAAGAAATGTGCGTGGATTGCTCTGGTCATGGAGACACCCCAAGTAAGTACGACCACCTAGGTACAAAACATTTCTGCATAAGTGCCGTTCAGTTTCTAATTTTTTTCAATACACATTTCTCTGATAGTTTTATCATTTAAAAAAGAATTGTTTGGCAAATTATTTTTGGTTTTTTTTCCGTAAATATGACCTACCGCCCAAGAGATTCGCCACTTCCTGCCACTCCCCTTGAGTCTTGAACACAGCAAGCCTTGCCCCATTGGCCTCGCAGGAATTCTCCATGGCTTCCTTTGTCCCGTTGGAGGACGATGCCAATAGATAAACGCTGCTGTCATTTCCGTACAATTGGTATCCTTGTGAGCTGGCCAGCAGAGAGCGACAGTCATCAGGAGGGAGGTCTGCATAGGAACATAATTTATTTTAATGCCTAGTCAGAATCAACAGCAAGGCCAAAAAATCAAATTTACTAGCATGTAATCAAATGTTTAAAATGTTCTTGATATAACTTTTTTATGACTCTATGATGTCCCCAAGAAGGGGAAATGCCAAACCGTAACACAGTTGAGTTAAAAAAAGCTCCTGCTCCTTACAGGCGATGACCTCCTTCCCTCCAGAGGCGACCTCATCAGCTGGAAGATCCAGCCCCTCCCCCAGCTCGCAGGTGGAGGAAGTTGGGTCAAAGGTGAAAGCACCACAATTGGATGTATCCTCACACCTGTATGTGGATAAAATTACAAAAACCAAAGTCATTGTCCCTTTTATTTTTGGAATACTGGATTTGTATTGTACAATAATACATGTATTATCAGATGTCTGTATCACAGACACAGAAATTTATGGCAAGAGCACCTCTATTTTATGCATTTCTTACCTGGAAGAGCAGGCGCTGAAACTCCCGACTCCTGTGAATGCACTAAGAGAGACCCAGGCGCTATTCAAGATCATCTTTGACTCGTACTTCAGCACGGGATACTTCCCATGCACAGCCGCTGCCTCCAAAGCAAAGGGGCCCATAAATAAGGCGGAGAGTAGTATTATGGGGGGGAAAGCCACCATAGTGGCGCCCAAAAAGTATTGCTTTCCTAGAAGTATGGAGGAGTTTCTAACTCTGTCTTTATTCTTTTGTTCAGACGTGAGGGCGCTTTCCTGTTTTCTTCCCAGCTAGAAAAGCAAGTA
>JAAUYB010139779.1_pt1 | contig 11204 bp, 9 predicted proteins | sample 7278071 | NCBI WGS metagenome assembly JAAUYB01 (sample SAMN14350121, study PRJNA611818) | marine sediment metagenome | isolation source: surface marine sediment (1.8m) | place: French Polynesia: Moorea | collected 2018-08 | reverse complement strand
GAACAACCATTTCGTCCATGTGCCCATGGCCCTCTCCGCGGGCCAGCGCAAACAGGTCAACCCCAACGGCAAACTCTGGTCGACCGTCCTGGGCGCCACGGGCCAGGGCTCCCTGTGCAACCCCAGCGACTAGCTTATCGTATCCAGCTAGCGGCCGCGAAAAGCGTGTGCAAAGTTCGTATTAATTTTCTTCTGAATTATCAGACAGCCAGGCTATCGCTTACCTTCAGGACGATTCCCAAGTCTTCTGCTTCGCGGTTGAATTTATTGAGCAACCACCTGAGGGTCTGTCGATCATTGTCCGGATAAATCATAAGAACCGAGGTAGGCCAGCGCTTTTGATTTGACGTCTGAATTCGCAACCCGGACGTCAATTTTTCAATGTCCACCAGCTTTGCGCCGGCCGAGGGAATTCCGGGACGAGAAATGCTGCAACAGTGTCTATCCAAATCAAATCGTAAAAACCCAGGCATCTGTAAGAAATTTCTCGATATAACGATATGAGACATAGCCATAGCCTTTATCACCCCACCCCTCACCCCAAGAATTTTTAAATTTAATACGCTCCTGATCATCATCGTAGCCGACGATACAAATAGCTGTCGCGCCCATAGCCTGCTCACCGGGACCGGGATCGGGTATGATTCCCGTTTTGACTACGTCTTTACTGTTTAAACTTGCGGCAAAGATGGATATCCCGCCAACGACGGGTCCGTATTTTTGAAGACCGCTTTTGACTTCCTCCAAGCTGGTTACTTGATAGCTTTCCGATATCTTGTAATGCATAGCCGTTTTAATCACTTCAGGTGGATCGCTTTTTAGATCGCCTGGTACGTAGGGCCATACGTCTTCCAAAACAGCACCTTTGGTTCGAAGGACTTTAATCGCATCCCGCACAAAGGCCCCTGTATCCGAGTGGGGATCATAACCGGCCTCAAGCTTGGAGTGGTAGTATAAATAACGAGGACTGATAGTAACCTCTTTACTAAGCTTTCTGCGTATCTGATACTCCATAGCTGCTGCGGCAGCGAACCCAACCGTACTTCCTTCGGACCCTTGGTTTCTGACGGGGCTCATCATGGAGGTGAGATCTAAATGCCGCTTGCCCGGCTCCAGCGTGATGGTTGCCTTCTCTCCTCCTCGAACAGGAGATGAGGATAGCGTAATCTGATTAATTTGCTGTTTTGCCGTGGCAACTAAAATAGCTTCTAACTCACTTTGTTGTTCTTTAACGAGAACGAGAACCTGCTTTTTACCCTCTTCCTTGACAATTCTATTGATTTGCTCTTCACCTACGGAGTCTAGTTTATCCATAATGAGTTTTTTCGTATAATCGACGACCGATTTGAATCCAATAATTCCGATGATCGTGAGGATGATTCCACCAAAGGTTACCATCGCGATCAGACGTTTCTTGGCCTTCTCATAAACACGTTGGGCCATAAGTTCTTCTTCAAGTTTTTTGTATTCCTGGACTTTTTCTCTGAGGGCCTGGTTTTCCTTTTCCAGATCACTGGTTGAGGATAGATGTTCTGGGTCATGTTCCATCTTGGCACTTACCTCCTCAGTAGCTTGTCGAACGCTTTGCCTGTCCGGATTTGACCCTGCGGCATTTAACGGCAAGACCATAGCGTAAAATAAAAATAGATGACAAAAAGATACGACGACTAGAAGTTTTGGATTCATCCTCTTATAATTCCAACGTGCGGGAATTAAGCGCTCAAGATCTTTTAGGTCTTCTTTCTAATATCCATAAAGCCACCCGCGTTTTCGACTTCAAATGAACCGCAAGGCAAGCTTCGCAGCTACGGTTTTCGACAAACACATGGTTCCTGTCAGTATCTTAACCTAAGGAATGCTAAGGCCGCCATTTAACACTGAGCCGGATGAACGCAAGGGGCGTGTCTCGGAAGTGCACCAGTTTCTCAGACCATTTAGACAGTAGTGGAAATGAAGTATTGATAAAACACGGTCCTGGGCTTGTAAAGGATCGCCGACCGCCGCCGCTCAGGGGCCGGACGCCGGTATAGGCGGCTACGGTTCAGGAATCGGCGGGATTTCCACCTGCCAGGGTTGCCAGTCCGGCGGACGGACGGGGTCCAGTTCGCGGAAGCCGTTTTCGCGGATCTGCAGCAGTGGCAGAACCTGCAGGGAATCGCCGTTGGCTTCGAAACGCACCCGACCGGTCACGGTGTCGGGATCTTCCAGCGTCAGCAGATGGTGGCGGATACCGGCGCGCAGCCAGGCATCGGAGTGCAGGACGGATTTGAGCATCACCCAGGCGGCATCGTAGGCGATGGCTTCGATGAAACCGGGCCGGCGGCCGTAGACCGCCTCGAAGCGCAGGACAAAACGCTTGACCGCCGGGCTTTGACTTTCCGGGAAAAAGCCCGCCGTGAGGATCGCCCCCTGCACATACTCGCCGGCCGCATCCAGCAGTTTGGTCGAAAACCAAAGGTTGGTGCCCAGCAGGGTCGTGTTCACGATGTCGTAATAGGCCAGCTGCGGGATGACCAGTCCGAGCATCTGGGGTGCGTCGGGAATGAAGACGGCTTCAAAATCGACCACCGGTTTCAGAATCTCCTTTTCCGGATCTTCCTTGCGGCGGGTGCGAACCGTTTCCGGCGCCTCCTCGTCCGGTTCGGGCGGTGTATAGCCCGGGATGGCTTCCAGCGGCCCCAGCAAATCCAATCCCTTGCGCTGGGCTTTCAGATCATCGGGAATCGGGTAGTGGCTCCCGACAAGTTTCTTGATGGCGGCGGCAAAATCCGTCTGCTGGGGATCATAGGCCTCCAGCGCCACCACCCGACCCCCTTGGCGGTAGACGGCCTCCCAGAAGTAATCACGAAAGCTGCGGCCATACTGTTCCTCGGGGTAGAGAATGGCAAACCGCTGCATCCCGAGGGTTTGCGTGGCAAAGGCCGCCAGGGCGTCGGCCTGCATGCGGGAGGTGATGAAATAGCGGAAGACATAGTCGCCCAGATCGGTCAACCCTTCGCGCTGCGACAGCAGCATGATGGGGATGCGAGCCTCCTGGGCCGCTTCGGCGGCGCTTTCGGCCGATGCGATCGGGCCGATCACCGCGGCGACCCGGGCTTCGGCCAAGGCCGTCATGGCGCTGGCGGCCTCCTGCGGGTCGGAGGCCGTATCCTTGACCATCAGGCGCAACGGCAATCCGGCTTGAATTTGCTGGATGTCGTGGAAGGCCAGCTGAATCCCGTCCATGGCCCGGGCGCCGAAGGGGGCATAAGGTCCCGAAAGCGGCAGGAGACAGCCGATCGTGTAACGATCGAAGGCGACCTTGTCCGCCAACTGCGCCACCAGTTCTTCGGCCAGGGCGGCCTGGGGGTGATCCGCAAAATCCTCCTGAAAGCGGGTCAGCAGCCAGACCGCATCGTCGTAAGCGCCCTCACCGGCCTCGTTCAATCCCTGCTGGAAAGCCAGGTAACCCGCGGCCGGGCGCTCGGTGATCTGGCCCATCAGCAATTCAATGTCGTCGTCCTGCAGAAACGAGGCCGCATTGCCCATCTTGTCGGCCAGCAGGGGCCGGTTTTCTTCGGGCGCCAGGGGATAGGCCAGCGCGAAGAAGTAAAACGCCTCCGACCAGGACTGCAAAACCGCATGGGCATCGGCGACGACGGCATACAGCCGGTAAAGCTGCCGGGAGTCCTCGACCGGGGCCACCAGTTCCGGATAGCGTGTCAGGATCTCCTGGTAGCGCTCCAGACGATAAAGTACGGCCATCATCTCCACCCCTCCCTCGCCGGCCTCGGGCGCCCGGGGATGGGAGGCCAGCAGTTCGGCGAAGCTCTCCAGGGCGGCCTCATCGTCTTTGAGCAGAATTTGGATGCGGCCGATGTTGAGCAGGGACAGCGGTGCATGCTCGCTGGCCGGAAAATTTTGCACCAAGGCCTGGTAGTAGTTGAGGGCCGTGTGCAGGGCGCCCTGCATGTAGGCCTGCCGGGCCTTGGCGTATAACGCCGTGTCGCTGGTGGGCTCGATCACGGCCGGCTTGCGGGCCTCGGGTGGCACACAGGCGGTCAGAATGAGGATGGTTATCAGTCCCACGGCCGGGATGATCCAGCGGAAGCGCAGGGTTGGTTTCATCATGATCGTCTTATCTCGTCTGAAGTCAATCGAATGCCGCCGGGCATTACGGGAATCTATAACACGAAGAAAGGCCCCGGGCCAAGGCTGTCGGTTGGGCCTGGCGGTCGACCGGCGGGGAATACCGCTGTCAGGGCATCTTGAATCCGGTAAAGGGGTCGGGCTCCACCAGATTCTCGGGTGCCTTGTATTGGGTTTCGAAATCCACGGCCCGGATATCCGCGCTGATTTCCTTGATATAGGCCACGACTTTCTGGTGGGCGGGATGAACCTGGTAACGCTTCATGGCATCCAGGTTGGCGAATCCCGATACCAGGGCGAAGTCGTAGGATCGCTCGGAGCGTACGACGTCGCGGCCGAATTCGTAGAGCTGAATTTCGATGATCTGATCCGGCAAGGCATCAAACTGTTGCTCCAGGACGGCGATCTGTTCGTCGCTTGTCTCGGGTTTGAATTTGATAAACACGATATGATGCAGCATGAGGCAATCTCCTTGTGGTCGCCAATCAGCGCTTTGGCGCTCGCGATCGGCGGTAGAGGGCCAGCAGCGCCAGGGTGACCGCGGCCAGGCCCAGCCCCCACACAAGACTGTTGCCGGCAATCGGAATATAGATCCAGCGGCCGGGAAACCAGTGACGGGGGTAGAGCGCCAACCCCAGGATGGGAAAGTAGAGTACCCGGGTGGCTTCGGTCAGCAGACCGGCCAAACCGCTGCCGGCAGCGCCGATTTTAAGGGTGGCCGGCACGATCAGCACACTGGCCAGAAAATGCACCGCGGTCCACAGGAAGGCGGCCAGCATGAAACGCCCGCCTCTCATTGATCGTAGCTTGTGATGCATTCGAACGTCATCAGGCAACCTAACATTGTCGGCCTCGTAAAAAGTCCGATCCACCCGAGGCGGATAAATATCGGCGTTACGCTTCAGCCCTCGTCAATGCAGCGTACCTTATGTACGCTTCATTCCGCGGGCAACTGCTGCCGCATCTCGAACTTTTTCCGAGACCGTCTGAACCATGACTTTTAACGAGCTCATCAGCATTGGGTTTAGCGGATGTCACCCACCGCGCGCGGCATGTCGGGTGGCGCAGTTTTAATCGGGCCGGCAGGCCTTGTCAAATGAATCCTGAAGCGTTTGCCGCACCGGACGGCAGCGGGTCAACCCGCATCGAGGATACCCGAGGTGTGCCCCGCCGCCGTAACACCGTCGACTTGACGATGTCGTTCGAGGGCGATAGATTGGACTGCTTTATTTCGTATTCAAACCCAGTTGTGTGTCGACAGCCGAAACGGTTCTTCCGTACATCGTCAATGCAGGGTAAGGCCGGCAGGGCCCGGACGACCGTAAATTTTGTAGGCCTTGAAACCAAGGGCGGCCGATCGCGCCCCTACAAGACCGTGGTACTATATACAGCGTCATAATTATTTGCGCATTTGTATTCTGATTGATGAAGCTATGGTTCAATGTTGGATCGATTACAGATAACGCTGTGGTTATATGCGCAAGGATTTGAGTCGTAGTGCATAGTAAACGAATCCTTCGGGCACAGGCCAAACGCTGAGGTCGACATGCACAGCAACGAACTGGACATCGCCGTTGTCGGGGCCGGCGTCGCCGGGATCACGGCGGCCTTTCTCCTGCAGCCGCACCACCGCGTGACCCTCTACGAGAAGAACCCCTATCTCGGTGGCCATACCCATACCATCATCATCCCCGCAGGCCCCGATGCGGGCACCCCGGTGGACACGGGTTTCATCGTCCTCAACGATCGCACCTATCCATTGTTCAACCGCCTGCTCCAGAAACTTGCGGTGGAGATCCGCCCCAGCGACATGTCCTTCAGCTACCTCAGCGAGGGTAGCGGTCTTCACTACGCCAGCCACAGTCTGAACGGTCTTTTCGCCCAGCGCCGCAACCTGGGCAATCCGAGCCACCTATACATGCTTCTGGAAATTCTACGCTTCAATCGGGCCGCGCGCCGGGGCCTGGGCCGGGGATCGCTGACCAACCTGACCCTGGGTGATTTTCTCCAGCGTCTGAAAATGAGCCGACGCTTCCAAGCCCGCTACATCGTTCCCATGGCCGCCGCCATCTGGTCCGCGCCCGACGCGGAGATCATGGACTTCCCCATGGAAACCTTTGCCCGCTTCTTCGAAAACCACGGTCTGCTGAGCGTCAGCGATCAGCCCCAGTGGTACTACGTCAAAGGCGGGAGCCACACCTATGTCCAAGCATTTCGCAAGGCCTTCCAGGGAACGATCCACACCGCAACCGCGGTCAGGGGCATTAAGCGCAACGCATCGCGGGTCAAGGTCCGCATGGCGGACGGCACACGGCAGGAACATGATCTGGTAATCGTGGCCGCGCACGCCGACGAGGCTTTGGGCCTGCTGGAGGATCCGTCCCCAGACGAAAAACGCCTGCTGGGCGCCTGGGTTTACAGCCGCAACCAAGTGGTGCTGCACACGGATGCCGGCTGGATGCCGCCCAACCGCCGCGCATGGGCCTCGTGGAACTACCGGCGGCAGGCCTCCGCCGACGGTCGCTCCCCGGTCACCCTGACCTACCACATGAACCGTCTCCAGCATCTCGAGACGCGCAGGCCCTATTTCGTGACCCTCAATCCCCCGCGTCCGATCGCCGCAGGGGCGACGGTGGCCCGTTTCGAGTATCATCATCCCACCTACACCTTTGCCAGTCTGGCCACCCAGCCGGAACTGCCGCGCCTCAACGGAGCGCGCCGGACCTTTTTCTGCGGCAGCTACTGGGGGTATGGTTTTCACGAAGATGCCGTGCGTGCCGCCGTGGACGTGGCCGCCGCGCTGGGGGGACGCCTATGACCACTTCCCTGCTCTACAAGGGCTATGTCGAACACGAGCGCCGGCTGCCGACCCACCATCGCTTGCGCTATCCGATCTATGTCTACGCCATCGATCTGAACGAACTGCCCGGCCTCGACCGGCACCTGCCGCTATTCGGCTACAACCGCCTGCGCCCGGTAAGCGTCTACGACCGCGATTACCTGGCGGACGAAAACGGCACGATCCGGGACAAATTACTGCGCCAGGTGAATCCATGGATTGCCCCCCGGGTGGTGGCGCGCGTGGTGGTGGTGACCTCGCCGCGCTATTTCAACTACGTTTTCAACCCGGTCAGCTTTTACTACTGCTTCGACCCCGCCGAGGAACTCGTGTGCGCCGTCGCGGAAGTCAACAACACATTCGGCGAAAAGCACGTCTATGTCCTGCCGGTGGAAACCCGGACGTCGCAGTTCCCGGCCCGTTTTCAATCGGCCAAGCAGTTCCACGTCTCACCGTTCAATACGCCGGGGGGTATCTATCATTTTTATTTGGCGGACATCCGGCACGAACTGGATGTCCGTATCGCCTTGCACCGCCAGGGCCGCGAGATCATGAACGCCCGCCTGTGGGGGCGCCCGATCCCCTTGAGCCCCGGCCGTCATCTGCGGACCGTTCTGACCCACCCGGTGGTGCCCCATCTGACGATACCCCGCATCTACTGGCAGGCCTTCAAGCTGCGTTTCCGCCGCCGGCTGACCTATCACGACAAGCCCGTGCCGCTCAGTCCCATGACGATTCGACGGATTGCCGCCAGCCCTCTCCAACGTCGTTTTCAGGCCTTCGTGCAAAGCGCCCTGAGCCGCACCATTTACGGCCGCCTGCAGCTGGCCTTGCCCGACGGCCGCCGGCACGTCTATGCCGGCCGGCATGACGGCCCCGAAGCCATCCTGCAGGTCAGGGACCCCAAGTTCTTCAGCCGCGTGGTTCTGGGCAGCGACATCGGTTTCGGCGAAGCCTTCATGCACGATGAATGGGACAGCCCGGACCCCGTCGCCGTGGTGCGCTTTTTCATCCGCAACCGTGATGTCTTTGCCGACGCCCGCTTCCAGAGCAATTGGCTGGCGCGCTGCCTGGCGCGTGTGCTTGATCTAAGTCGTCGCAACACCATCTGGGGCAGCCGTCGCAACATCCGCCGCCACTACGATCTGTCCAACGACTTTTTCCGCCTGTTTCTCGATGCCAGCATGTCCTATTCCTGCGCGGTCTACCGGTCGCCCGACGAAGACCTGGAAAGCGCCCAGGACAACAAATACGATCTGCTCATCAAAAAGGCGCGGCTGCAAGCCTCGGATCACCTGCTCGAAATCGGGTGCGGCTGGGGCGGCTTCGCCATCGAAGCGGCACGCCGGACCGGTTGCCGCGTCACCGGCATTACCGTCTCCAAAGCACAGTATGATCTGGTCCGCAAACGCGTGGCCGCCGCCGGCCTGACCGAACGGATTGCCATTAAGCTCAGCGACTATCGCCGGGTAAGCGGCCGCTTCGATAAAATCGTCTCGATCGAGATGCTGGAAGCTGTCGGTCATGCCTACTATCCGCGGTTCTTCCAACGCCTCGATGAACTGCTCAAGCCCCAGGGGATTGCTGTTCTGCAAACCATCACGATTCCCGACCAGCAATACGCCAGCTACCGCCGGGAGAGCGACTGGATCCGCAAGCACATCTTCCCCGGCGGGCTGCTGCCCTCGCTGTCCATTCTGACGGCCAACATGACACGGCATTCCCGCCTGATGATCGATCATCTCGAAAATATCGGCGATCACTACGCCCTTACGTTAGCAGCCTGGCGACGGCGTTTTGAAGCCAATCGCGACCGGGTGGCCGCCTTGGGATTCGATCGCACTTTCCGGCGCAAGTGGCGCTACTATATGACCAGCTGCGAAGCCGCGTTTCGCGAACATGTGATCGGTGATCTTCAACTGGTGCTGACGCGGACCGGCAACCGCCGCCTGGGCGGCATCGACCGCCCTTGACGGCCGACTTCGGGGGCCTGCGACCAAATCAAAGATAGGGCTGCGCCAAGCGCTCTAAGGCATCCAGCAAGGTCTGGCGCTCGGCCGGCGATTCCCGGGTACCGCGAAACACGTGGATGCTGCGCGGTTGCCGGTCCAGCCAGAAAAGGCCGCTGGTCCGGTCGGCCACGGGAGATGCGGCCAACCAGGTGATCGTATCCGCACCCTGTTCCGGTGTTCGCAGCAGCGGCCGCAACATGTGATGAAAGGCCGGCAGCGATGAGGCCAGCCCGGGCGTATCCACCCAGCCGGGGTGCATGGCATGGACCCGGATACCACGGGGCGCGAGTTCCGCGGCCCAGGAAGCGGTGAGGATCACGAGTCCCCGCTTGGCACGGGCATAGGCCGTGGGGCCGTCATAGGCTGTTTGGCGAAAAGCCAGGTCATGGGGCTGGATCTTCTGGGTATACATCCCGCCGGAGGATACATTGACGACCCGGGCACCGGGTTCCTGCGCCAGCAGGGGCAGCAGCGAACGGGTCAGCAGATAGGGCCCCAGCAGATCGGTGGCCAGGGTCTGCTCGAAACCCTCGGTGGTCTCCCGCCGCGTGTTGAACAGCGCGCCCGCGTTGTTGACCAGCACATGAACCGCCGGGTAGCGCGCCTTTAGCCGACGGGCCAGTGCGCCCACCTCCGCTAAAAGGCTCAAATCGGCAATTTCCCAGTCGATGTCCCCCGCACCCGGCTGCCGGCGCAGTTCGCGACAAACGGCCTCGGTCTTGTGCGGGTTGCGCCCGACCATCAGGAGGTCGGCCCCGCAGGCCCGCAACTGTTCCGCCGCCGCCCGCCCGATGCCGGAGGTCCCGCCCGTTATTACCACTCGACGCCCCTGGAGCGAATCCGGTGCCAGGGGCCAGCGATGGCGCCCGCGATAGTAACCGAGGCGGGTGAAACCGATCAGCCCGGGCAGCAGGAGTCGGTCGGCCAGAAGCACCCTGCGGCTGATCCGGGGAATGTCCCCCTCGCCCCCCAGAATAACCTGCAGACGCCGGATCGCCCGATGGGCGTTGCGGCGTATCAGCGGCGCAATCAGCGGGCCCAGGCGTCGTCCACGCCTATTATCGAAGGTGATGGTCAACCGGTAATCCAGACGGAAACCGTGGGCGACCGGTTGAATGGTCATACAATCCCGGGCCCGGAAAGAAGCGCCGCGCCCTTCAAGCACCAGCCGTTCGGGGGGCTGCATGTCCACCAGGGTATAGTGCATCACCACGGGCCGCAGACCGAACTGCATCAACAGCCGAAATCGGGATCCCTCCCTCACTGGACCGGCGGTCAGCCCCCGCGCGGTCAGCACCGTCGGATCCCAGGCCTGAATGTTGGCGAAATTGGCCAGATAGTCGAAGGCCTGCTGCGCGGAACCGCGGCCTTCGATGGTTTCCTTGATTTTGATCAATGCGCAACTCCTACATGGATGGCTTTTCAAGATAGGCTCAACCTATCATTTACCCATAGAACAATCCTTATCAATAAGCTGTTGTCAAATTGCTGTCATGATATAGATTTATTATTAACCGATAAGGAGGAACTAATGATGAGACAAGCTACTTATTTATTATTGGCAGGTATTTTATTGTTGACGTCTCCCGCTTTCGCCAACCCGACGGCGAGCGTTGACATCGCCGGTGTAAACTTCGCCAAAATGCACGCGACCCCTGACGTTGAGCTGACATTCCGGGGCGGAGCGCTACTGCGCTATATGGTATTTATCAAGGCCTATGCCGGAGCCCTCTATATGCCGGACGGGGCCGATCACCAACAGGCTCTCGGAAATGTACCTCGACGGATTGAATTGTCCTATTTTCAGGCCATCAGCGCCGAGGACTTCGCCAAAGCCACCCGGAAGAAGATCGCCGACAACCTTGCCCCGGAGGCGTTGGCCGCCATGTCCGAGCGCATCGATCGTTTCAATGCTCTTTATCGCGACGTCGAGCCGGGAGACCGTTACGCCCTGACATTCATTCCCGGAGAGGGAACTGAGCTGTCGCTCAACGGTGAGGTTCTGGGACACATCGCCGGAGATGATTTCGCGGCCGCCGTCTTTGCCATCTGGCTTGGTTCCGACCCCATCGACCACGACTTCAAGACCGCGCTGCTGGGGCAGGCCTAACGACCATGGCGGTCAGCTGGGATATACGCCTGGCCTACGGAATGCCGGCCCTGGCGCTCGCCGTGGTTGGCATTCCAGTCTACGTCTATCTGCCCAAATTTTACAGTGACGTGGT
>JAAUYB010157527.1_pt1 | contig 11207 bp, 19 predicted proteins | sample 7278071 | NCBI WGS metagenome assembly JAAUYB01 (sample SAMN14350121, study PRJNA611818) | marine sediment metagenome | isolation source: surface marine sediment (1.8m) | place: French Polynesia: Moorea | collected 2018-08 | reverse complement strand
TGCCTGAGCAGAACCTGGATAGCAGCAATGTTGAATGGGCCGCCCGAAGGATTGACAAGTCTCTGAGTGTCCAAAGTTTGGAAGGTGTTGAATTGGACGTAAATATCGCCGTTTTGAGCAAGGTTGCCTTGGTTTTCAGTGGCTGGGGTATTGGCTGAACCCATGCCCAGCCCCTTATTATCCCGAACGACAGATGTTCCATTACCAAACACCAGACCCCAACCACGCGAGGATTGAGAGTTTATGAATTGACAATCTCGCACTGTAAAAGCGCGACTTGTATTCCACATTCTGGCGAAAGAGCTTTCTTGATCCGCACGACCTAAGGATATGTTGCACTCTACAAGCGAAACCGTCCCTGTATCATTTGAGGTAGTTGATCCGAAGGCGGGGTAAAAACGTGTCGGCTGGCCACGGTCCTCAAACCCTAGCGCCCAAGTGCATTCAGTTAGCGAAATGTCACTGTTTATATCAACATCCCACACGTGAACGTTGTTGCCTACGTTCCCCCCGCTTGACCCGTTCACACCATCGATATTTGTGACAATGATTTGATTGGAAGCGGAGAACGACGAGTTCACAAACCGGATATTTCGGTCCAAAACATAGATGTAATCTCCAATCTTCTGACAGCCAGATACAGCAGAGGCAACAGCGTCCATCGTTGCAGACGACTCGTTTTGGACAGTAATAAGCCCCGTTCCGACGCTACCGCTCTGCGTGATCGTCACTGCGCCACCTCAACGCCAGACACATTCCCGGCCTCATCATAAATCACCCGTCTGGGCGCGTTCGCCGCCGCAACTTGGGCCTGTGTGGCTTGGATCAGGGCAGTAATGCCCCCGGCCAGTGTCGCCTCACCCTCTTGCGGGTTAAGCACCTCAAGCCGCTTGATCTCTAACTCAGCCAGGAATTTTTCCCGCTCCCACTCGATATTCTGCGCGTTCTTTTGCAGATCTGCCTGGAGTCGCTTGTCTTCCATGGCCATGTCAGCCTTGAGTTGCGCAGCCTCTTTCTGCGTTTGGGTCTGTGCCTTTTCACGCTCAAGCTGCATTTTGGCTTGCATGTCAGCCTGTTTAATCTGCATCTCAGCCTGCATTTTGGCTTGCTCCACCATGGCCGGCGCATTGGCCGCTTCGTTGGCCTGGGCAAGCTTGGCTTGAACTTCTTCTGGATCAGGCTGAGTGAAGTACAGGTCAGGTGTTTTCAAACCCGCCGCCTCAACAAACCGAGATGTCGTTTCCCATAGGTCATCAGGCTTCACAAAAGGGTTGTCCGCGCCAAACGCCGCTAGGAACTTCTCTTGCAGCCCCATAACCATCTGCATCATCAACATGTCCCGCTCACGCGTCCCAGCGCCCAGACCAACGTTGATCTTGCAATCCATTTCCGCATTCCAATGACGCGGATCAAACTCAACCCACTCACCACGCAGGCGGACAGTCCGGGCCACATCCTGGTGTTTGATGATCGTGCGCAAAAGGCCACGGAATAGATCGCGTAGGCCCTCTGCAATGGTTTGGACCATCAACTCTGTCTGACCGATTCCAGCCTGGTTAATCATGGCCGATGCTGTCGCCGTCATGTTTTGCAAAGCGTTCGGGTCCAGCCCGGCACTGGCGTCCGTGATCCCTGTGCGGTCCTCTGCCTCACGGTCCATGTATTCCAGCATGCCGTAGCTTTCGGACGCAACGAACGGCACATTCAGGAAGCCCACAGCGTCACTGGCACTTACGCCTTGGCGTATCCAAATGGGTTTGCCAAATTCAGGATTTAAGATCGCATCCTCGTTTAACACAACGCCCTCTTGCCCAATCGTCTGAGGGTTGTTCTGCCAATAGAGATTGTCCAGCGTTTGTCGCCACAGAACAGTCTTACCCCGCTGTATGTCCATCGTGTCGTCTGCGACGGAAATACCCTCCCACTGGTGGGGCTGGCGCATCACCTTGACATCACAGTAATTGATTTCGTCTACGGGTTCGTCGTGCAGCAGGTTTCTTTCGTGCAAAGCGCCCGCGAAACACATGTGACGCAGTTCGGCAATGCCATCCTCATCCATGTCGTACCGAACATAGACGTTGTAGTAGTCGATTTCCTCGTTTGGCCGATGCACCTCGTCGGAGTCAGTAACAAAGTCTCGACGTTCATCGAGTTCGATATCTTCATCACCCGCCTTTTGAAGGCCCATGACCGTGTCGTAATCATAGCCCATCGCAACAAGGTCCGAGCGGGTCAGAGATTGCCTATCTCCAGTCAAGAGACTGCTTTGCAGGGTCACCGCGTCAGGATGAATGAGGAAACGCTCACGGGGTACACACTCAACCTCAAGGCATCTATCCACATAGATCCGCCGGGTTTTGCAATCATGCACGGCCATGGGAATAGGCTGACCGTCAATCTCAACGACATCTTGGCGTTGGGTGTTCTCAAGAACCTCAACCTCTGGATCGCTGACCAGATAGGCAAAGGCGTCTTCATTCAGACCTGAGTGTTCGGAAAAGCTGACCTTTTTGGTTTCTTTCCATCCCCAGCGCAGAATGCCGTTGCGCAACAAGAGCGCATCATGAATGGCATCTTCAATCTTGCGATCAAGATCGACTTCTGGCGCAACCACGCTGGCAATGTAGTCCGTTGCCTGATCCGCCGCTTGCTCATCACCCTCGCTCACGGGCTGGTATTCCGCGACAATGTCACTGCCGAGAATGGTGCGCTTGATGGACGGAAGAACCTTTTTGATGATCGCCCGCACGTCACGGCTGACCATCTGACTACGTCCCTCGTCGGCGGGCGTGTCTCTCATTTCGCCTTGATAGTATTCAATTGCCCTAAGACGGTCTTGTGACGAGTCATCCGCGTGCTTTTCGGCATCACGGATCATCTGTGCGACGGTAGAAATTGACGTCATCAAACAATCCTCCGCCGTGTAAATCTAGGCGTCTTCTTCTCGCTCGGCATTTCGTAAGCCACAGCAACCAGACCCGCTGCGTCCGCCCCATGAGACGACCAATCATGCTCAGGCCCTAAGCCTACGCCGCGCTCTTCGTCACGCTTCTCATGATACCAACCAAGGGCGTCCAAACCGGCCTCGGTGGTGCCCTCATTGAACCAAGAGGATGGGAACAGACGGCGCAGAGCCTCGACGCGTTTCATCGCCGCGCCCTTGCCCTGATTGGCAATCACTTGGACCTCAAACCCCGCATCGCGCAGCGCGCTTTCGTAAGATACGTCATGCACGCGGTCGTTGGTTGACCCATCGTGTGGCAACACACACAGGGCCTTGCCGTATCCGTTTTCTCTCAGCCAAGTGGTATGGGCCGATAGCGGCTGTCCAACTGCCTCGTAATAGTTCAGCCACCTGATTTCACGGCCAACGTACTGCACAATCCAGATCGCACAAGCGTCTGCCTTCGCGCCCGTGCCGCCGATGTCCCAGACCGCGCGGTAGGTCATCAGCGGATCAGGAGCGACCCTACTAACCCTACCATCCTTTCGGGCCTGCAAGAGATGTGACGCGTAATAGGCACCCTCTAGCGCCGTGACAAAGTCACCCTCCCAGATGTGTGCGTAATGCTCTGGGCGGTCTTTCATGTCCCGCTGGCGCTCATCCTCCAGAACCTTGGGAAAGGCCGGATTGTCCTGCCAGTTTAACTCAACGATATTGCTGCTATCCGGCGGGGTTTCCCGAAACCGCTTATGCGTTGGGCTAGTTTTTCTCTCTGGGTTCCAGGTTACCCAAATCTCTGAGTTGTGCTCCCGTACCGTGGGGATCAGCTTTTGCCAAGCTGTCTCACTTACCGGCTCAGCCTCGTCGATCCAGCACAGGTGAATGCGCGCTTTGGATTTGATGCTGTCCAGATTGCGGCGCAGACCAGCAAACACAAACTGGATACGCCCGTCTTTCGTCCTGACATACTTCTCGCCAACTTCATACCAACTGCTGAGAAACGCATCCTCTAAGATGGCTGCTTTAATCTCTGACAGCGAACTCTCATCAAGGCTGTTCATGAACTCACGGGCGCAGAGGATCACACCCGACTGCCCTGCCTGCGCTAACCGCGCGCCCTGTGCCGCCGCCATGATGGCAAAGCTGCGCGTCTTGCCCGATCCCCGCCCACCATATGCACCGCGATAGCGCGCCTCACCCTGAAAGACAGGGATCAGCTTGGGCGGTAATGCTATGTCGGGAACGAATTCACTCTGCTGGACTGTCATCAGACTTGAGGGGAACGAGGTTTATAGCGCCGAAGCTCATCTGCTCCCCGCCCGTGGTTATGTCTACCGATTGGCTGGGCGTGCCGTGCGCGCGGTCTTCGCTGTCTTTGAATAGCTTGAGGGTCGCTGGATCGATCATTTCCAGAACGTTTGCACCCTGTTCCGCCCTTTCCGTCATTGCGGAAAGCATTTTGTGCCTCAACGTCACCGACATCCGGGCCGCTTCGGTCTCTAAACGCTTCTGCTCTTTGGATTTTCCGCCAGGGTTTGCGTTGTTACCCTTCTTGAACCGCGTCTCAGGCGATGGGTTAGGATTAGCCATCGCCCCGCTCTCCCGGATCACGCAGATCATCTGCAATCCACTTGGCGACATAAGGTCTAGCGTTGCTGCTCCCAATGTTACCGCTCATCGGTGGATTTACTGGACTGATTATCGCAATTTTTTTACTCACCTGCCTCTTAGTAAAGATCTGCGTGTAGCCCGTCTTCTTTGTCGTGGCGCGCGCGGAATTACCAATGAAGGGCAGTGCGAGGAGGGCACTGAGAAAATTTCGTCTTTGAAAGTTAGCCATCGTATTCAGCCTCCTACCTTCAGCACCACACCATCTTGCGGGCGTTTTCTTCCCTCTTGTGCCCTAAGATATCACCATCCCGCCCTAACATGCGAGCCTCTGCTTGTTGCAGACGTATCATTACGCCGGAATACATGTGGCCGCCGATGTTAGGGTTGCCGCAATAGAGAAAATCTCGATCAAAGAAGATAAAGCCCATATCAGTTCCGCGAAGTCCCTTTCGGGTTGTTTCGCCCTCTGTCTATGTGTGGTGTTTGCCGCGTTGGCACAGGCGCAAGGACTTGAACCCTGTTATGCGGTTTTGGAGACCGCTGCATCACCGTAAATGCTTCACCCGCTGATGTGCGCGTATCTACGTCGCGCCCCGGTAGCCGTATGCATCCGACTTGTTGAATAGGACAACCGTCCCTCCAAAGGAAAGATGTCACCCCCCAGGTCAACCACCCGTGAGGCCCTTATGACCTCAGAACACATTACAGGCGTCCACAACAAGCTACCCCCTCTCGGTTTGTCGCTCATCTTGGCTCGCCTAACAGTCACTTGACTGAATAAAGGGTCATCGCGCTCCGCGCGAGTATCATCTGTTTACCCAAGAATATCTTAACCGACAACCCTTTTTATCGTGGTCAGATCCGCCTCGCCTCTTATCCTGAGCCCGTCAACATATGACCACCAGATACGTCCCGCTTCAACGCGTTCTACATCGACAAGGAAGCCCTCGAATGGCCCCTCAATCAACTGCGCCTTCTCACCCACCAGCGGTGTCAGTGCTTTGATCCGCTCTTGCTCAAGGCGCTCTGCTTCTGTTTGGAGCCCCATAACGCAATCAACGTCATCTTGGGATAGCTCTATTGGCCTTTGCTCTCGACTGAACACACCGATGATAAGCTGCCTCGATTTCATGACGTCCCACCTGGGGGAGTATTTGAAACGGGCATAGATGATGCTCGGGATTTCCGGTCGGGTGAATACATGCTTCTTACCACGAATGTGTCGCACGATGTCCCGCTTTGGATAGCGAACGGTCACCATTGCGTTTCCGAGAATGCCTGCGGTGCGCGCCTCCTTTTGAGGAGGTGTTATCAGTGCAAACCACGCTGGTTTGATCGGATCACCCGTGATGCCCCTTGCGGACTGAAAAGGCCATGGATCGCCTAACTTGATGTCTAATGGTTTCATCTACCCCTACCCCTGTCGATTACCTGCTACTCTGCCTTTTTCCGATCCCTCCGAACATCGCGCTCGTTAAACTCCCTGGCCTTGTATTCGCCAGAGTCCCACCACTCGACCAAGTAAAGGGGAACGGTCATGTCTCGGGAGAAAATTACCCTCTCAATCACCCCGTGAATGTCATCGCCAACTATGACGGCGTCTCCTGGGGAAAACTGATGCGTCAGGTTCATCACTCGCCCCCGCTGCGCAGATATTCGGCATAGACAAAGTAAATTGGCATAAACACCCACAGGAACAGCACGACAGGCCAATATCCTGAATCAAGCAGCGCAAACGTAAACGCGAGGAACAAAACAAACAGGATCAGCCCCACGATTAACACCACCATCACCACCCACATTGGCGTTTTATAGTGAAAGACCCACTGAAAAAATTTTGTCATGTGCCCACCTCTTCACACATCCACTCCAAGCTTCTTTGCTATCTTGGATAACGCACTCATCCGGGTCAGCGGATCACCGTGTAAAGCGTCATCTATGGCCTGTTGTGTTTCACGAATTTTGATTGCAATTCGGTACGCCTCGCTTTCCTTGTAAACTGATGACCAGCTTTTCTTTGAACTGATCTCAGCGGGAATGCTCATTGGCAAGCCTTCCGAAAAACACTTATCTCGCAGCCTGTTCGCGATACGCACAGACTCACTCCATGTTGGGTCTACGTCTGGTTCGCCAACAGCAGTCTGACTTAGTAAATTACCACTTGGCTCCTGAGATACAGCAGACGCAGCCGCCATAGGTGCTCCCAGCAGCAATCCCAAAATCCCTCGTCTTGCGATCATACACCCACCTCTTCGGGTTGCCTGGTCCATCGTCCCCAATCGTTGGTCATATCAGCCTCCATTCGCCAGTTTTTTCCATCTGGCACGCTGTAATTCGTCTGTGCTTTGCCGAGAAGAAGATGAGTAATTGCCAGTGAAAAACTCGTCGTTCCACCTCTGTCCATTCAAGTAGGTTGTTGGGTGCATGTCATTCGCGGTTGGATTGTTCGTGCGCCAAGACTGCGCCCACTGCCTGACATTGCGTATCGCTGCCTCTTGGTTTTTCAGAGATAGCCGCTTGAATGCCGTCTGAGCCTTTTTCTTCCCAACCTTCGCCAATGGCCAATCCTCCCAGAACCTAGAAAATGTAGGATCAGGCGCAGACTGATCTTTATTTGATGGTTCTATGATGGTTCCTGACGGTTTGGGTGCATCTGCTGCGGGGTCTGACCCGCATATAATGCGGGGGGGTGGTGCATCTAATGCGGGGTGCATCTCCTGCGGGGGTGCATCTGCTGCGGGGGTGGGGTGGACAAAATACAGGTTTGATCCGTTTCGACCCGCCCCCTCATGGATACGCAAATATCCCTGTTCTTCCAATTTTCTGATGTTGGTTTGAACAGCCCGTTCCTTGAGGCCGGTGCGTTGGCACAGCCGGTTAATTGATGGATAGCAGCGGCCCTCGTCATCTGCGTGATCTGCAAGGGCAAGCATGATTAAGCGCTCTGTTGGCTTCAACGATTTGCTGTCAAAAACAACAGACATTATTTTGACACTCATCGCCGATCCTCCCAAATCAGATTCAGCGCTGGGTTAAACCGGACCTTTGCTGTTCCGATTTGTCCCTGGCGCTGTTTTGCAACGATGATTTCAAGATGGTTTTCAACCGCCCGCTTTGCAGACAGCCAGTCCGCATATTTGTCGGGTTCATCCATAGAAGGCTCTTCGCGTTCGAGATAATACTCGTGCCGAAAGCAGAACATGACGCCGTCTGCGTCTTGCTCTAACTGACCGCTTTCCCGCAGATCCGACAGCATGGGGCGCTTGTCATCCCGGCTTTCCAGTGCGCGTGAGAGCTGCGACAGCGCAATAACCGGCACGTTCAGGCTCATGGCCATGCCTTTCAATGCAAGGCTAACATCGGTGATCTGCTCATACCGCGTTGCGGATTTAGACCGCATCAACTGGGCGTAATCCACGATGACCAAAGGTGGTCGGTCTGTGTTCATATGGCGGAAAGCCTGCTTCACACCAACCTGCAACAGGTCTGCGTCCTGATACTGACGAGGGAGAAAAGTGATAGGTAGTTCTGCGGTTTTACGTCCAGCCGCTTTGATGGACTCCAATTGCCCCTCGGAATACTGGCCAGATCGGATGTTCGAATAAGAGGTGGCCAGCTTTTCACGTGCTGTGCCTTCTGACAGGGCCCGGAATGCCATCGCCTTGGGGGTCATTTCCAAGCTGGCAATTACCACGCTGTGACCCGCACGGGCCGCGTTGAGCCCCATGGAGAGGGCGCAGGCGGTCTTACCCATAGACGGCCTACCACCAAGCAACCAAAGCTCTCCTGGCGCAAATCCAGGCACCAGGCGCTCAAGCGCGATGATGCCCGGGCGCACGGTCGGCAGGTCCACACCGTCTTGGACGGCTTTGATGTCCTCAAAGACCTCTGTGATTGCCGACATCATCGATACTGGCTTCACGCGGCTTTCACCGTGTTCAAGGGCTTGAAATCCAGCCTCCATGCGAGCTGCAACGTCGCTGGCGCTGTGATCGCCAGATTCCAACGCAGAGTGTGCATCCCTCATGACATCCATCAAATGCCGTTTCGCGTGCGCCTCTGCGATTAAGGACGCATAGGCTCGGATCTGTGATGGTGCAATTGCTGCCCCCGCCAAACGTGCGAGATAAGCCGGGCCACCAATGGGCTTGAGACTCTCCTCAAGCTGTGGCGACATGGTGGCCTTTACGGTGATCGGAGACACCAGTTTGTCTTGTTTTTCAAGAGCCCGGCAAGCTTGGAAAATCATGGCGTGGACCGGATCATAAAAGATATCCCCACCACCCACAGCCTGCACCTCGGCTGCAGACTGACCAGTGAGGATTGCGCCCAATACTGCTTGCTCCGCCTCAACTGACTGCGGAACCTTTGGGGTAGGCAGTTTAGTTATCTCGCCCATGCTTTTCCCCTTCGCGCTGGTTTAGGACAGCCTTTGCGACCAGTTGATAAGCGAGGTCACCAACAGCCTTCCAAACGTCCGGTTTTTCGCCTTCGGCATCAGGGAGATTGCTTCTTGTCATGCACCCACCTCGTTACCCTCAATTTGTCTCGCCGATTGTCCCCTTCATCGGCACTGAATGGACCATGCCTTGGGCGTCCAGATGCGCCCGCCAGGTCGCCACAAAAGCCTCTACGTCGCGCACAGATGTCGCGACGATCCATTCCCCACCGGCGGCTGTGATAGCCTCTCCGACGGCCACCTGATCGTCTGTTGGGCTCTTTCCGGGCGCCTTCACTTCGATGCCCAAGAACACACCCCGCCAAAGGACAAGGATGTCTGGAAAGCCCGTCATCATCCCCAGAGCCTTAGCTTTTGACTGAGCAATCGCCTTTGACTTAGCATCTGCGTGCAGGTTCATCTCATTGGGACTGTGGTGGATAACTGCGGTCGGCAGAGCAAAGCGCAGATATTGGAGAATGGCCTTGTGAATTGGGCCTTCCTGGTCCCTGCGCTTGCTTGTTCGCAGGGCCCTTAACTCAGCGGCTTTGATGCGTTCGGTCATTGCCCTGCCTCCAACTCCGCCCGCATGCGCTCTTTGAACGCCTCTCCGACGCGATAGCGTAGCTTTGTGATGCCCGGACGGCCTGCGTCTCGGATAGACTGTGCGTAAAGCCGTTCGTGGCGCTCACGGGCGCGTTCTGCTTTGTCTTTGGGGGATTGGGTCATCGGATAACCTCAACCACCCCATGTAAAGCTTTGAGGATCGGCGTCTGGCAGTAACCCTGGGTCAGAGGGTACGAGAAATTCACGCACGGAGATAAACTGGTCTTCGCTCACGTCAGTGCCGTCAGTCAGGCTGTATTTCTTCTTTGTTCCATTGGGGCCGGGCAAGGAGACGACTACTTTTTCGCCACCCTTAATGCGCTTCAAAACATCCATGACTTTCACCGTGCTTTCCTCTTTCTTTGTTTGGGCGTTAGATCCCTGCGCTTTGCGTGAATGGCTGCGATTTCCTCGCCTGTGAGGCCGCGCTTCTTCGCTTCGGTCTCGTATCCGTCTAGCTCTGCAAGGGAGGTGATTGTTTGAATGAGGTCAGGCTTTTGCATCAGCTTGCCTCCAAACGGGCGATCAACGCACGCTGAACACGCACTCTCTCTGCATCGCCCTCGGCCTCGTATTTGGCGAGATTGCGCCGGTAGATCGGCAACAATTGCTTGGGCGTGGGCTTCATGCCGATGCGCATGTCGTCCTCCCGCAGAAAACAGGATCACCCGTGGCTCTTTGATCGAACAAATACCAAGCGCAGTTATCCTTGCCGGTGTGTGGGCTGTCGGGAATCCATTTGACCCGCCCCACGCTGACAATCTTGCGGCACCATTCCAGGTAGGGTTCCGCCTGCTTGGTGTGCATCCAATCCGCGTCGAACAGCAGCCATGTTGGACGCATAGCGCTGAAATGCTCAATCATGGGGTGGAGGATCTGGCGTGTCCATGGTGGGTTGGTGATGATTAGCTCAAATGGAGCGGGGTAGCAGTCCAGCGCATCTCGCTCGACAATATCCTCACGGCGCGGTGCAATGTCCGTCTTCAAGGTGCAGACACCGCAGGGCCAGGCAGCTTCAAGGCCATCCGCAAGATCACCCTTGCCTGCGCAAGGCTCCCAAAAGCGAACACCCTGAACCGATATGGGAAGATGCGCTATAAGAGGCGTGACCGCTTCGCGTGGCGTGTCGTACATGTCGTTCTTGCGGCGAGGAAAATCGGACCGTTTTCCCATCTCAAGCCCCCTCAAAAAGCGCCGGATCCGAAGACCCGGCAAGTTCTTGAGGCAGGTTCTGAACAGAACCTATCGAGCAGCCGTGGATAACCCGCCACGGAACGGGATAAGAGGCCCGGTGACACTGCACCGGGCAAGTTGGCCGGGGAGGAAAAAGGGAAAAATCCCGGCTAGGGAGTGTTTGTGAGTGGTGGACGGAGCGGGCCGTGCGACTGTGTGACATCACAGGCCTGCCTTGACGTTTCCGAAAAGTTTTTCAGCTTTTTCCTTTGATAAATTGGCCTTCTTTTTTAAGCGATCCGCTCGCAATTCCAGTATCCGCGCTTTCGCCAAGAAATATTGAGCAATCAGGTGACGCAACATCAGGAAACCCCCAACCATTTAGAAAGAAATATTTTCGGCTGCATCCGCACCAGCGTGGCCACATGGATGGCG
>JAAUYB010105542.1_pt1 | contig 11208 bp, 9 predicted proteins | sample 7278071 | NCBI WGS metagenome assembly JAAUYB01 (sample SAMN14350121, study PRJNA611818) | marine sediment metagenome | isolation source: surface marine sediment (1.8m) | place: French Polynesia: Moorea | collected 2018-08 | reverse complement strand
ATCAATGATTACGTCAAACAGAAACTAGAAAAAGCCGTGAAACATTATCAAACTTTTACCACAAAAGTTGATGTTCACTTATCTGTGGCTAAAAATGCCCGTATTACGAATAAGCATAAAGCAGAAGTCACCGTTTATGCCAATGGTACAGTGATTCGGGCGCAGGAAGGTAGCGAAAATCTCTATGCGAGTATTGATTTAGTTTCCGATAAAATTGCCCGTCAGCTTCGTAAATATAAAGAGAAAATCAACGCTCATAAACCTCAATCTTCTGTGAAAATGCCAGACGTTTTGCCAGAGAAAGAAGTTGAAGGGGATTTAATTGGCGATCGCGAGGCTGCTTTACCGCCAGAAGTGATTCGGATGAAATATTTTGCCATGCCAGCGATGTCCATTGAAGAGGCAAAACATCAACTAGAATTAGTGGATCATGACTTCTATATGTTCCGAAATGAAGACACCAATGAAATCAATGTCATTTATATGAGAAATCACGGCGGTTTTGGTGTCATACAACCCCGCGAACCTAACGAGAATGATAACACAAGTGCTTAATTACTTAGAGAGTCGCAAGATGATCTAGAGCAAATATTGTGGGGGAATAAAATAGTTTATTCCCCCTTTTTTTTCTTGTCTTGTCGAAAATGTTAAGATATATTATGAACCGCATCATCAAGCCAATTTATGAGTGAACAACCATTACGCATTTGCATTGTTGGGGGAGGGTTTGGGGGGCTATATACTGCCCTGCGTCTTGCCCAGTTTCCTTGGGAAGCCGATCAAACACCCGAAATCATTTTAATTGATAAAAGCGATCGCTTTTTATTTACCCCTCTTCTCTACGAATTAATTACCGAGGAGATGCAAACGTGGGAAATCGCCCCCCCTTATGAGGAACTTTTGGCAGATACAGCGATTCGCTTTCATCGGGGATGTGTTACGGGTATTGATATCGAAAACCAACAACTAGCACTGGATAATCATAATAGTCTACATTATGACCGTTTGGTGTTAGCAATGGGAGGAAAAACCCCCTTAGATAACTTTAGTGGGGTTAAAGATTATGCCATTCCCTTTCGTACCTTAGAAGATGCCTATCGTATCAAAGAACGATTACGATTATTAGAAGAAAAAGAGGCGGAAAAAATCCGTATTGCCATCATCGGCGGTGGATATAGTGGGGTAGAATTAGCTTGTAAATTAGCTGATCGTTTAGGGGATATGGGGCGCATTAGATTAGTAGAAAAAGGAGACAAAATTCTTAGCAACTCTTCTGAATTTAATCAAGAAGTTGCCAAAAATGCTTTAGAAGCAAGACGGGTATTTATCGATCTTGAAACAGAAGTAACTCAAGTAAGTTCTGATAGTATTTCTTTAGTTTATAAAGGAAAAATTGATACCATTCCTGTAGACTTGGTCTTGTGGACTGTGGGGACTCAAGTTATAGAAATGGTCAAAACGTTGCCTCTAGAAAAAACAAGCAAAGGACTGTTAAAAATAACCCCTGAGTTACAAGTCATTGATCATCCTGAAATTTTTGCCATTGGTGATTTAGCTGCTTGTTACGATGAATCAGGGCAACCTATTCCTGCAACAGCGCAAACCGCTTTCCAACAATCTGATTACTGTGCTTGGAATCTTTGGGCTTCAATTACTAAGCGTCCCCTCTTACCTTTTGCTTATCAACCTTTAGGAGAAATGATGGCGTTAGGGGTAGGCAATGCCACCTTATCAGGGTTAGGACTGAATTTGGATGGCTCGTTAGGTTATATTGCTAGACGATTAATTTATTTGTATCGTTTACCCACCCTCAAACATCAAATCAACGTAGGGATTAATTGGATTACGAAACCATTAACTGAATTGTTTTTATAATTATTATCAAACTTGGTAAAAAAAAGAGGCTTTATGCAACAACCACAAGTTATTTTTTTAGATGCTGTTGGTACTTTATTTGGGGTTAAGGGGTCGGTAGGAGAAGTCTATAGCCATCTGGCTGCACAGGTAGGCATAAAATGTGATCCTTCCCTCCTAGAAACAGCCTTCTATCAACAGTTTAAAAAAGCCCCACCCTTGGCCTTTTCTGGTGTCGATATTATGTCTGTTTCAGACTTAGAATATCAATGGTGGTATCGGGTAGCTTATGATACTTATGAAGCGGCAAATGTCATGGCTCAATTTAAAGATTTTGATGGCTTTTTTCGGCAACTTTATGATTACTTTGCTACTCCTCATCCTTGGTTTCTTTATACCGATGTTTTCCCCGCTTTGCAACATTGGCAAAACCAGGGGATAGCATTAGGAATTATCTCAAACTTTGATAGTAGAATTTATGAGGTACTGGATATTTTTGGACTCACTAATTTTTTCCAAACCATCACCATTTCTTCGACTACGGGAACAGCAAAACCTGATGGCAATATTTTCATTGAAGCCTTAGAAAAACATGATTGTCAACCCGAAGAAGCTTGGCATATTGGAGATAGTAAAAAAGAAGATTACGAGGGAGCAAACTATGTGGGAATTAATGCTTTTTTATTAGAAAGAAATGATAAAAGAAAGCGAGCAGATTACAAAATTATTGATTCAATGGAAAGATTAATAAATTAATAAAACCTTTGTAGGGTGGGCAAAATGAATATATATTTGTAACTATTCTAAAAATTGGTGAAACTTTGCCCACCGAACATTTAAACATACGAAAAAAAAATGAAAAAACTTTTAATTACAGGAGCAAGTGGTTTTCTCGGTTATAATGTTTGTCAATATGCCCAAGTTTCTTGGGAAGTTTATGGCACTTATTTTAATAATAAAATAGAAGTAAACAATCTTAATATTGTCAAGGTTGATGTAACAAATATTGATGAATTACAAACTATATTTAAACAGGTAAAACCCGATGCTGTGATTCATTTAGCAGCAGCCTCAAAACCTAATTATTGTCAAAATAACCCAGACACTACCTATAAGATTAATGTAACAGCTTCAGGAAATATTGCTAAACTATGCGCCGATGTTAATATACCTTGTGTTTTTACTTCAACTGACTTGGTTTTTAATGGTTTAAATTCTCCGTATAAAGAGAGTGATCCCGTTTCTCCTATTAGTTATTATGGAGAACAAAAAGTCAAAGCAGAACAAGAAATGTTGACTATTTATCCCAAAACAGTTATCTGTAGAATGCCTTTAATGTTTGGTATTCCTTCACCTCATGCAGCTAGTTTTATTCAATTCTTTTTAAAGACATTTCGAGAAGGAAAACAACTGAGTTTATTTACCGATGAATATCGAACCCCAGTCAGTGGTTTGACGGCAGTAAAAGGGCTATTATTAGCCTTAGAAAAAGGAGAAGGAGAGATACTACATTTAGGCGGAAAAGAAAGGATTTCCCGTTATGAATTTGGACATTTAATGGCAGAGGTATTTGACTTTTCTAAAGCGTTAATTACCCCTTGTCTACAGAAAGATGTAGCCATGGCAGCCCCGCGATCGCCTGATACTTCTCTAGATAGTTCAAAAGCGTTTCAGTTAGGGTATAAACCCTTATCTTTAAAAGAAGAATTAGAAGAATTAAAGAACAAAATTTAATCAAGGCCAAATTATGAATTGATCTCACACTGTCATATAATGGTCTTTACTATAGCGCAATAGTAAGATGTCAAAAACTTATATTGGAACTACTCAAGCTGCCTGTCGACTTCATCTATCGGTTCAGCGTGTGCGAAAACTAGCTATGGACGGTCGTATTGAAGGCGCGTTTAAAGAGGGTCGTCGCTGGAAAATTCCTGTTTCTTCTAATGGAATGCCCAAAATCAGCCGTAAAAAGAAAGGGCCAAAAGGTCGCTGGCGAGTGTATAAGCAAGAAATAATGACCTTTATCCATGTTAATCAGATCCAACTTCGGTCCAATCTCAAGAATAAGACCCATGATCCTGTTATTTCCGTGAAAATGGGTGGAGATACCTTTTTGTCTAACGAGGTCAAAATTCCAGGGATTGGCCGACTGATATATGATCCAGAACACAAGAAAAACTGTGGCGCAACAGTATGGTTTGAAATTGATCCTGATATTCCTCTGAAGTTGAGCAGATTTACTTAAAGCCGCCGCGCAAATTATCTTAGAGGCGGTTGGCGTAACGGCAGACTAGCAAATCCTATCTAATATAGCTTGAGCAATGACTTCTGCCCCATCTTTAGGCAATATTTTACCGATGATGGGAGGGTTAGGAGCTTGTGTTAAAAAGTCCCAATTTCCTTGAAAAAAGCTGTCGGTTTCCACAATTTGATGATCGGCATAGTTTTTGATACCTTCTAATAAAAAAGGAGCTTCAGCAAAATCATTTCTCACTAAGGAAACAATGGGTATTTCTAGGCGCATGGTTTCAGCAAAGGTACTAAACCCCGGTTTAGAAATAACTCGACCACATAAGGGCATAAAATCAACTGGACGATAAAAAGAATCGCTGATTTTAACCATATTATCTAAATTCGGTGCTTGAGCATCAAAGGTAATAAATTGCCAGTCAGGAAATTGTGTTAAATTAGCGTAAGGTATTTGTTGTAATCCCAATCCCCCAAACGTTAATAAAACGGTTTTTTCCGAGGAAGCGGTTAGGTTAAACTTATGTCTTAAATCATCGACAGAATAACGAGGGTTGCCACCGGTTAAACCGACATCGGTGATAGCATTAAACGCACTCATGGGTTCAGCCATCGGCAGACGAAATAGGCGATCGCATTGTTGATAACAATCTTTGATCCAGTTAACTATTCCTTGCCATTCTTCACCCCAAGCGTCATAAATAAAATCCCAACCAAAATTACTCATCATGTAACAAGGAACCCCTGCCAATTGGGCAATGGGGGCCATTAACGGAGGAATATCAGCTAAGATTAAATCAACTTGATTGGTCTTAATAAAATTAATTTCGGCTGCCATTAACCCTTGATGTTTTGTATAAATTTCCTGCATTTTTTTCAAGGTTGCAGCCTTATCCATGGTAAAACTATCCGATTGAATCACCCCCACATCAAAGGCCAACGGACGATAAATAAAATCCCCTGAAATATAGGATTCTAATAACCATCTTGGGGCAGTGGTTACCATAATGATTAGGGTATCCGGACGTACCCTTAAAATAGCATCAGCCACCGTAGAAATGCGAACTGCGTGACCAAAACCATGACCCGTTGCCGCTAAATAAATAATCGGTCTTTTTTCACTGTTTAGTGGTGTCATTATTGATGATAAAAATTGAACTCTAAACTCCGAACTTCTAACAGAGAACTCAAGCTACCAATCTTGAGGATTAACCTTCGGTCTAATTTTCACCCGAACCAAAACGGCAGTAATATTATCATGACCGTTATAACTATTAGCGAAGTCGATTAATTTGACAATCCCTTGATCCAAAGATTGACTCGAACTGATTAAAGGAAGTAAATAGGTTTCCCAATGATCTTCTACCAAATCATTGTCACACAACCCATCAGAACAGAGGAGAAATAAGGTATCTTCGGCTAAGTCTAAAAAGCGAATATCCGGTTGTATGTAGTTATTGTCATGGGGACCGAGGGCTTGCGTTAATTGATAGGCGTCCGGTCTAGCATAAGCTAATTTAGGGTCAATGCCACTCTGGATCGCCCGTTGTCCCACCTCGTGATCCACGGTCAGTTGTTGGACTCCTTTTTTGCGACTAATAGAATAAACCCGACTATCCCCCACATGAGCAACCACCGCCTTCGTATCCTGCACTAATACTAAGACTAACGTGGTTCCCATGCGGCCACTACCAGAACTGGCGTTGCTTTGATTGACATCGTATAACTTTTGATTGGCTAATAAAATGCCTTGTAAAATGGTTTCATGATCGGGAAAGTCCTCTTGCCAATGCTCAGCGAAGAAGGTTTCTAAGGTTTCCACTGCCATTTGACTAGCTACTTCGCCGGCTGCATGGCCACCCATGCCATCACAAACAATGTAGACCCCGCGGCCATTGACTACTGTCTCTTGATTATTTTGTTGAATTTTGACCTCTGTCTTCATGCCGAAATAATCTTCGTTATGATGTCGTTGTCGTCCGCGATCGGTGCATCCCAAGGCCGTTAAAGTAATCAATTCCATTGGCAAAACGGCAGTGGCATCATTGGTAATATCCGTAGTGGTTGGGGTTTCTTCTAACTGGCCACTCAACAGTTCAGCCTGAAAGTCTGGTAACTCTTCCCCAACAAAATCTAAAGACGAAGCAGAAACCCCTAGGTTAATCGGGGTTTCCTCGTCATCGGTGATCTGTTGTTCAGAGGCTAAATCTTGCAGTTGTAGGCGCAATTCTGCTACTTGGTCGATCTTGCCGTCGGCTACCTGTTGAATGAGGGTGGCCAGTTTGCTTGAGGAGGGATAACCTCCTTTGGTGAACCAAGTTTGCCATAATTGACCTAATTTTTGTAAAGAAGGGGGAGCATCAGGGGGATCGGGGTATAATTTTAGTAATCCAAAGCTTTGATCCTCATCCAGTCTGAGGTTGTCTTCCACCAGCAAACTTTGACAACAGTTAACGGCGGTTAAACTGTTCCAGAGGGTGACAATTTGATTGAGCCAATAAATGATTTGCAGGGTCAGTAACGAGTGGTTGATCAGTAAATCGGGAATCAATTGCCAATGGTTGCGATCGGGCAATAAGATAACTTCGGTTTCATTGTCTAGCCAAGCATCATGGACTTCAGGAACAACGGGAACCAGGTCCTTGAGGGCTAGATAGGGAAAGGCTGTTCCAGGAATTCCCATCTGTTCCCATAACCCACTCGGATCGTCTTCTTCTCTATCTTTTAAGAGGTCTGAGACTTGATCAACTAATAGGGGTAGGGTTGATTTTTCTAAGGGTTGACAGTCAAATACCTGACCTCGATAAAGGGTGTGAGTTGCCGTGGTGGCTATGACCTGAAAGGCTTCGTCTTGAGACGGCCAGATTTGATACCGTTGTCCAAGATCAAGATAGTTGCTATCCAAAGTTAACGTCTCCTCTGTCTGGTTACCATTGATAGGTTGGGCGAGAATAACCTGCCAAACTTGACCAATAAATGTCTCACAGTTTGGGCAATGGGACTTAGAAAAAGGGGCATTATGACCACATTGAGGACAGGGGCGATGAGTCAATGAGGTTTGGCATTGTTGACAGACCTGATGATTATTGGGATTTTCTGCGTGACATTGGGGACAAACAAGCATAAATGATTACACCAGTGACTAAAAATTGCTGTTAACGTCTTGCTCTTGCTACAATCTGCCTTCTTTTATCATCCCCCTGTTCTCTCTTACCGTCAATTAATCTCAACAATTCTCTGACTTAGCTCGAACGGCTCGTTATGATGAAAGAAATACTATGCAGAGGACTGGGATGATTTCCCCTGACACAAGCGATCGCCCTTTAATTTATCGTGGCTTAACGTCCGAGCAAGTCCGATTCAATCGTGATTATTATGGTAGCAATATTTTAACCCCGCCTCCACAAAACCCTTGGTGGTTACTATATTTAGATAAGTTTAATGATCCAGTCATTCGTGTTTTAATGATTGCTGCGATTATTGCTTTGGTTGTGGGCATGATTGAAGGAGAATATGCGGAAGCTTTGGGGATTTTAATGGCGATTTTTTTAGCAACAACCCTTGCTTTTCTTAATGAATATCAGGCCAATAAAGCGTTTGATTTACTCAATAATGTTTACGAGCAAACCCCTATTAAGGTGATTCGTGACCATAAATTTACTCAGATTTCTCGTCAAGATTTAGTGGTGGGAGATTTGGTTTATATTGAACAAGGAAATGAAGTTCCTGCTGATGGTGAATTATTGGAATCAGTCAGTTTATTGGTAGATCAAGCCAAAATTACTGGGGAGTCTAAGGCGGTTAAAAAGCTGCCAAAATCTTCCTTTAAACCTCATCATTATCCTCAGAAAACCTATCCACCTTTTCAAGTTTATCGTAGCACTATGGTCGCGCAAGGTCATGGGGTTTTCCAGGTGACGGCTGTGGGCGATCGCAGTGAAATTGGACAACTAGCTCAAGCGGTTAGTTCTATTAAAGAGGGTCAATTAACCCCGTTAAATCTTCAGTTAGAAAAGTTAAGTCAATTAATCGGTATGATTGGCTTATTGATGGCAGGATTGACTTTTTTCGCTCTCTTGTTTCAAGGATTTATCACTGAGCAAATTGTTCTCAATTTACCCCAAAACTGTTTCTTATTTTTAGTGATTATTAGCAGTACAATTATTTTACTTCCTATGGGAATTTCTCTAATTGAAGAAGGATTAAAATCTTTTGATCTAGCTGTTGAATTTCCTGATTTTTTAAGCTCATGGTTAATGAGTTTAGGGAGTGGATTACTTATTTTTTTAGGTGGTATTTCTTATTTTTATTATCGGGGATGGATGGATAATTTTAATGATATTTTCTTACCTCCATCAGTGGGAATTCTCCTCTTAAATTATTTTATGGTTGCTGTGACAATCATCGTGGTGGCTGTCCCTGAAGGGTTAGCGATGAGTGTCACGTTATCCCTTGCTTATAGTATGGGAAAAATGGCTGCTACTAATAATTTAGTTAGACGAATGCACGCTTGCGAAACCATTGGGGCTGCCACAGTGATTTGTTCTGATAAAACAGGAACCCTAACCCAAAACAAAATGCAGGTTGAAGTTGCTGATTTTCCTTGTTTAAATTGTTCAAATTATAGCCAAAAAGAAGTTTATCAAAATTTGATCTACGAAGGGATTGCTGCTAACAGTACCGCAGATTTAGAAAGGACATCTCAAGGGGAATTTTCTCCTCTTGGTAATGTGACAGAAACGGCGTTATTATTCTGGTTAAATCGTCAAAATATCGACTATCTTCCCTATCGTCATCATTTTGAAATAATGGATCAATTACCATTTTCTCCTGAAAATAAATATATGGCTACGGTAGGTAAATCTAGTGTTATTTCAGGAAATATTATCTATTTAAAGGGCGCACCAGAAATTATTTTATCTCGCTGTTCTCAACAATTAACATCAGAGGGTATTAAAAATTTAGACAATCAAAATCAATGGGTACAAACCTTACAAAAATATCAAGAAAGAGGCATGAGAGTTTTGGGACTGGCTTATAATTATGTAGAGATTGAGGTCAAAGAAGAAAATATTCAGCCGTTAAGTAAGGAATTAATTTGGTTAGGATTTTTGGCCATTACTGATCCCTTGCGTCCCGATGTCAAAAAAGCGATTAAAAGTTGCTTGAATGCAGGAATTGAGATAAAACTTGTTACAGGAGATAGTCAAAAAACAGCCGAAGAAATTGCCAAACAAATAAACTTATATCCCCCCCAAAATCAAAATAATTCTCCTAATTATCATCTAACTGGTCAAGCCTTTAATCAGCTTAATGATGGGGAAGCCAAGGAGATTATAAAAACCTTAAAAGTGCTATCAAGAGCCACACCATTAGATAAACTCAGATTAGTTAAACTATTACAAGAAAATGGGGAAGTTGTAGCAGTGACAGGGGATGGAACCAATGATGCTGCTGCTTTAAAACAGGCCCAGGTTGGGCTATCAATGGGCAGTGGAACGGCTATTGCCAAAGAAGCCAGTGATATTATTTTATTGGATGATTCTTTTAATAGTATTGTCACGGCTGTCCTCTGGGGACGATCATTATATGAAAATATTCAACGATTTTTGCTCTTTCAATTAACCATTAATATTGTTGCTTTAGGCATTGCTTTTTTCGGTTTATTTATTGGTGTTTCTTTGCCCTTAACTGTAACACAAATGTTATGGATCAATTTAATTATGGATACTTTTGCCGCTTTAGCGTTAGCGACCGATCCCCCCCGAAAAACAGTGATGAATCAACCCCCTCGTCATCCCCAAAATTTTATTATTTCTCCTCAGATGTTGAAAATTATTACAGGTACAGGCTTAATTTTTTTCCTATTTTTAATAGGATTTTTAGCTTATTTAGAGAGGGACGGAACCGTAAATACTTACGAACTCTCGATCTTTTTTGCTGTTTTTGTTTTTCTACAATTTTGGAACCTATTTAATACTCGTTCGTTTGGTTTACAACAATGGTTTTGGCAAGGGTTAGGAGAAAATAAAGCTTTTTTAGCCATTGCTACTATGATCTTTTTGGGACAAATTTGTATCGTCCAATGGGGAGGGAAAATATTTAGAACGGTTTCCCTTTCTTGGAGAGATTGGTTATGGATTATTTTCGGAACTTCCATCGTTCTATGGATAGGAGAGTTAGGGCGGTTTCTGCTGAGAAAAAAAACAGACAAGCCACTCTAGCATAAACAAAAAGAATGACTGTTGTCTGTCTTATATTGACCCTTTTTTAGCGAGAGTTAGAGTCCCCACTATAAGGTTGTACACCGATAGAAGGGGGAACATTGTCATGATCAGGACTAAAGGCTTCAGCGATCGCTTCAGCTAATTTACCAAAAAAGCCAGGCTTTTGTTTTAATTCGTCTAAGACTTCATCAACGTGTTCAGAAGCAAATTCAAATCCTTCTTCTTTTGCTAATGAGGTTAATTCATCTTGGTTCTTGACAGCGTGTAATTTATCTTTGAGGCTTTGATTTTTGGCAGCCTCACCTAAAAATTGAATAACTTTCTCTTTGGCCATAATCATTCCTTAAATAGTTAACAAATCGAAGCAAACTCATCCATTACCCTGAGTCTTCATGTTCATTATAACTTTAACAGGAATTAGCTCATCTTTAGACTCGCAAAACTTTACTATTTGATCATCAAAAATTCACCAAGCAGAAATCTCTTGTTGAGTGAACCCTAAAACAATCTTTATGAAGCAAATGTTAAGAAAATTCCTATTCTTCTCTTTCTTGTTCATGATTTGATGGTATGGAATAACCGTTGGTTCGACTGTCAGAAAGAAACGGTAAAAACCCCAGAAAAACTGAGGTTTTTGCATCAGCAAGACAGTAATTTTTAGCTAACCATCATTGAAAGTATAACTAAGCTAATCAAGAATAACACAGCGATCGCCCCTTTAATTAAATAGCGACGTTGTTGATAAGGGGCAGGGGTTCCGGCATAGTAGACTTGAGGTTCTACTGCATAATTGTTAAGAAGACCATTATCGAGTTGGGTGGTTGTCAGCATAGTTCATAAAAATATAGTCAAATATGACATATCCTTATTTTGCCGGTGT
>JAAUYB010214569.1_pt1 | contig 11223 bp, 6 predicted proteins | sample 7278071 | NCBI WGS metagenome assembly JAAUYB01 (sample SAMN14350121, study PRJNA611818) | marine sediment metagenome | isolation source: surface marine sediment (1.8m) | place: French Polynesia: Moorea | collected 2018-08 | reverse complement strand
TATTAGATACAGAGGAGGAGAAAGCTGCAACTAAAAAAGATGAAGGAGATAAAAAATTAGAAGAAAAAAAAGAGACAAAGATACAAAATAAGCAACATAAAATAAATCAAAAACAACAGCAAGTAATAAAAAAAGAAAAAACAACAACAGGATTAACTAAAATAAATACTGCTAATTATTTTTTAGAAAAACAGATAAACCAGTTAGATGATAAACTTAATAAACTTGAAAAAAAAATTTATGATCCAGCAGAAACCATTAACATTTTACTTCCATTAATGACAGAATTATTGCTGCCAAACTCAAACGAAGCTTTAAAACAATCATTAATACCCATTATTGACGAAATAATTAAGCAAGGATCGCAACAAGATCGTGATAGAATGAGTAAGGCGATATCTGATATTTTGCCAGGGGCAATAACTCAAGAAATTGAAAATTCTCCCGAAGAAATAGCCAAAGCCATTGCACCAGAAATAGCCCTAGCCATTAAAAATCAAATTGAACTTGATCAAGAAGCGATCGCCCAAACTTTAGGACCAGAAATGGGACAAGCCATTAAAACTCAAATAGAAGTTGAACGAGATGCAATGGTTGATGCTTTATATCCTGTGATTGGTAATACCATTTCTAAATATATGGTAGAACTAGCTAAATCTATTAATGATAAAGTAGAAAAGGCTCTTTCCGTTGAAGGTATTAACCGAAAAATAAAAGCTAAACTACAAGGTATTTCTGAAGCAGAATTAATTCTCCAAGAATCAATAGATTTTTCCGTTGAAGCTGTTTTATTAATCCATAAATCATCAGGATTAATTATTAGTCAGGTAAAATCTATTCCTCATGTTTTACCAGAAGCGGACTTGTTCGCCGGAATGTTAACAGCTATTCGTGATTTTGTGAATGATTGTGTTGCTGTAGAAGGGCAAGTATCTGAACTTCATGAAATCGAATATGATGATGCTAAAATAATTTTAGAAGTGGCAGGATATTGTTATTTAGCTGTTATTATTAAAGGAGAACCATCGAAAGTTTTTATTGAGAAAATTCGTAAAACCTTGAGTCACATCATTCTCAAAAGTGGTCGAACCTTAAAAGAATTTCAGGGAGAGCAAACCAGCATTCCCCAATTTATCAAACCCAAATTAGAGCAGCTAATTGAATTTACGATTCAATCTAAGAAATCCAAACCACCGATTACTTTAATGACGATTTTATTGCTTATTTTTATAGCTTGTAGTATTATTTTTTATCGAGGAAAAGTAAGGAATTACTGGGAAAAAGAAACCTTAAATGCTTTAGATGCGTCCCCAGAATTATCCGTGTACCGTCTCATTCCCAAAATTAAAAAAGGGCAATTAATCTTAACAGGACGAGTCCCTAACCCATCCCTAAAAGAGCAAGCAGGAAAAATAAGTCATCAGATTGCACCTCATTTAACCCTCAATAATCAAATTATTTCTGTTAATATTCCTCCTGATGCTAGTGTGATCGCAGGAGAAATAAAACGGGTAACACAACTGCTTAATCAAACTGAAGGAGTAGACATCAAAACTCATTATCAAGATCATACCGTTACCATTACAGGATTTGTTCTAAATTTAAGTCAAACCGATGAAGTTTCCCAAGCATTTCAACAAATTCCAGGGGTTGATAAAGTTATCAGCACCTTTCAAACCCAACCTCATCTAGAAACCCGTATTTATTTTGACTCTAATTCCAGTCAGTTTAAAGGGGATGATATTCCCCCCAAAATTAAGACTATCCAAAAATTTTTAGCAGAATATCCTCACATTCATCTTATAATTATAGGTCATAGTGATCCCAGAGGTTCAGTGGCTCAAAATAAGATTTTAGCCGAAGCAAGGGCAAAAGCTGTAGAGCGCGTTTTATTGCAAAATAAAGTCGATTCTCGTCGTTTAAAGGTTGCTATTAGCCTTGAATCTCCCCCGGGGGTGATGAACAATCAACCCTTGTGGTTAAGTCGATGTGTTCGCTTTGAAGTGTCGATTCCGCCTAACTAAATAAGTCAGAAATTAAATGTCTATTATTTCTAAAAAAATTTGCCTTGTTGGTGACTTTGGTGTGGGAAAAACCAGCTTAATGCATCGTTTTGTGGAACATAAATTTAGTGAACACTATTTATCAACCATTGGGGTTACGATTGCTCGAAAATCAGTCACCGTTTCATCAGCTAGTGAGGATCAAAAAGCACAAACTGTACAATTATTGATTTGGGATATTGAAGGAAAAACCCGATTTCAAAAGATTTCTCCAAGTTACTTAAAATCAGCCCAAGGGGTGATTATCGTGGCTGATATCACTCGTCAAGACACCATTGAAAGCATCCCTTTTCATATTGATTTAGCCCGTTCAATTAATCCCCAAGGACTTAGCCTCTCCATTGTCTTCAACAAAATTGATCTCCTTGAGCAACCTTTATCAACCAGCTTACAAGCACAGTATCCAATTCCGAGTCAGTTTCCAATCATTGCCATGTACGAGACATCAGCTAAAACGGGACACAATGTTGAAACAATGTTTTCCCAATTAGCTCAGAGTATTATAGAAGAAAAAACATAAAATTATGGAGATATTGGAAAGTTAACCTAAAATAGCATATATGCCCCAACTCTTTTTGTCTTTCTCAACTATGTATTTATTTTCCATCCCCATTCATCTCTTCCATGGCACAAGAAAACTCCCTATCCATTAACTCCGAATTGATTTCTGTTGAAGAATTAATCACTGAACACAAGAAAAAACTAGATCAGGCCAAAGAACACCTACAACAACTCAACATTTATCTAGAACAATTAACCACAACCAATATTAAGCTCTCAGAAGATATCCGTAACTGTCAAGTCTTAGAAGAACAACTGAGAATCAACGAGCAGGCCCTACGGCTTAATCAAGAGCGATTGCATAGTATTCTCGGCTCCATTGATGATGTGGTGTGGTCTATTGTTCCCCAGACGACTCAGATTCTTTACCTGAACCATGCGACTCAAAAGGTTTATGGTCATCCCATTTCAGACTTTTTAGATAACTTAGATTTATGGCAAGAGATTATTTATCCAGACGATCAACAACGGGTAGAAGAGTCGCAGCAACTGCTTTATAAAACAGAGACACAAGATATTGAATATCGGGTGGTTTGGCCCAATGGGGAAATTCATTGGATTAGGGTTCGTAGTCGTTTAATTAGAGATGAACAGGGAAACCCCATCCGCATTGATGGACTAACCACAGAAATTAGCGAATATAAAAAAATTCGAGAGCAACTACGTCATGATGCCCTACATGATAGTTTAACTGGACTCCCGAACCGAACTCTCTTAATGGATCGCATTCAGCAAGCCATCAAGCGTTGTCAACGGGATGAAAATAAACGGTTTGCCCTGCTTTTTTTGGACTTGGATGGATTTAAAGTCATTAATGATAGTTTAGGTCATTTGACAGGGGATCAGCTATTAATTACCCTTAGTCATCGATTTAGCCAATGTTTACGCACAGAAGATACCTTGTCCCGACTTGGGGGGGATGAGTTTGTGATTTTGTTGGAAAATGTCACGAACATTGATGACGTGATACACATTACTAATCGTATCCATGACAGCCTAAAATCTCCCATTTTGTTACAGAGTGAAGAAATCTTTATCAGCGTTAGTATTGGCATTGTCTTAGGAGAAGAACCGAAATTTACTTATAATCCCGATCATGTTGCTGAACTCTTGCGAGATGCTGATACGGCTATGTATCGAGCTAAAGCCAAGGGATCGGGAAAATCAGAAGTTTTTAACCATTCTATGCACACCTATGCCGTTAAACGGTTAAAACTCGCCAATGATTTGCAAAGGGCCATTGAACGTCAAGAATTTACTGTTTATTATCAGCCCATCATGTCTCTGTCTAGCGATCGCATTTATGGGTTTGAAGCCTTAGTCCGTTGGCAACACAACGAAAAAGGACTTATCTCTCCGGCTGATTTTATTCCCATTGCTGAAGAAACAGAAACGATTTTAAAAATTGATGAATGGGTGTTACGTCAGGCTTGCGCTCAATTATGTCTTTGGCAACAACAATTTCCAGAAATTGGCCCCTTAACCATGAGTGTTAACTTATCGACTAAACATTTAGCTAAACCAGGTTTAATTGAGATTTTAGACGAAATTTTAGCAGAGACTGGCTTAGACGGCGAGTCATTAAAATTAGAAATCACGGAAAGTTTTTTAATGGAACGGACGACAACGGCCATGGAAATTTTTGAGCAAATTAAACAGCGAAATATTCAAATTTGCTTAGATGATTTTGGTACGGGATATTCTTCATTAAGTTATTTGGATTGTTTTGCTTTTGATACTTTGAAAATTGACCGTTCTTTTATTAAAAGGTTAGTGGAAAAGCAGGATAAATGTGAAATTATTAAAGCCATTGTTAATCTTGGTTTAACCCTAGGGATGAATGTGATTGCTGAAGGGGTAGAAACCCCAATACAGATGGAAAAACTTAAAGCATTAAATTGTAGTTATGGTCAAGGTTATGGCTTTTATCCCCCGTTAAAAAGTGAAATAATAACCACTTTACTACAGACAGCATAAAGCGACTCAATTAAAGCACATTTTCAATGCTGGTGTGTTATATTAAATGAGTTATTTTTGATAATTCATCTATGAGTTTAGATTATAATCTTGTTATTATCGGTAATACTTTAGAAGCCTATTATGCAGCTTTAGAAGCAGTTAAGTTAAAAGCCAGAGTTGCTTTAGTATTGGGAGAAAACCCAAATAATGATTATACAGAAATTGATCGTTTTCTTTTGAGTTATTTTACCTATCTTGAGCAACATTGGCACAACTTAATTAAATGGGAAATCGATAAAAAATTAGTTTCTAACTTAAATATTAATCAAGTAAATCAATGGACAAATGAAGTAAAACAAGATATACAAGAATATAGTCCTTTAGAAAAACTAGCAAGTTTAGGCGTAGATGTTATTTATGAATCAGGAGAATTTTTTCGTCTTCCTCAGTTGGGTTTTGTCCTGAAAAATAGAACCCTGCGATCACGTCGTTATTTATTAGCAATGGGTTCTATTTCTACTATTCCTAAAATTCAAGGATTATCAGAAGTTGGTTATTTAAGCATTGAAACATTAAAAATAGATAAACTTCCCCACAGCTTATTTGTTCTATCACAAACTCCCATAGGAATTGAATTAGCACAACAGTTAAATAGTTTAGGAAAACAGGTTACTTTAGTCGTTGAAGATAATAATATTTTACCTCAAGAAGATAGTGATGCAGTGGAACTTATCCAAGCCAAACTAGAAGCAGAAGGAATTAAATTATTGAGCAATTGTCCTATTAGTCAGGTAAGAGAAATTGAATCTAAAAAATGGATTCAAGCAGGGAATGAAGCCATAGAAACAGATGAAATTATTTTAATAACTCACGGAAAGCCTAATATAGAAGGATTGAATTTAGAAGGGGTAAAAGTTGAGCAAAAAGCGAATTATATTAGGATTAATAATAAATTACAAACCGCCAATCCCAATATCTATGCTTGTGGTAGTATAACAGGAGGATATAATTTATCCAATATTGCTCAATATGAAGCAAGTGTTGCCGTTAAAAATGCTATTTTTTATCCTCTTTTTCAAGTTAACTATCACTATCATCCTTTTCGGATTTTTACTAACCCTATTTTATCAAGAGTTGGATTAACAGAAACCCAAGCCAAACAACGATATGATAATGATTTAATCATTATCAAAGAAAATTATAAAATATTAGCAAAAGCAAAAATATTAGATGAAACTACAGGATTTTGTAAAATAATTACCCGTCGTAATGGTACAATATTAGGGTGTCACATTATTGGTGATCATAGCGATGAAATTATTAATTTAGTTGCTTTTGCTATCAAAAATAGTATCAAAATTCAGCAATTTTCTAAACTGTTTACCCCTTATTGTACTGCTTCAGAAATATTATCTAAAATATCAGAAAAATGGCAATATCAAAGATTTAAAGAAAAAAAAGTTTTAAATAGTTGCTTAGAAACCCTATTATTTTGGCGCAGAAAATGGAGCTAGTGATCTCTTCCCATTCTGTTGTTTTTATAACTGTTGCCTGTTGCCTTGAAAAATTACCTCCATTCATCCCAAGTTTCATTAAATATAGAAGTATTAGGAAATGTCGTGGGATTATTATTAGCATCTAATCTTTGTCGTAATTCCTGTAACTTTTTAGAACGAAATATCGGTGTTTCAACTAACTGATAAGGTAAAATTTGTTCATCGATGGCAAAAGCAGCAGTGGTTCCCGCAGCAGCACCTGATGACCATTCAAAAGAGTGTACCCGATAAGCAGCCGCAGCAATATGACTGACAGCAATGCTTTTTCCTGTTACAATAAAATTGTCAATACCCTGGGGTAACATTGCCCTTAAAGGCACTTGGAAAGGATAAGCCTGACCTTGACCCATTCTTTCCCCTTTGCGTTCCGTATTGCCGGGTTTTTCTGCGGGATATTCCGTCATACAAGGGTGAAAGTCAATGGCATAATGACCAATACCCACAGAATCAGGATAAATAGTAGATCGCTTGCGTCTTGCGACTTGTTCAGGAGACGCTTCCCCACTAAGCACCTTAAACCCTTCCAACCCCGCCAAAGCACCATGTAAGCGACGATAAGTATCAGGAGAAAGAGTCTTTTTATAATATTCATCCTGATAGTTGCGACGGGAAATATCAATTTCATTGACCATAAATCCATTTTCATAAAGAAAAGATTCGCGGCCAATAATGCGTCTTGCTTCACGCATATAAGGGTATTTAGATAACCCATGAACCGTTCCCATAGGAGACTCTAAACCTGTCAAATAAATATGATTGGGTGATGGTTTTTTCACACCCTTTCCTAACTGGGAGTCTGTGGTTCCTACTACTAACCAATAAAAGTAGCCAATGGAATGTTCTTCCCCTTTTCGTAAGCTTTCTGTGCGTAACCCTCCCATCCATTTTCCAGGGTTTAATTGACCCATTGCTTGTAATTGATCGCGGGTATAAATTAGATTGTCTTTAGAAGTTCCTGGACGATAATCATTGCCCCATGTCCAGTTTTGCATAGAAATATCCCCAGGGGTAGGAACTGTAAATTCAATCCCTCCAAACTTCCTCTTTTCACCCTTTTCAGGACTCCAAATACGACGATAAGTATAAACTAAATCGAAGTCCGCTAAGCGTTCTAATTCATAACTATAATAGGGAGAATATTGTCGATAAAAATCGGGCAATTCATAAGTTTGCCTCTCTTCTGTGGTTTCCATGGCAAAGGTATAGGTAAACCCTTGAGTACAATAAGGATCACCACTGGCACTGGATGAAGAAGGTTCTAGATAGGAGCGCGGATCAATCCCTAAACGGTAAGGAACATCAGCTAAGGCAATAATTTCTCCTGTTTCTGTTGCTTCAATCACATACCAATCCGCCGGTTCTGATTTATCATGAGGCTTAGGAATAAGACGGATAATTGTCTTATCAAACACCTTAGAATTTTCGTAAGTATAAGCATCTTCAATGGTTTGGGACAGGGGATAAGTATTCAAAGGAGGTGCATTATCAGCAGGAGTATGCTGAATAGCGATCGCACTCATAATTTGTTTTCCCGTTCCCCCATTAGGGTTATTTTCAATGCTTAAATCTTTGATCACCGTGGAAGGAAACCAGTTTAACTTTCCGTTCCCTTTTCTGGCCGCATCTTCTAACATGGACTTGAGAATTTTATGACCATCTCCCGGCAAAAAACAAGACTCACTCACCCAACAGTCTCCAGGGTTAAGTTCACCATAATGCTTTTTAATGCGTTCTCGTAATTCTAAATAACCCCGTGGATAGACTAACTGCGATCGCTGTGTGGGACGTTCATCCAATGCAGAGGTTCCTTGAGAAGAAAGTTGTCCTCCTACCCAGTCAGTTATCTCCGTCAGACAAACTGTTTTTCCGGCCAATAACCCTTCATAAGCAGCAGCAGTTCCTGCAAGTCCTCCACCAACAACTAATAACTCACATTCTACGGTTTTATCAGGGTTACGGGGAGGAGTGGCCAAAGTTAAAGGGGTGAAAACTTGCCAGATGACCAAGCTTAAAGAAAGGGTGGAAAAATAGGGACGTATTTTGTTGAACATAATCTGTGAGGGAGCATTTCTTGGGAGTAATCAACCTTCGTTATTATTTTTAGAACAGCTTTTCAAGTTAGAGGTTCCCTTGGGATCATCAAAATTTATCGATGGAAATGATAACCTCTGACTTTTCCACTTTTTTCCACTTATATCTAATCACTTAAATCCCTTTTACCTCCCAATTTACATAGATTTTGGGACTGACATAACCCTTGACTCCCCGTTATTGTGGTTAATAACAAGAGGAAACGGAGACAATGACAATGTTATCAACCACCAAACCCACCACTATTATTCGCAACTATTTCATTCTCGCTACAACAGTGATGGTAACAAGTATCGGTTTAGTAGATACATTTAATCATCCTACCCGTGCAGCACAAAAAGATCGCCTCGATAACTATGGACGGGTTGTGAGTGCGGGAGTCGTTGCTCAAGCACAACAGTTTCGTCGCTAATCTCTAGATGATTGACTATTGAACAAATTAATTAATTATTAACTATTAAAGTTTTGTCTCCGCAGTTCGTTTACTTCTTGCTGCTATACAACCCTTACCAAATTGTGAGGGTTTTTTATTGTTTTCCCCAACCCGTCAACTAATAAAAAAATATAACCGAGTACCTGTCTTCAGAAAATCCTGAAGACGATTGTACTCGGTTAACTAGACACCGACTTTTTTCCTAATAACCCGTAAAAAATCTCCTACTAAACGTTGATTACAAAGATTCTACAACCTTGTCTTTGAAAACTTTTCCAGCAGAAAATGCTGGGACTGTGGTTGCAGGAATGGTAATCGGTTGTCCGGTTTGGGGGTTCATCCCTTTCCGTTCCTTTCTGTCTCTAGGTTCAAAGGTCCCAAATCCTACTAGAACAACTTTATCCCCAGAGGCAACAGTTTCCATAATAGTATCTGTGAGTGAATCAAGGATGTGACTCGTTTCTTTTTTGGTCATACGAGTCTTCGCTGCGATGGTATTGACGAGGTCTTCTTTATTCATTGTTAATTGATAAAAAATTCTGACTGAGGCTGATTATAGCGGAAGAGTAACCATTTTGTCCCTAGAAAAGAGACAAAAGTTAGGGTTTTTTTAAGGTGTCCCATGTCTTGACCTGCTATCTATTTCTATCCCTCAACTCATTGAGGTTATTTTTTAGTTGAGTGATATTATATATTAATCATTGGTTTTAATAAGACTTAGTTTTTGTTATAAAAGCCCCCCTAAATATGTGAGACCAAGCATTTATGCTTAGTCTCACATATGTAACCTTAACTTTCAATATTCAAAATGGATCTGACTTGTTCTGAAATATTTTCTAATAACTTGGTTATTTTGGTTCATCTAATACTTCAAAATCTTGGAGTTTAAATCCATTACCATCTTCTAACTTATTAGCTGACACTTGACCTATTACTACAGCTTGAACTGCTGGCCAAATATATTCAAAATTATAAGCATTGGGCAAATTTTTTGCTCCACCAAAGTTGGACATAAAAGAATTGCCATAATAGGTAGTGTCAGTGACAGACTGATTATGATTAGCAATTAAATCTTTTGGTCGATTAGATTGAGAAAAGTAAATGTTTTTTTCAGTGGAAACAATATCAAAAAATGAGCCTTTTTTTTGTGATAGAGGCGGTTTTACCCATTGCGTAGCTTTAACGATTTTATCATCATTACCATGTAAAATTCCCACAGGAATATTTAAGGCTTTTCCTGTCTCTTCAATTTTTAAAGGTTGGGTGGCAAAGGGAAAGCGAAAGATCCCTAAAATCCATAGAGCAATTTTCGGAATACCCATAGCAGTATTAGGGGCAGGATCACCGGTAATAATCTGTTTTAACTGTAATTTTTCTGGCATTTTGTCTTTATTTTCTTGTAAATAATAAGGCCAACTCAATGCCAAAAGACCCCCTAAAGAATGACCAAATACATAAAAATCTACCTCTTGTTTAGATAAATCGATTTCCTGTTGAGATTCTTGACTATATTTACATAATTTATTCCATCCTGTTATAGTTGTCTCAATAGAAAATTCCAGCCAATCTTTGGGAGAGTTTCTGAGACTTTCAATGACAGTGGTGATCATACTAATTAAGTTCTTACCATATTGACGACTGAATAAATAAACAATATTCACGCCAACAATAAATAAGACAGTTCCCAGGGCTAATCTTAATCCTTTTAAGGTACCATCTTTTGTGAATTTTTTAAATTCTTCTTTGCGAACATCGCGCCGGAAGATTAATTTAATTAGAAAAACTGCACTACCAAATAACCAATATTTTAAGGTGCTACGGCGGCGAATTTCATCTGTTTCTAAACAGGTTGCATTATCAGGGAGAAAGTCGGGATAATCACTTGTTTGATAGTCAGGAAAAAAGACATAAAACCCTTCATTAGCTAGTTCTTCTAAATGCTTTTCATAGAACTTCGGTAAACAAAGGGCAAACCCATGTAAATAAGTAATTACTTTTAGTTTACCTTCATATCTAATAGGCTTTTTCGGGGCATAAATGCGTACAAAATCACCATTTCTATGACTTCCTGTTTGATAAATTCTATAGTTCTCTTTTTCTTTCCAGTAAATTTGATAATCTTCATATTCTGCATATTGCCATCCTTGCGGATAGCTAAGTTCAGCCATTTTTTCTTCATCAACATCAAGATCATCTTCAAAATTGTATTGTGTTAATAACAAACTTAAGGCTAAAATAGCTTCAGAAGCACTACCAGGAAGGGTTCCAAATTGAGCAGAAGGTACTGCATTTCCAATTAAACTAACAACAGAACCAATAAATAACCAACGCCAATTTTTAGTTCTGACCCAAATTCCAATACCAACCAATAATACAAAAATATTCACAATAATGGTTATAATGGGTATCTGAGGTTCGACGGGGACATAACGTAAAAGATGACCAAAAATCGCTGGTTTTAATTCTAGACCAACAAAGTTTTTGATAATATCAAATCCAGCTAAACCAAAGGCTAATAACCAAGATGAGATTCTCACAAATTGATTGGCCCATTTAGCTT
>JAAUYB010065209.1_pt1 | contig 11227 bp, 9 predicted proteins | sample 7278071 | NCBI WGS metagenome assembly JAAUYB01 (sample SAMN14350121, study PRJNA611818) | marine sediment metagenome | isolation source: surface marine sediment (1.8m) | place: French Polynesia: Moorea | collected 2018-08 | reverse complement strand
GTAGCTTTTCTCGAAGATCATCAGTATTCTACCACTACCATCCTCAGTGGAGAGTTTGTCGTGTGTTTAACCGTCATTACCAGTGGGGATAGAAACGGAGGAACCGAAGAGATCAATAAGGTGAATAACTTTGGTTACAGGGGACGGTTAGAACTCAATACCACCTTTGATGGTAATGACCTTCTCTATACCCGTCTCGCCACAGGTACTACACCCGCCTATTCTGACATCACAGGAACCTTTGAAGGGGAATTAGGCTTTTCTCAACCAGATGATAGTGATCTAGCCATAGAACTGATTATTTACGAGTTTGATCTGGCTGAAAATGTGAGAATGTTCGTCGAACCGGTTGGGGGTGCATTCGATGACTTTGTACCAACAGTCAACTTTTTAGACGGTGACGGAGCCGCCGGAGCGATTTCTGCCTTTGGTAGTCGTAACCCTCTCTATTATATGGCTGAAGGTCCAGGAATTGGCTTCCAAGGACGCATTTTCGAGGTGTTTGAATGGAGTGGGGGTTATTTAGCTACCGATGGTAATGATCCGGCCTTGGGGGCCGGAATGTTTAATGGTCCTTATGGGGTTATTGGACAGTTTGCGTATGAACCCAGTGATCACTTTAAGGTAGCGTTCACTTATGTTCATGGCTACAATAATTTGGACTCTGGAACAGGAACCCGTCGCTCTAATTTTCAAACGTTTATCGAGGAAGAATTTGAAGAATTTGAAGCTGCTGTGAATACGGTTAATAATTCCTACGGTGGAGAATTTACTTGGCGTATTTGGGATAAGTTTGTCTTAGGGGGTTGGGCTGGTTTTACCAGTACCAGAACCCTCGGTGCCATCGATATCGGAGAAGATTTTGATGTGGTTCAACGAGGTAAGTTAGATATTTGGAATTGGGCGGTAACCTTAGCTTTTCCTGATGCCTTTAAAGAAGGAGACACCGGGGCGATTATTGTCGGGATGGAACCTTGGGTTTCTAAGGCGGATATTAATTTACCAGATGATTTAAGGAGAACGGATCAAGATAGTTCTTTTCATATTGAGGCAATTTATCAATATCCTCTTAACGATAATATTGCCATCACTCCCGGCATTATCATCATCACAGAACCAGATTTTGATGACAGAAACGAGGCGTTAGTTATCGGTACCATTCGTACAACTTTTACATTTTAAACAGTTAGGAGGATAGAGGAAGATGAATTCTTCTTAATTTAGTTTTTTCCATAACTTCTCAAGGGATAATCTCTAGATTATCTCTTGAGAAAATACAATTTATCAGGAACGAAAATGAAACAAATTGTGAAAACTTACTTAAGAGAACTACCCATAGGGTCCATAGGTTATATCGTAGGATATGACAAAATTTTTAGTGGGTATCGGGGTAAATTATTGTCAATGGGATTAACACCGGGAACCCAGTTTATTGTCATCCGTCAAGCTTCCAAAAATTGGCCGGTAATTTTAGAAGTCAAAGGAAATTTAGTAAAATTAACCCAACCCGAAGCAGACGCTTTATGTATCGAAGAAGATGAATAATTATGTCACAACTCTCACCTAATTTACCGTTTAATTCTTTAAGTCGTCGTCAAATTTTACAAGGGTCATTAACTTTGTTAGGACTAGGTTTGGCGGGGGGAACCATAGGATTAAGACATCTCTTATCTCAAGTTAATTCGACGGTTAAAATTCCTGAAGTTAAATTAGATCAAAATCCAATTTTAGATAATCCTTTTAACCCCATGACCATCCTCAGAGAGTTTGATTATGGCATAGTTAAAGAGGAAAATGGGCAAGTGGTAAGAGAGTATGAAGTAACCGCAAAAAGTAGTTTACTTCAGTTGAATAGTACCCTCAATTTTATTACTTGGAATCTTAATGAGCGCGTTCCAGGACCAACTTTAAGAGCCAAAGAAGGGGAAAAAGTTCGCATTATTTTTCATAACGAAGATGGCCATTCCCATACGCTACATTTTCATGGGACTCATCCGGCTGAAATGGACGGAGTTAAACCCATTCGTCACGGTAAAACTGCTATTTATGAATTTGAAGCTAAACCCTTTGGTGTGCATCTTTATCATTGCCATGTTGCCCCCGTAACTCGTCATATTAGTAAGGGGTTATATGGTATGTTTATTGTTGATCCTCCGTCCCCTCGTCCCCCTGCTGATGAAATGGTTATGGTATTAGGAGGATACGATGTTAAGAACCAACAAAAAAATGATGTATACGCCTTCAATGGGATTCCTAACTATTATCGAGATCACCCCATTTCTATCTATCAAAATCAGTTAATTCGACTCTATATTTTAAATATGATCGAGTTTGATCCGGTGGCAACTTTTCATATTCATGGCAATATGTTTAAAGTGTATCGCACCGGAAGAACTTTGACCCCCGATGAAGAAACAGATATGATCACAATGGGAACAGCAGAACGTCATATTTTAGAATTTTCTTATCAGTATCCTGGAGAATTTATGTTTCATCCCCATCAGGACATTATCGCTGAATATGGATGTTTAGGTAAATTTAATGTTGTTAAAATTTAAGTTGTATATAATTAAAATGATTCAGTAAAATCTATCATAAACCAGGAGACAACATGAAAAAGATTAGTTATTTATCTTCTCTTATTTTACTGCCTTTTGCGCTTACTGTAACTGGTTGCAGTACCCCATCAGAAATTCAAGAAACAGTAGAAACTTCTCCCCAGGAAGTTGTTAAAACCGAAGCCAAAGATGAAGATCAAGACTACTTAGTGAGTTTAGGATTAATGAAAGGACATTTAATGGTGGCACAACAATTAATTGCTGAGGGAAAATATGAAGAAGCAGAACCCCATGTGGGGCATCCTGTAGAAGAATTATATGGGGATATTGAAACCCAACTGAGTAAGCGCAATGTGACTGATTTTAAAGTTACTTTAAACCAGTTTCATGATGGGATTAAAACCAATCCCAAATCCGATAAAATGAAAGAGTTATACGATAGTTCAATGAGTGCGATTGATGAAGCGATCGCAGCTGTTCCCCCAGAAAAATTGCAATCCCCCGAAACTATTTTACCCGTCATTAATGGACTCTTAAAAACAGCTAATGCAGAATATAAAGCTGCGATCGCCGATAATAAATTTGTGGAATTAATCGAATATCAAGACTCCATGGGATTTGTGGTCTATGCCGAGGAACTTTATCAACCCATTGCCACCACCATGAGTGAAAACTATCCTGAAAAACATGAAGTAATTACCGCAACATTAACAGAATTGAAAACCGCTTGGCCTTCTGTTAATGCACCAGAAACCCCGATTATGACTCCTGAAAAGGTAGATGAATTAGTGACAAAAATCAAAGAAAATAGCACCCTATAACGAAGTCAGAAGTCAGAAGTCAAAAGTCAGAAGTTCCATAACTGAAATTAACGGACTTTTGGGGGAGGCAGCAGACAGCAAGGTTTACTTTGTAAGGAAATTTTCCCTCCTGCCTCCTGCCGCCTTCAATTATCTTGACTCTCACCTAAACTGATTAAGAAAATATCAACCTGATTATCTTCCTTGGGGTCGATTTTAACGGTGATTCCCGGACCGAAAAATTTAGCAATTTTCTCTTGTTTTTTTTGCCAAGTTTCCAAAGTAATAAAAGGAGATTCAAACTCTAGGATTAACCCATATTGTCCCTCAATGTTTTCCTCCCGAATGGCGGTTAAAACCGGTCTATCTTCATCGGTAGGACTCAACCCCAAACGTTCCAAAGAATCATCCAAATGGGCTTCTTGTCCATAACGGTAACGGGTGACATCTTTACGAATTTGGTTTTGGGTTGAGGTGGCTTTTTCTTCCCTGAGGGCCATAATTTCTGGAGACGTAGGTTGACTAAAGGGGATGGGTTTTAATTCTGCTGCTTTGAGGGCTAGTCCCCCCAGTAAGATAGGGACTCCATAGAAAAATCCGGCTAAATTGAGGGTAGGATTATCCATGGCATAGGCTACAAAACCAATAATGGTTAAAATGCCTCCGACCGTTAGTCCCACTCGTGCTAATGAAAGTTTCCGTAACATATAATTCCTGTGTTTTGCGATCGCTTTACCTTACATTATCCTCGTGATTGGCTTTTAAGAAAAGAGGTTAACCCTCAAACATTTTTCCTCAACGCTAGGCCTGAAGACTCAAGATTGTTTATCCTAGAGTTGGTGTTCATTTTAGGCTCAAAGATATGGATAAAGAAACCATTCAAGAACAAGTAAAATTAATCGAAAGTAAACGAGGATTTTTAATTGAACTTTTGGAAAAACCAGATTTAGGAATTTTACGGGTTGATGTCAAACAGGCCCTTGAGGAACTTGATGAATTGATTGAAGAATTTGAACTAACTTTTCCTGAGAACTCCTAAGAACGGGGGTTGAATAGTTATCTTCTTTAAAAGCGACAGAAATTAAATAATTGACTGTCGCTTTTAATTTTTTAATCCATAGGGTACTGAGACATGATAAACATCAACATAATTATTATTATCCTCGTTTTACTGTCTTCTTTGTTGACTATCATCAGAGTTTTACAAGGAATTCTTCCGAGAGGGGATGGTTGGATTTTGCTCAGTCTTTTTATTGTTTTGGTAACGGCTTTCTCTTATCCAATTAATCTTAGTCTTAGTGCTACTATTGGTGCTATATTATCTGTTCTTTTATTATTGCTCCCTCAATGGGCATTTAAGCGGATTAATCATTTATTTGAAATTCAAAGTTATCAGAAATCTCGTCGCCTTTTGTCTCAATTAATTGGTTTGCATCCTACACAATATTGGCGTAATTATCTGCGATTATTGTTTGCTTTAGAACTAGCAGATAAGGGTAACACGAAAAAAGCTATTTCTTTATTAACTCATAATCATAATATACTTCCTATTTTTAATTATTATTATCGACTTTTCATTTATGAAATCTTGGGAGATTGGGGAAATTGTTTACAGTGGTTTACTGATAAAGTTGATCGAAAAATATTACAAAAAGATCCTCTTTTGTTGACCTATTATATCAGAACTTTAGGAGAAACAGATCAATTAGATAAACTATCTCAGGAAATATTTACTGTTCAATCTCTTCTAATAAAATTGAAAAAGTATTCTTATATTTCTCGTCTTAAATTATATGCTTTTGCCTTTTCTGGTCAAATTCTCCCTATGAAAACTTTATTCAGAACCGAATTATCTTGTTATCCTAGGGATTTACAACTATTTTGGTTGGTGACTGCCAAAATAGTTAGGGACAAAAATAAGGATAGTTATCAAAAATTACTAAAACAATATGTACACAATCATTATCTATTAAAATCATCCATCCAATGGAGATTAAAAACCAAGTCATTTCCCTTGAACCTCAAAAAAAATAATAACAGTTATAAGTTTTTCCAGAACCTAAACTATAACCAAGAAAAAATAAAAAGAAATCAGAAATTATTTCAACTCAAAAATCAAAAAATAACTCAATTTTTCATCCTGCTTAATTTCCTGGTATTTATTATACAAATTAGGTTTGGTGGAAGTGAAAACCTGGAAACTTTATATCAATTAGGAGCCTTAGTTCCCCTAGTGGTTTGGAGCGGCGAATTTTGGCGGTTAATTACTGCTAATTTTCTTCACTATGGATGGGGACATTTTTTAATGAATATGTTAGCCCTTTATTTTATGGGGAATTTACTAGAATCTTTAAGCAATAAATACCAATACATTATCATTTATTTGATCAGTGGTATTGGCTCCATGTTAACCTTTTCTTACGTGGCAATTTATACCAATCAACTTGATTATATTCTCGTCGGTGCTTCCGCGTCTATTATGGGATTAGTAGGTAGTTTAACCGCCATCCTGATCAGAAAATGGCTAGAGCATAAATCCCCCATTAATGCAAAGAGAGTCATGGTTATGACCCTCATTATCAGTTTACAATTAATTTCAGATACAGTTATCCCTCAAGTCAGTATGTTAAGTCATTTATTCGGTTTATTAATTGGGTTTACCATAGAGACGATAGGGACACTTTTTATTCATCAGAAAACTTATTTGTAAGTAAATAAAAATAACTTATCATTTGATAGGGTTATAATAATCGTTCTCGTGGACGTGGCCGATAGCCTCTTGATCTTGGTTGATACATCCTGGCCGTTTTGCATAATTACAAACCCTAGCCCATAAACGGGCCCGAGTCCCCACCGGACCCGACGAAAAGATCACTTTATCCCCTCCAACAATCTTGACACCACACACTGGACAAGTTTTTGAGTTAGAATCAGACATGAGTATTTATTACTAATATAACTAGCATCTTGACAGAGAATACAACGACTTGCATCAGAAAACAGTTGTTTATGTTACAACATCCCTTCTTTTTGACAATAGATTTATTTCAACCTAAAATTGATATACTATCGAATGGAGTCTATGGTAGAATCTATACAGGATTTAAACTTCCCTAACCTGACGACTCCCTGACTATCACAAGATATTTCATGATTACTCACATCGCACAGTAGAGGGCATTAACATTGATACAAGCCACCTTACATCAACTCAAAGTCTTTGAAGCGACAGCACGTCATGGCAGCTTTACCCGTGCGGCCGAGGAGTTATTTATCACCCAACCCACCGTTTCCAGTCAAATTAAACAACTGACCAAATCCATTGGTCTTCCCCTGTTTGAGCAAATCGGCAAACGTCTTTATCTCACTGATGCAGGACAAGAATTATTGAGAACTTGTCAGGACATTTTTGAAAGACTCAATAATTTTGAGATGAAAGTAGCTGACTTAAAAGGCACTAAGCAAGGACAATTACGCTTAGGGGTGATTACCACAGCTAAATATTTTATCCCCCGTATTTTAGGGTCTTTCTGTCAGCAATATCCAGGTATCGAGGTGTCCCTCAAAGTTACCAATCATCAACAAATTCAGCGTAGAATGTTGGAAAATGAAGATGATTTATATATTGTTAGTAATCCCCCTGAAGCGTTGGATTTATGCACTCAACCCTTTTTAGATAACCCTTTGGTGGTAGTTGCCCTAAAAACTCATCCCTTAGCAGGTAAAACCAACATTCCCATCAGTGCTTTAGAAGGGGAACCTTTTATTATGAGAGAACACGGTTCCGGAACGAGAAGGGCTGTACAAAACCTTTTTGAAAAACACAAGGTTTCTGTTCACGTCCGATTAGAATTAGGTAGCAATGAAGCAATAAAGCAAGCTATTGCAGGGGGGTTAGGGATTTCTGTTCTTTCCCAACATACCTTAATTTCTGAGGGCATCGATAGTGAATTAACCGTGTTAGACGTAGAAAATTTTCCCATTCAACGTCGCTGGTATGTGGCCTATTTAGGGGGCAAACAATTATCCGTTATCACCAAAGCTTTTCTTGATTATTTATTAGAAGAAAGCAGTAATTTTTCTGTACCCAGTATCAAAAAATTAGCTAAAGTTGGTTAATTCTTCATTAAACAAGAAGAAGATTCTTGAAAATCTTAAGGGTAAGGTGAGTGTCTCGTTTATCATCAGCAAAGCTTATGCTACAATGTTCGCAATTCATTGGCCCATACCATTGATTGTTAATAACGAGGTGTAACGAGTGACCAAACTTCCCTGGTATCCCTTGAGTCTTTTTTCCATTTCTTTGACCACTACCTTATTGGTCTATCTGTCTTTGGGAAATTCACCTCCCACAGAAACGGGGAAGGTTACCCTCGCACCAGCCATCGCACCGGTTGAAGCGTCTAATTCTATCCGACAGGGACAAGAGATTACCCTTAATGGTAAAACCTACAAAATTCCTTGGACTCAATGGCAACAAGGGGATAAAATTCGCACGGGAATTAGTGATATTGGGGCGATGAATTTACTGGGTTTAGAATTACTCAGCACCCAAGATCCTAACTTACAACCCGTCCGTTGGTTTGGCAGTCAGTCCAATCAACCCTTACCTATTTTAGCTCGCTATATTGCCCCCTATCGCTATCTTGATATTACCGAACTCATTGGGTTAGCGGGGGGGCAATTACAAGTTAATAACAATACCTTAACTTTAAACTTTCCTTTAGCCCAAATTAATCACATTCGTCAAGGGAATCAAACCTGGGGTAAACGGATTGTTTTAGAAGTTGATCGCCCTACGGTTTGGCAAATTAGTGAAGCTAAAGGTCACGGGGTGGTGATGATTTCAGGGAAAGCATCGAAAACAAAATTATCTGATTATGATGCTTCTTTTTCCCCTAAACCTTCTCTGGATACGGATGAAGATGACTTAGGGAGTCCGGTTTCTCAACCCCTAGATTCTTCTTTATTCTCCTTAGAAGATACGGGAACTTTAACCAAGGTTCATGTTAACTTACCGACGGCACATGGGTTAAATGTGTTTAGTTTATCTAACCCAAATCGTATTGTTATTGATGTTCGGGCTGATGGGATGGTTCCCAAGGAAATTGTTTGGACTCCAGGGATTATTTGGCGACAACAATTAGTCACCATTAATAGTGGGAGAAAACAGGAAACGTTTCCGATCAATTGGTTAGAAATTGATCAGCGATCGCCCCGTATTTCCCTTAAACCTATTACTACTAATGTAAATGGACAAACCGGAACGGCCCCCTTAGTAACCACTGCTCAAAAATGGCAAGCAGCTGCTGCTATTAATGGGGGCTTTTTTAACCGCAATAATCAACTGCCTCTCGGTGCCATTCGTCAAGATCAAAATTGGTTATCTAGTCCCATTTTAGGCCGAGGTGCTATTGGTTGGGACGATAAAGGTCAAGTTTATATCAATCGTTTAGCTTTAAGAGAAACGGTGACCACTGCATCAGGAAATACCATTCCCATTGCGTTCGTAAATAGTGGTTATATTCAAGCAGGAGTCTCTCGTTACACCTCTGAATGGGGACAAAGGTATACTCCTTTAAGCGATAATGAAACCCTTATTTTTGTTGAGAATAACCGAGTGACTTATCAACAAAAAGCAGGAAAAGCGGGAACTCAATCTTATCCCATTCCCAATAATGGCTATTTATTAACTATTCGGAAAAATGCAGTTTCTTCTAGTTTGATGTCTCCAGGAACAACCCTTGCTCTACAAAGCAATACCATTCCCACGGAATTTAATCAATTGTCCCATGTTTTAGGCGCGGGACCGTTATTAATTAGTAACCGTCGCATTGTTTTAAATGCTGCCAGTGAAAACTTTAGTAAAGGGTTCCAAACTCAAAAAGCGTCCCGTAGTGCCATCGGACTGAGCAAACGCGGTACAATTATGTTAGTGGCGGTTCATACCCGTGTGGGAGGCAGTGGAGCGAGTCTCGACGAAATGGCCCAGATTATGCAACGTTTGGGTGCAACAGACGCGCTTAACCTCGATGGAGGCAGTTCCACCGGCTTAGTCTTGGGGGGAAAGTTGATCGATCGCTCTCCGGTCACCGCAGCTAGAGTTCACAATGGGATTGGTGTATTTGTTAATCCTTAGTTGATGAGTCAATGATCCCCCGTAATATGGCGATCGCCATATTACGGAAAAAGGTCAATTAACTAACGCAAATAAACCCCCTCTTCGCCTATTTTCCCCTCTCCATTTAGGACATAAATACCGGCTGAGTTGGCCCGAACATTAAAAGCAATCCTATTATTATTAACATCAATACTGTTGCCGGTTACAGCGTCACGATAAGTACCATTTTTAACATTATTAATGGTAATTTGTTGATCACCCCCAATGGTTAAACCTACCGCAACATAACTATTGCGGCCTTGATCGTCTCGGACAAAACTCATGCCACTTCCCCACTCATTAACCTCACTTATAGGGGCTTTTTGTAGCGCAGGAATACGACTGCGAATGAGGTTTAATCGTTTAAGATGTTGATACAAAGGATGACTTTGGGTGGTGTTAATCGCATCATCTTCGAGATGGGAACCAAAATAAGCTCGTCCGGTCTGATCTAACGTATCATTATTACCCATAATATCCTGGGGTTTTCCTTTCATAAATTCGATTTCTTCTCCATAATAGAGACAAGGAATACCCCTGATAGTCCACAATAAATTATAAGTAGCTGCAGCCCATTCCGTATTGCCTCGGAAGCGATCGCGAAAATCGTTATCTGGGCCCACATCGTGGTTTTGTAAGAAGGTGACTAAACTTGTCGCATCCCCATAGACCCAATCATTGGCTAAAATAGCCCCAATACCAGCAAAACTCCCTTTACTGACGTTATCGCGGAAGGTAGAAAATAGGGAAAAATCTAACACCGAGAAACCAGAGTCTCCTCCTGAGTTGGGATCTTTGGGATCGTCTCCTAAACGAGTGTACCACCAAGGCCGTAAAAAGGAAGGTGCGTTATCATCCCCAAATAAATCACCCCATCCGGTTCCCTTGACTAAGTTTTCCCCAAACACAAATAAACCCGGTTTATGGGCTTTCCAAGCGTTAATATATTCTAGTAAATTATTGCGCTCAACGTGCTTCACTGTATCGATGCGTAGCGCGTCCACTCCCATGTCTAAGTAACGATTAATGGCATTGATCAGGTAATCTTTCACGTTGTCTCGTCGGGTGGCCAAGTCAATAGTGTCCCCCGCTAAATGTTTCGTCTGGATAGCCACACTTTCCCAGTCTCCTCCCGACATAAACCCGTCTTGATGGTACCATTCGGGATCAAGATTATTAGCATCGATGCCAAAAAAGCGGTTGGGGTTATAGCCTTCTTTGGGAACCGTTTCTCCTGTTACATGATCCACTAAGGGAACCTTTCCTTCCGGATCAGAGGTTTGTCTCTCTTTGAACCAGTCGGGGGCCACCGGGTTATCGTTATCCTCCCGAAACTCGCTTTGATAGTTGCCTAAGTTACCTTTGTAGGGGCCATATTTAATTCGTCCCTGTTGCAGTCCGTGAGGGACATAATATTTAATGGGGAGGTGATCGATCCAGACTTTGCCTCGGATACCGTATTGAGAGGAATGGTTAACCACCACATCCTGAATAATTTTGAGACCTCGGGCGTGGGCTTCATTAATCAAATCCTGGTAGGTCGCATCGGGGGATTCGAGCCTCGGGTCAATTCGCGTCCAGTCGTAACCGTGGTAACCGTGATAATCAAGTCCGCTGCGATTCTCAATCGGCGGCGTAATCCAAATCGCCGAAAACCCCAGATCCTTGATATAGTCGAGTTTCTGAATGAGTCCCCGAAAGTCCCCGCG
>JAAUYB010059430.1_pt1 | contig 11229 bp, 11 predicted proteins | sample 7278071 | NCBI WGS metagenome assembly JAAUYB01 (sample SAMN14350121, study PRJNA611818) | marine sediment metagenome | isolation source: surface marine sediment (1.8m) | place: French Polynesia: Moorea | collected 2018-08 | reverse complement strand
TACTCCACCTGCTACGAGATCCTGGATGACCCCTGCGACGACTGCGTCTCCTCAGAGTTGGGGTGCGAGGAGGACGATGGTGGGGATGGTGGGGATGGAGACGGCGAGGGCGAGCTCTTGCTGGTGGTCAAGGCCTGGAGTAGGGGTGAAATGAGTGTCATTGACTTTTCTCAAGAGGATGGCGGAAGCTGCAGTCCAAGATCCGTGTTGCCTTTTGGTGAGTCCATCAAAATGCACTGGACAGCTCTTATATCGTTGGTCGTTGAGAAAAGAATGATCTTGCTTTAATAGTTGGCGACGCCAGCCTTCATGCCCACTTTGATGGAGAGGAGCTACTGATGTGCAACGAGAACGATGATAGCTGCAGAGTCTACAATCCTGATGCAGATTCGTGGACAACTGTGGATGGTGTTCTCAAGGTGGAGGGCTACAGGTGAACAGGGATCTGCATAACAGCACGCGTAATTCCAGAAAACATTTTTTCATGTATCTCTTTATCATAGATACTTGCCTTTCGCCTTGGACTTGGATGACGGGCGCCACTGGTTGTCTGGTGGTGATGGCAACCTTAATTACCTGAAGTCCTCGGAATTTTACACAAAAGATACTGGGTTCCAGAGTGGACCTGACCTTCCTTCTGAAACTTGGTATAAGTTTTTGTTAAAAGCGACACAAAGCTTCAAGTAAAAAATATTGACAGGGAGCAAAATTATTGACAGGGAGCATTGCATGGTTGATCTGGGAGATGGACAAGTTTTCAGCTTGGGTGGATCCCCCAATGATGACACCTATATCATTGACGTTAACTCTGGTGATGTGCAAGTATACCTTCACAGTCAAGTCACTGGCAAATTTCCTATTAGTAATCTTTCCCTGTTATAGCTCCTCCCAAGTCTCCCAGCTGCGGACTTGGTGGCCGGTGCTTGTGGCCTGGCTACCAAATCAGATGGTCGCCGTGAGGTGCTTGCAGTGGGTGGAAGACAGGGCTCAACAGGGTCTGCCACCTCGCAGTCCTTCATATTCGGGCTGGACGAAGGTTTCTGGAGGCCCGGTCCCACCTTGCCTTCTCCCAGGCAGTACTTCAGAGGGGTGCAACTTGAGCAGGATGGGGTTGAGTCCTTTTTTGTCCTCGGTGGTGGAGAAGATGCCGTTGGGCCTTACCCAACTGAACTTATCTGGTAGTTTTAAAATAGAAATGACTAAGTTAGCTCTAGTGATATTGTTTGTCATTTTTCAGGTACAACCCAGACTCTGAGGACTGGGAGGAGTTGCCGCAATCCCAGGCTCTCGACAACTCCGACCTGATTTATGTGGCCCTCTTTGTTCCGAGGGACTACCTCGAGTGCTAACGTACAGACAGGCCGTTCTTGACACATCTTTCGGGTTTTTTATTGCAGATTTTTTCCGATAGCAGCACGTGTAATTAATTTACAGTGAGGATATCCAAGCAAGTCGAAAAGAAAATGTACTGTCTCATTTTTTCCTGCCGTGTTTCGGACAAGTCTTTCCAACTGTCCATCCATCTTTTCTTCTCCACAATTTGATATCACAGCGTCGACTTTTCTTCGCAATTTTACATTTTTATAGTGGAAAAGTCATATTCAATTTGACTTTGTTCATGGTGTGCAAAGGGAAATTCTTTGTCATGCAAATGTTTTTTGTGTGCTTTTGTATCGACACCTAGTTTCACATGCATAATATCTATCCTACACAGTTTGACCGACCCACGACACCAATACAATGTACCTGTATTTGCCAAAAACTGACCTCCAGTTCATTTCGTAGTCTTAAAAGCAAAATAGCAGTTCATGCCGAGATCCCTCAAATCGGGGGACCTAGGTATCAGCAAGTACCAAGAGGGACTTGCGATCTAAAGCAGCAGCAGCGAGCTGGACCCCCGGTTGGCCTCACCAAGGGCCACATTTTTTCATGTATCTTTCTGTTCAACGTGCAAAAATTCTTTCTTTACTCTTGTGCTCTCTTCCACTTAATCCTCCATCCTATTTGCGTGATGCTCAGAAGGTCGCCGTCTCGGTGGAGGCCTCCTGCTCGCTGCTGTGTATGGGCTCGGATCACGAGGGAGGATCCCCAACGTCGTCTGAGCCGCCTCCGCCTCCGTGGGAGTGGTGGTTGTAGTGCGGGCACTGCTGCTGGTGCTGCTGGAGGTACCCGCCGCCGCCGCCGCCGCCGCCAGCGCTCCTGCTCCCGCCGCCCCTGTTGGGCAAGGTGCCGCCACCTCCGCCTCCGCCGGGGTTGGACAGCCAACCACCACCTCCGGGAGTGCTGCGGGCAAGATGAGCGAGGGGAAATAATTATCATGTAAAGAAGTTTGTCGGAGATCTTAATACCTTGTCACGGAGCCGCCTCCTCCGATAATTGGTCCACCGGGATGCTGGTGACACCCGCCCATGTGCTGTTGCTGTTGCTGCTGTTGCTGATTGAGAGCGGCCGTGGACAGTGAGCTTGAGAGGTACCCCTGGTGGTCCATGCGCGGGAGGTGCCCAGTGCTGCCGCTGCGGTTGTGCATCCTCCCCCCGTTGTACCCCATCCCCACTATGGGGTCGGGAGAGCACAGCCCCAGTCCGCCGTCCATAAGGACATGTCCGTTCTCAAAGCCATGGTGGTGGAGGTGGGTGTGCGCGGCGGCGGCGGCGTGGCTGTGAAAGCCGCCGCTCCCTCCGCCGTCAGACATTAGGGCCCCGGTGTCGTCGTCCCCCGGGCTGCCCACCCTCCCGCCAGACGGGTTGGAGGATGTGGCGTTGACGCCTCCCCCTCCCTCTCCGACCGTCGTCTCAGCAGTCAGGGTGGAGGTGGGATTGTGCGTGAGCTGATTAGAGGAAACAAATTAGAAGAGGGCGAAAAATCAATTAACCACCTAGGTTAGGAGAAAACATTACGAAACGTTGATTTGTTTTTATTGGTGTCTGGAAAGTGAAGGGCAATCAAGTCTCAATCAGTTTCCTGTCTTGTACCGTATGTGTATATCACCTTGGTAACTGACGATGGTACCTTCTTGCTGAAGCACCTCTCCAGACAGACGATGACGCAGGCGATGAGGAGTCCGGCGACGAGGACGAGGAAGACGCCGCCCACGTTCTTCAGGTTGAGCTCGTTGGCCGAGTTGTCCTTTTCCACCTTGCACTTTCCGCCTCCCTTCATCTGCTTCCACCACTTCTCCTTTAGCATGTGCAGCTTCCCGCCCTCCTGGAGTTGGAGGATGGCGCTGCTTATCGGGGTGCGGAACGGGGAGTCTGGAAATTGGAGAGGACATATTAATTAGGCGTTTGTTCAGTGGCGAAGTTTGGTATCTCACTTGGCGGCAGGGCGATCCCGTATCCCTTGGAGTCTAGCAACCCACCGACCTGGGCCAGCTCGCACTCCCGCTCTATGACGTACTCCACCGAGGTGGACTCCATCAGGAAGGCGTACTTGCCGTTGTCCTTCAGCACGCGGTTAACGCCCACCGCGTTGGAGGGGACAAAGTTGGACTTGTCGGAGTTCATGAAGACGAACATGCGGGAGTAGATGTCGATCTTGGAGTCCTTGAGAACAGACGGGGATAAAAGAGTGGGTTCAACTGCACAAATAACGTTGTTGCTGCTGCTGCTGCTGCTATTGGTTCTGGTACTCATGATTGTAAGTTTGTTGCCTGGTCTACATTCAGTTTGTTCTTCTCACCCTGAAGAAGCTTGCTGTGGATCCGCCCTCGACGCTCCCGTACTTGATGCTGTGCTGCTTTGACAGGTCCTCCGCCGACTGGATTGGCGACTCCATGCGCTCCACGGTGAGGAAGGCGGCAAGGTTGGCCGTGTAAGAGGAGATCATGATGAGCGTGAAGAACCACCACATCCCCGCCACCATTCGGGTGGAGATGGCGCGGGGAAGGATGTCCGTGCCCTGCTGCAGCAGAGAAGCCACCACGAACCAGAAGGAGTTGAGCAGGGTGAACTTTTCCCGCTCGATCTCTGCCAGGTCTCGCTCCTCCTGCTTCTGCGTCAGTAGCTGCAGCTGCACCAGCTGTCCGTCCAAGGCCGCGCCCCCGCCGGAGGACGCCGCTGCGGCGGGCGGAGGAGGAGGCGGAGGGGGAGCGGCGGCCGCTACGCCTGGGTGGACAGCGGAGCGGAAGCCGCCGTTGCGGTAGAGGTGCGCGGCGTGCGGGGGCGGGGGGCCGCCGCCGCCGCCGGGAAAGAGAGACTCGTACACCTTGTGGTGGGAACGAATCTGGTGAAGTTTGAGAGGTGCCGGGTTCTATCTACGTAACACTCATTTGGCGTATGTTCCTTACCGGGTCTCCCACGGGCCTGGCCAGTCTGCTTCCCTGTTTCCCCTCTGAGGCGGAGGCGCCTCCGCTCTTCTTCTTGGAGGCGGTGCAGCAGAGGCCGCCGTCCCCGGAGGCGCCGCCCATGTAGCTGCTAGGCTCGTACGGAGACAACCTAAGTACAGGAGCACGCAAATATCTGATACGGCTGCAACTTTTGTCGTTTTTAACTAAGAAACCTGGCAAGCACGTATAGGAGTATGGAGACGGCGAGGTACGCTGTGGCCATGTAGATCCAGACGCCGAGAGAGAGTGGAGAGAGGAAGGAGAAGAGGTTGGGGTCCTTGGCCGTCGGCTTGGTGAACAGAATGGTTATGCCTGGAAAATTTAAAAGAAACTACACTTTCCTCCCACGATCTTTTATGAGAAAACACGACGAAAAGGACGTATCCGTACAGCGATAGATTAATCTCCCCCTGAGGATGTGCAGTACCACCGGAAAGGAGGAGAAGGAGGAAGCGACGCGTCGTCAATACTGCTGGTAATATTGCGCGGAGCTCTATTTGCGTATATCGCGCTTGATTGCCGCCGCAAGTACGTACTGTATACTGCACACACACTGCCACTTCCCGTTTCTCTGCGTTATTAACAGAGCCGGACGGACTTTGGGGTCGCCAACGTCGATTCCTTTCGTACGATTTCTGCCCGACCTACGCCCTTGGAAACAAAGGGGCCGATATCCGTTTTCAGCCTCCGTACGAGCCCGTACAGGCGATCGCGATGCACCATGATTTTCGGTGCCCCTTATCCCTCCGCCCTTCTGCACATCCAAGTGGACATTAACACCTGCACCAGTTGGAGTGGGCCGCCAAGCCTTATCAGGACAGTGGTCTGGCACTTGCATAAGAAGGGTTTCTCCAAATGGCACCGCCACCCTTTCCCACCCCTCCAACAGTGCCGTACGTATGTACAGCTCTCTTTTTCTCCCCCCACTCCTGATTTCGAAACTCCCATTTGCAGCTGTGTGCGTAGCTTCCAAATTGCTTCGGCCCTGAAGAGGACGGAGAGGGAGAAATTGCACGGCAACAACTACTACCTCGGAAAGAAAGTCAAACGACTTTTAGGGATTTTTTCCCTCCCCGTCCCTTTTCCCCTCCCCTCCGTCGTTTTCGTTTTGCTTCGTTTTGGAGGAGGAGGAGGGAAACGTCATTAAGCGTTTTTATCCCTTTCTAGCTCCGGAGAAGACAAAGAGTGCTCTCCTCCTCCTCTTGTGGCGGGAGGCATCGCGCAAGAAGAAGAAAGCGGCCAACAAAAGTCGGAGGGGAAGAAACTGGCGTTGGAAGAAGCGCCACTCGAAACAGACAGAAGAAGAAGACCGCGGCCGCCCCAAGGCCGTTACGCAACTAACTTTCCATATTCTGAGTGGCGAAGAGGAGGAGGAGGAAGGGCATAGAAGTGGAAGTAAAGGGGAGAGAAAGAAGCTATACACACTGTTCAGGCAGGGAGGGGGGGAGACAGAAAAGACGTGTTTGCACTGCCCTCGAGGACTGAAGGAGAGGGAGGAAGAGATTTGACTGTTGCGCACAAGATTACGCGCGGACCTATTGTACTGCTCGTCTTACAACGGAATTATCTGAAGTTGAGTTTGGAAAGTACTTTTTCTCTCTCGTTCTCACCTAGGTTCATGAATGGCATTGTGAAGTCGACGCCCTTCTCCCTCTCGTAGGTGATGGTCAGGTCTGCCACGGCCAGGTCGGCCTCCTGTAGAGAAGGAAACAAAGAACAAAGATATTATTTTCGAATGATCACACAACTTTGCTGCTGCGTAGAATGTCGTATTAATAAGGTGATTGAAATTCAAATTGAAGTGCACACAAGAGAGTTACATCACCTGGCATGTACGCAGGTTGCATAGAAAGCAATAACTTAACTGTATAAAAGTATCTATCACAGAGGCACCCGCTTCGTCGCATCGCAGACTAGGTTATTTTGCCAGCAAAAAATCCCCCTTTTGCCCTACGGTACAGAGACGATACGACCAAGGCTGAAACCGGAGGCAAGATAGGATGCTGCGATGCGGCATTTTGCCCATCTTTAAAGGGGGAAGAAAAAAGGAGAAATTTCGTGCCTGGTAATGGGACAAAGGAAAGGGGGGAAATTGAGCCTCTTTCCCTTTTCGTCAAAGGACAAAGGCTGTAGCATCCTCCTTCTTTTCCTCTTCCGATCTGAACTCGAGACGGACTCACCCCCGCCAGCAGTTCTCCAATCATGCCGTTCCACTTCTTGGTCTGTTTGTTGTAGCTTCCGTGAGAGTGGTCGGCAACCAGGCGGATGGTGTAGTTGAAACCTGAGGACAAAGCCAGTATAAAATAAGATCTTTCCGCCCATTTCCCTCAATTCCGGAACAGTACCTAAGATTTCTGAGATGTGCTGTATGAGGTCGATGCTGTATCCTTCAAACCTGGCGTTGCCCGTCAGGGCCTCGGAGTTCTCAGCGTACATCGCATAGGGCTCAGCCTAAAAAAAGTGCGGGAAATGAGTCAAGTTCGAAATGGAAACAACGAGTTCTCGCATCACCATAATGGTGGTGACGACGAGCGTGGTGTTGTGGAGGCTCTGTATGATGTCAGTGAACGTCTCGGTGAAGTTCCTGGTGAAGTTGGCGGCGGCGCCCCTGTTCCACACGCCCACCTTGTTCAGGCCGCCGTTCTTGAGCTCCACAATGTCCAGGCTGAAGTCGGAGCGGAAGCCGCGGGAGTCGAACGCGATGCGACCCGTCAGGCCATCCATCTCAATCTGGACAATTATTTGCTTTGTTTTCGAAAGGTACTTTTGAGCCGAAAGGCCCCTTTTCCATTAGCTAAGTGATAAATGAAATGGGGAGCCGTCAGACCCTGGTATTGGCCAGGACTTTGGAAAGTTTAATATGATGAAAGACCCAATAGTACTGTTGATACAGCCTAACATCAAAAAGATTTCATACAAAGGCAAGCAAGGGTCCAAACCCAAGGTCGTTCAATTCTTGTAATAATCGTACGACTTCTTTCCAGGGGAAAACCTTCAGTTGCACAACCTTTTTCCCACATAATTTGGGGTAATAAAACATGCTCGGGCGATCATTGAGAGTGAATCATCCACGCTCCTCCCTCTTTTATCCCCTAGCTCACCATCTTCATGTAGTTTATGAGCGAGTTTCCGTGCTGCCAGGTGTGCTTGGTGTTGCCGCAACCGATCCCGGCGGGTCTGGAAGAGGGGGAGAGTGTTTTTGTAAGCAAAAAATGTGAAGCAAGTCGTTGTCTCCTCACCTGTCCACGACCTGACTGGCGTCCAGCTCCGTCAGCGCCTTTGCCAGAAGCTGGACGGCGTCGTATGTCAACGCGGTGTCAGTCTACACGGGGGAATAGGCATATGGTATGGCATGAACATAATTAACCTTGTTTTAATATTATATCAACAACATATCGACATGTCGCCAAAGTGTTCGAGGGCCTTTTTGAAAGTTTCAAAAGAGAAGAACCCTTAGAGAGTACGGGGAATAGAAAGCAAGGCTTTGGAGGAGTAAGAGTGTTTCGATGCAGGCTGCAGTATTGTGTCAGCGCTTTTAAAAAAGACTTTATAGAGCATCATGCTGCAGTGGTGCCACGACACGACACAACAGAGAGCGCATTAGGACAAAGGGGGAATCGAAGCGTACGAGGAAGGGAGGAAAGGAAAAGAGATTTATTGTCGGGGGGAGGGATTACAAGGTATGTTCTGAGAAGTTCTACAGTACAAAAGCGTTCACTGTCATCATCGGCTGCTGCGTCGTCTTGTCTTGTATCCGTTCATGCTCTCGCATATGTGTACTTACCCTCAGGACATAGGGGTTTATGGTGCTGTTTGGCTGGATGGAGTAGTTGCAAGTGAGAGAGAGAGGATTCGAGCGAGTGAGAAAGAGAGAGAAGGAGGAAGGAAAAAATACGATAATGGACATTTATACTCGTCATTCTAAAGTTTTTCCTTTTCTGGTTATGTATCATATGGAATTCTGCGTCCTTGCACTCATTTTTTCTCGAACATAGTTAGGGCACACGTAGATAAAATAGAAAGCTGGAAAAAAGGGTCTCCGAGGGGAAAAAAGTACTTAGCAAGTCTCTCTCTCCTATTCATTACCACACCACTCATCACAAGAAGAGCAGCAGCACAAAAAATCGAAAAGGATTTTAAGTTCTTCTCGTTTTCCATTGCTTCCGTGCTTGGCTTTTCTGGGCGATCAACAGTCACGATATGAGGGGGAAAGAGGAGGAGGAGGTCCACACTCAAAATTGAGAAATATGAAGAATGAGAATGATGTGTCTGGACTGATAAATGTTGGGCTGGGAAAGGAAATCTGCCTCTTTCGTCAAATTGGGGGGCCACGATATATAGGAAAAGCACACGAATTTAGTGAGAAAATGAAAAACCTCCAATGGTAAAAAAGTTCTTTTATGTGTTTAGGACGCAGCAAATCTCGCTTTTAGCTTGAAAGACAAAAGACTCGATTATGAAACAATGGAAAGAGATAGGGAAGTACGGCTTTTTGTTTTTGAGCGCTAGCACACTGATCCTTTTTAATCGCCAACTTTTTTCGGGTGGAGGGAGAAGGAGGGGGAGGGAGGGATCGCACGAGGACGCTCCCATCAGCCCATCATCAGAAATTCAAATGATTTTCCTCCCTGCCCCTCCACCCCTCCCTCTTTCTCCCCCCGGCAAAGTTGGCTGTGGTGTTTTGATAGAAAAACTCGAGCTCTGCTATGTACCAGACACAGACAGTTAGATGATATGGTGATGTGAGGAGGGGGATGGAGGATAAGTGGGTTGTGGGTGGTGGAGGCACGGCCGGAGCGGGAAGAGAAGAAAATGCCGAAACAAGGAATCTCCCATTCCACTGCCTACCTTTATGACGTCACCGCGCATGGTCTGCTTCCCGATCATCCTACGGCCCATCCTCGCCTCCCTGCGGATCCAGTCGTCCACAACCTAAGACAGAAACAAGTTTTAGTCGTTTCGACCAGATATGATTCTTGTTTTCCTCTCACCTTCTGGACGGTCTCGTGCTGCGGGTCCACCATCCTGTACGCCGTTATGTTGGTGCCGCCGTGCTTGAATTCCTCCATCTCCACCATCTTTTTTCAAAGGTGAATAATATGTGCGAATTGGTGTGCAGCTTTCGGAATTGACATACCTGTAGGTCTAAGCTGGTGATGACCCAGCTGTAGTAGGCGGTGAGGAGGCCGACCTGCTGCGCCTGCTTGAGTATCTCGTGAATGTTCTCCGTCTCGCAGTCCAGGATGAGGTGGGTCTCGCCCAACGTCTTGATGTCCTTCAGCAGCGGCCTAGAGAAAACAGGGAAGGGAAGGGATCGAGTAAGACATTAGAGGGGAAGATGATCCCTCCTCCCCCTCCTCCGCCAAACCGCCACCGGGGCGTGAAGCGGAACATCATGCATGCGAACGAAGGAGAGAGAGAAAGAAACCATTATCGCCATTGCTGATGACTTCTTTTTCGGGAGAACGCCTTTTTCGCTTAGGCTGATTGGAGAAAGTGCGAAAAACAAGCATTTTCGGCACCATCATTGCCCTCTTTCTTGCTTTCTTTTCTCGTAGGGTGAGAAAAGCCTCTTCACCTGTAGTCGTTTCCAGGTCCCGGCTCCAGCTGTCGGATCTGTATGTCGATCTCCTTCTTCTTGGGGTTGAGCTTGAGGACCTCCTGCAGCCGCACCAGGCCCTCGCCCCTCTCGTAGAGCACCACGGCCGACTTCCAGTCCAGGGCCACTATGAGGTCGGCGAAGGCCTGGCCCAGGGCCTGCGGGTGAGGGTACAGGTTCAGGGAGAAGTGCTGACGATCAAGGCGGTAGTCCCACCTGGGGAAGAGGAAACGAAACTCTTACTATACAATTAAAAAACATTCATTTTAGGCCCACCTCGTCTCCACGTGCGGTATCTCCAGCGAGTCGCAGATCGACTGCACGTGAGCAGAGGTTGTTCCGCTCCTGGGGCCGAACAGGGCCATCACGCCGCCGTCGAGGGCCTTGCACACTGGAATACGCAAAAGTTGGAAAGTTAACATCCAAGGCCGAGGTTCGGGTTCCCCGGAGGTACCCTTTTCCTCGGAGGTTTGCATAAATTCGTCCCGACATCATCGCTCGTCTTGGTTGTGGGGAAAAGGAGGAGAAAAGCCAGACCGAAAGCAAGGATGCAAAGTTGAGGAGACAACAAGGAACGGGATTCACCAGGCATGCTTTCCCTTTGTATTTACTTTAAAAAAATTGTCATACGATCGACCACTGAGGAAAGTTAAACAATTGGCCAAGGAAACGGGGAGAAGGTGGTATACCACTAAAAAGTACTGAATCTCTGACGTCGTCTGCCCAAGAGGTGTCGGCGGCGCCTTGGCTGGCGGGGAGTGAACGAACGGGAAGGCATCGCCTGACTCCCCCATTCTCAAGAGGCCGGAAAGGGAAGAGGAGGGAGGGCAAGGAGAGATTTAATTAAATTAGCCTCCTTCTCCTCCCCCTCCCCCTTCTGTAAGCAAATTCAGCTCTCTCCCCCTCGATCCCTGGCAGAGCTGTGCACCTCTCTCCCGCCTTCCCTCCCTCGGCTGTAGCTGCCGCCGCGTTTTGATGGCTTGGCAATTAGTAGCTTCAGCCGAGGGAGAGAGAAGGAAAATGCCCGAGAGAACCCCGGGAAAAGTACAAGGGTGCATCAATGAAGTCAGAGTGATTGAACAGAGATGCACTTACTAAAAGGCATTGGCAAAAAAACGGAAAGAAAATGCTGAAAGAAAAAACCTCCCCCGACTGATTGATCACGTTGCCACGCGGAAATGCAAAAACTTTTTTTCTCCCTCCATTCGCTTCCACTCGACTTGAGGGCGAACCCGTTTTCTTTCCCATGGAAGAGAAGAGAATCTTGCATGGCCCATAAATCCGAGAGGAGGAGCTTTTGCGTAGG
>JAAUYB010071537.1_pt1 | contig 11233 bp, 13 predicted proteins | sample 7278071 | NCBI WGS metagenome assembly JAAUYB01 (sample SAMN14350121, study PRJNA611818) | marine sediment metagenome | isolation source: surface marine sediment (1.8m) | place: French Polynesia: Moorea | collected 2018-08 | reverse complement strand
CTTGGTGAGCTCGTTTAGAGGTAGCGTGCTATAGCTTCAAAACGAACTCTGCGACTTTTCGAAGTGCTTTTGGCGCTTTTGTCGTGTATTTTTTCAGCCACTCCCCGCAAAGAGCCGCTTGGCTTCTATGTAGTTCTACTTCGACGGCGTCATAGCAGTGAGACGCGAGGGCGAAGAGATGCCACTTTGGCTCTTTTAAAGCCAAATATTGTTAAAACTAACTGTTTTAGATTATATTTGCCAGGTTCAATTGTTACATTATTATGTATTCTACCATCTTATTGCGCAAAAAAGGAGTGTCCTTTTTTATTTAACTTTGTGTTGTCTATATGGCAGTGCATAAACTGCCTCTGTTGCCATCTGGCTTCTTCTCTCTTTGCTCTTCTGCCCGCCCTGTTCGCCACTCGCCAACTTGTTCCCGAAGACGAAGGACGTCCTCCTCGATTTTATCCTCCACTCCGCCAACCCCAACGCCGCCAAGATGCCCAAGGGATCCGGCCTGACCAAGCCCATGAAGCTGAGCCCCGAGCTGGCCGCCATCGTCGGCAAGAAGGAGGCCTCCCGCGCCGAGTGCGTCAAGCAGCTCTGGGCCTACATCAAGAAGCACAACCTGCAGGACCCGGAGAACAGGCAGTTCTTCAAGCCCGACGCCACTATGGCCAAGGTCTTCGGCAAGGATAAGCTCAGGGCCTTCTCCATGTCCAAGTACATCGGCGCGCACCTCTCCTAAGCGGCTGTCATGGGCGAGGATCCCGGGTCATCATCATCAGTTCAACAACCGCCTTTTCTTTATCGCGACGCCCTTTTTTTCACCCGTTCGAAGATATTTGACTGCCCCACACCTACCATTACCAACCTCACACCCATTGTACGCATCGTACCCATTCTGCCGTCGTCGACCACCGCAATAGTTCCGTAGTGTACCTGTCGGGATAATACACTTGACCAAAAATGCAATAAAAGGAAATTTACACTAGACTTGCCCGCGAAAAAAGTTCCAAGTAATTCGTTATCGTCCTTCTTACCAGTCAGGGAAATCGGCACCGCATAAGTCTCAGTTAAAGACTACCTGATATATTTGGCGACTTTGGACATGGACGATAAAGACAATACTGTACGACACGAAATTCCTTGCTTCTTAACTCTCCAGTCAAAACATTGTTATGACACTGCATTGCTTCATTCGTTTGATCAGACGAGGGTGCTTTGGGAGGAGGAGGACGAAGTGTCCCACTTGTAGTTGTTGTTGATGGCCGACGCCAATGGTGGAGGAGGCGGGGGCAGAGGACGGTGCGAAGACTTCTTAGCCGGTGCCGCGGTTGTCATCGAAATCTTCTTTGGCGGCGGCGGCGCTGGAAAGGATGGCGGCAGATCCTTCAGCCTCCTGGTGCAGGCTGAGGAGCATAGCACTAATCCGTCCTTCTTGGTCATCTTCCTGCCGAGGAGGGAGGTGCCGCAGACGGCGCATTTGAAGCACTCCGGGCGAGCGTGCCAGTGCTGATCCTGCAGGGACACGCGCTGGTCCTGGGGGTCGATCGTTTGGAGGCACGTGCTGCAAGTCTGCAAAGAGAAATTAAATTTTCGTTATTGAAAGTCTTTATTTAACTGCTAGTTGCGAAGTAAGTATTCTCACCTTTCCGTGCTTTGCGTTGTAGCAGTCCAGGCAGTGCGGCTGGCTCTTGACCGGGATGTACTTGTGTCCGGCCAGCGGCTTGTCGCACAGGTAGCAGCAGAAGTGCTTGATGTGCCAGGTCTTGTCCTCCGCCCCGGTGTACTCCGGCGCAAAGATGAGCTCGTCGCAGGCCTGGCAGCGAGGGATGTTGGCGTTCTCGGCGTAGTCGCGGGCGCAAAAGACGCGGCCGTTGTCGTAGTAGTATAGCAGGTCAACCAAGATCTCCTGCAAATGCGAATGAAAAAGAATATAAGATTATAAGAAGGATTTTCTTTACTTCGTCTTGTGCCCTTCTAGCTGACGATATCCAGCGCCCGAATATCCTACGAACACAGCCAAAAGCACACGGAGCAGCAGAAGATAAGAGAGCAGCAGCAGCAAGAAATGAAACATAGCAGCAGCAGCAGGTGAAACAGCAACAGATGAGACAGCAACAACGGATGAGACAGCAACAACTGTAGATGAAATACAAAGTAACAACAACAGCATATGAGTCAGTAACAATAATAGTAGAGTATCAACACCAGCAGATGAAAGAGTATCAACAGCAGATGATACAGCAGCAACAATTGTAGATGAAATAATAGCAACAGGAGCAAATGAGACAGAAACATTAGCAGCAGATGAGACAGCAACAACACGAGATAAAATATCAACAGCAGCAGATAAGGCAGCAACATTCTCTTCTGGCGTTTGCATTGTTGCGTTATCATTGTTTACCCTGCAAGCATGGCACTTGAAGCATCTCGGGTGCCACATCTTATCCTTTCCCGCCCTGTCCGCCTGCACCGCCACGTCGCCAGGGAAGAGGTCCTCCTTGCATTCTTGGCATTTCGCCACGGCTACTCGTGCCACAGTCGAGGAGGAGGAGCGGGGGCCGTCAATAGCATCCACGCCACCGTCGACGAGAGTCCTTTAATGGATGTCATACAAAATCAAATCGGTGATGTTGCTCGAAAAAAAATTATCACCTTGGTACTGAGTAGTAGTTGTCCCCGTCAGGCTTTTCCGCTCCCCTCCTGACCACGACCGCCTCTCTCGACCCTGGTTGGCCCGAGGTGATCTGGCTGGGCCTGTGCAGGGTGAACTGGGATATCCTCTCGGTGTGCCTTGGATCAGTGCCGGTGTCGCTGCTGGAGGAGGTCGGCGAGGGGGAATCGTTGCGGGAGGAGTCGAGGGAGGAGGCGGTGGAGCCGAACGGGCGGGGAACGCGAAGGAAGCCGTTGCCGCTTGCGCCTCCGACATCGCTACCGACCAGTCCGTTGCCGTTCTTGCTACTGCCGTTCGTGCCGTGGTGAGGGTGGCTTCCACCAGCGCCGTTGCTGCTGCTGCCGCTGCTGCCGGTGATGACTCCGGCGTTGTATGGTGTCGCGGTGAAGACCCCGTCGACGCCATCGACTCCGACGCCCCCCGAGGTCGTAACCACCACCCCACCGGCCGCCGACCCAACGGCCTTCCTGTCCGCCGCCCCCAGCATGGCCGACGGGTGCTGCTGGAGCGGTGTCCTGCCGCCGCCGTCCTGGTAGGTCAGGTCTCCGAACTGGTCGCTCAGCTGCTGGAGGTAGCTGGCGTCAGGGGGAGGCGGGAAGAGGTCGACGCTGTCGGGGCGGGGGGACACGGAGAGGTTGACCTCGGTGACGACGCCCTGCCCGACCACGTGCTGGCGGACGCGGTCAACGTAGTCTTGCATGCTGAAAAGAAACGTAGTTTGCCTCTAGAGAAGGTTCAAGGAGAGCGTAGCACCGCGGTGTTCCAAAAATACTGTGCTCCTCGCCCTTTCGTTTTTTTATGTCCGTTCGTCTTTTCTCTTATCGAACAATGTTCTCCTCAAGAAGGCGGAGAAAAAAATTGCGAGGGACATAAAAGGCGCCGAAAATGGGAAATCGTGGAGGAGAGAGAGTTAATGGAACAACTACGAGTTCCTTGGTCCTTTTTCTGCGAGCGGTACAGATAAAAAAGAATGTCTTTTCGCCGCCGTCGTAACAAGGACATTTCGTCTCAAAGAACACTACTACGTACATCTGCACTTTACTATTTCTCCAGGCAAAAAAACACGTTTGGTTTGGGGAGGGAGAGGGTGGCGCCGCGCCGAGTAAAATTACGGGCTTTTGATGCATTCCCATAAAACCCCCTCTCTTCCCTTGATCCTACGCGAAGGGCGCTGGCGCCGGGGAGAGGTAATAATGCCACGAACGATCGTCGCCAACCATGCTTGGTATTGAGTGGAGTAATGGAGAGGGAAAGAGGGATTTTTTCGCTTCGGAGGGAGCAGCCAACGCCCCACCCGGATTACATGGAAACAGTCAAATACGTGATGCTGGATGCTCCTTAATTGTAGCTTGCAATGTGTGGTACCTTGACACCTGGCATGTGGCATTCTCATGTTCCCGACAACAGATCAACAGTCGGACGCAAATTTGTCAAAATCGAGGGGGAAAAGATTCAAATCCTGATTATCAAGGATAGAGGTCCAATTACATCATTTCGATATGGGAGGAGAGGAGGGGGAAGGCGTCACTCCTTCGGCATACATATCATTCATGACTATTTGACGCCCCGCATGGAAAACCCACGCCCTTGTCACTTCCCCATATTTGGCGGCCTCAAACAATATTTACAATTTTCTATTCCTGCGTAACTTCGCTCTGACTCACCTCTGCACCTCTGCGTCCGTCAGCTCGTGGCACTCTGCCGGCTCCACGTCGTGGACAGGGAACTGGCGCTCCAGCTGCTGCAGGCGGAAGCGGGCTCCGCCGGATCCGGAGATGGGGACAGACTTGCGCGGGAGTTGCTCAAGGTAGCGGCGGGCCTGAGAAGAAATTTTGAAATAATATCATTCAGTGCGCATTTACAGTAGGTACCCTGTAGCTCGGTTCAAATAAATTCCTGTTGCCAAGAAGCGAAAAATCTCACTTCGCTACTCCGTCGCTTAGATTAGGAGACGTCGCACATTCCGTCGATCAGAGGAGTTGCTGCCCCTTTCGCGATATCAGGGTGTGAAGAAGTGCGGAGAGAGGTGCGAATGCGTCTCCGATTACACAAGAGAAACGATCCAGATACTGCTACTGCTTTTTTTTGCTCAAGACGGTGTCGGGAACGCGATAACTTTGCACGATCGTGAGGGGAATCCGGAGAACGAGGTTCTTTTTTAGTCCGTCCTTATGTAGCATTTTCCTTGCTACGGGCCTTTTTATTATCCGTTCAAAGAAGTTGCCCAGAGTGGATTATCGCCCTTTCCTGATATTTTACGGGAACTCGTGAAAGACTTTTTCTCCAGAAGGGCAAGAGAAGTAAAAGCGTGGTTTCCTTTGCTGTACGATGTACATAGCTCTTAAGAGTAGGGAAAGGGCGGAGCGAGGAGGGAAAAGGGAGTTGCAGCTTCCGAAAAGGGCTAATCAGTTCACGGAAGAAGCATGATTGGCGGGGTGCTGTTCTGTGCAACAGTGCAAGAGTACAGCAGAGTACAGTGGTGCTCCCTACAGCATACAGTGCATAATGGAAGAAACAAGAACAGGGCCTGTTCAATTATCCGCGGCGGTTAACATCATATAACTTTTGATTTGCTGGGTTCGACCATAGGTTTGAAAAGTTTGGCTAAATTTATCTAAGATGATAATATAATGTAGCTCTAAGGAGAGAGGTGTGTCCAGCTCTTGAACAAACCTCCCCATTAAAATCTAAGAGGTGTGTTCAGAGGTGTGTTCAACACACCTCTGCAGATGCTACTTGGGGAGGATGATAAAATTTTTGCAACTCTTGAACAAAAAAAACTGGCAACTCTTGAACACACCTCTAAAAAATGTACATGGCAAACCAAAAAGTCGTCCCAGCAACAAGGACAAGGAGAACATTGAGTGTGCCTTGATCTGACGGCTTCGTAGCAGAAAAAAAGATTGGCTCAGCTCCTTCCATGCCTGATTTCAGTAGTGCATGCTATCGCGCCTTTTTCTTTCGATTCCCTTTGTGTGCCACGATAAGAAGGAAAAGGAATGTACCGTCTTTTAATATTTGGCTTCTCTTTTCCGCCTACCGGTTTATTGTTCGAGTGCATATTTCTGATATACTACAGTATACTGCCTGCTTACTAGCCCTGTGCAGGAGGCATAAGTCAGGATTCCGAAGGGACCGTAATTACCGCTTTATTCTCTTCCTCTTTATCCTCTAAAAGGTTCTCCCTTCCACCCTCCCTTTTGACATGACACAAGTCATGTTTACGGAGCAGGAAGTCTGCAGCCAACGAGGGAACACTTTTTTTCGAAACAAAAAAGAGTTGTCATCGTCGTAGCTGTTCTCTCTCCTACCTCCTTCCGTGATTCACTTTGCTCGCGTGCGCAAATTGCCTTCTCTTTTCTCCCGTTCCCTCTCTTTTCATCCCCGGACTGTACTTTGCCGACGCTCCCTATTCTCCCTCCCTCATTGTCGGCCTCGGAAAAGAGACATCTGGGAACATGCTACGTCGGGTGCAAAAAGAGACCGGCTCAGGATGTCATCTTTTGGACAAAACGGCTAATCCCAATTCGTGGGAACTTCGTCCGCCTACATTCAGCACAAACTCGATGGCGCAAATCGGACGTGCTATCTTACATCACGCTGTCTATCGTCGTTGTCCGGGCAACATTCGGGCAGCATAAAAGATATGAATTTTAGAGTTACAGAATCCGCCGACGAGAGCCTGCGCGCGATGTACCAACTTAATCTGCAATACGCATTAAGGCGGGCTGCATGGTGTTCGACGGAGGGATTTTTCTAGTGAGCGATACTGTACTCAACTACCCGTCAAATCTCTCATCTGAACGCACTACTTAAGTACTTGAATTGAATAAATGCGCAACTCACCAAATTTATGGATATGTTTGGCGGCACCCACTCGAATCTGACCGTCTTCTTCTGCCTCTCTCCTCCTCCCTTCCCCCCGTTCTTCTTGAGCAGTCCCCCCTTCCTCCTGCTCGCCCCCGCGCCGCCTCCGCCCCTGCCGCTGCTCCCCAGGCTCCCTCCGCTGTCGTCGCTGCCGTCGTCGCTGTCGCTGCTGCTGAAGTCCCCGTAGCAGAACTCCATCTCCTCCTGCCTCGTCCGCAGCGGCCGGTCAAACAGCTTCCCGATGAAGTAAAAGCCGGGGTCCTCAGCGTCTTGCACGTTGTGCTCCGCCTTCCCACATCTGCAGTTCTGGCACACCTTCCTGAAAGGTTTAAAAGGAGAAAAAGGTCTTTATTCTCCGGGGAAATATTGTTTGCGCCTTGGACACAAGGTACAATGAGAGGAGGGAGGAAGGCATGGTACACAAGATGCCGCCGCCCTGGAAGGGGGTGGGAGGAGGAAGGGTGAGAGCATACAAATGAATCAAGGTAAGTGCCGACGACGCAAGAGTACGTTCAAGACCTGCCTCCTTTTAATAGATCATTCTGCCTTCCGGCCGTAATTGATTGTCGGCCTACTCTCCACCTTGAGCATTCCCTTCACTCACCTCCAGTAATGCAGCTGGAACCCCGGGCACTCGTCGCCGCACCTGCTGCACCTGCTGCCCTGCCCCAGCTCGTGCGCCAGTCGCGGCTTGGCCGTCTTGCCCTGGTGCCGCCCGCCCTCCAGGCCCTCAAGCAGGGCGGGGTTGGGCTTTAGGAACCTGCGCGTCTGGTCACTCATTGCAAGTGGCGCAGCAGCGACGGGTGAAAGTGTTGCTGCCTCCGCCTCCGTCCGAGCTTCTGTTGCCGCCGGGGACCTGGGGAGACGAATGATGTCAGATCTGCGACGTAAGAAGGTGGGTGGGTGCACGAACAGAACGATGAAGAGGAGGGGGTGGTGGTGGTGGTGGTACGTGTATATGCGGACAGGAGGGAAGGTGAAGGTGACGCCTGCATTTCTTATCAGTTCCCTTCCCCTCTCCCCTCTGTTCTTCCTCCCCCTCCCCGCTTATCCCCCCTTTATTTCCCCCCCAGTCCGTCGTTTTTTATCGCCAACACTCTTTGCAAAGAAAACATAGGTTGCGGCTGAGTCTGCACTCTGCCTCTGCAGTCGTGCCGAAAAAAGGGAAAGACTTGATGTGCATCGCTCGCCGCCGCCGCCGACAGAGTGTCTGACCGGTGAAGGCCCGTTCTACATGTATGCAGCTTTTTGATCTAGTGCGGTCTCGTTACGTGAGTTGAACCACAATTTGTCGGGTTGCTTCCGACAAAACAGTACCAAAGGAAAAGAGAGGAGAAATGATACCTCTACACTCTACAGCAGAGGCGGATTCGACCAAAGTACAGTATACCTCATGGTAGGAGAGTGTGGCCGCTTCTTCTTATGTGTCCTCCTCCCTGTCTTGGGGAGATAGTTCGTGCTGCTACGGAGCCTCCTTGTTTGAGGTGGGCTCTGACAAGAGGTGCGCGCAGAATGGGGATATGGAACCCTCCTCCTCCTCCTCCTCGATCCATGTTCCGCGAGACAAACTTTTTTGGGCGGGCGGAGAAATGTGGTCTTGTCCAAACTTCCTCTCTTATAAAACCTGCTCCTCCTCTCTCCCCTTGACTCTGAGCTCAGTCAAGTTCCTTTCTCCCCTAGTGTTTTGGGACTTCAGGACAGAAGAAAAGAAGGGCAGGGAGGAGAAAGAGAGCGGAATGGAATTCGGGACATTCAAACGAGAGGAGGAAGCAGAGATTCTCCGCTCCTCTCTTAGGTCAGATGGCAAAAAAAGTTATGTGGGGCTAGAAGGAAGAGTCCTCTCCTCCGCATGAATCTCTTCCTTGAGAACTAATGAGAGGGGCCCTCCCTCACTCCTTCTTTTCACTTCCTTCCTCGATCTTCTATTCGAGGACCTCGTTCGTTATCTCTCCTCCTCCTTCTCTAACGCACACACGCGTCACATCTCCATCACGATTTGCTCCTCCTCCGTTTTAAAAAGAGGGCCCCCTCCTCTCCCTTTTCTCCCTTAAACTATTCCGAGAATGAAGGAAGGAGGAGCGGTGGGCGATCTAGGAGGTGTGTTTTAACGAGGAAAGGGGCGGAGGGGGTAGCAAAAAGGGGACCGGTGGGAGGTGGAGGCGGAGACGGGGCAGTTGCAATATTTAATCGGAAACCCGACACTCACCAGTGCAACGAGGCAAGTGTAGAATGGAAAAGAGAAGGGAGGCAGTTAGCAAGAAACGGCGGCGTCCGTCCGTTGCTAGATTCTTCTGTGCACACAACGCGGACGGCGGCGGCATGAATTCTTTTGTCCGGCGAAGGCATTGCGGAAGGGACAGACTCCCCCGGCGTGGGCAGCAAGAGGAGTTTGCAAACTCTTCTCACTTTCCTACTTGGCACAAAATACACTTTGCAAAAAGTGTTGTCCCACCCACTCGCTAGGTTTGTAACTGAAGACCCGTTTCAAACGAGACAGTATCCTCCCAATCCATTTTCTCCTGTGGAATTCAGACGACCCATCAAGCAAGGGGGCGAAAGCTGGAGGGACAGAGGTGGACACTTCTTGGCTGCATCTTTCAGGATTCGGAGGAGGGAGGGAAAGAGAGATACCGGTCGGGTTGGGTTGGGAGGACGAAGAGAGAGAGAGTGGAAAGAGAGGGAGACGCCTTTTTATCACTCTTGATGGACACGGGAGGGAAAGGGAAAGAAGAAAACTGTCTATCTCTACCCATGCCTTCCTTGGCAAGCTTGCTAAACTGCTTCGCACTGTTATAGGCCCGCAACCCGCGGCGGTCACTGCAAAAGGGTACCCGCCAAAGAAGAGGAGAAGAGGACTATTGATATCCCCCTATTCCTCTTGCCGTTTCCTCTTTCTCTCTACTCCGAGAAACCAGGAATTCCCGTTAATCCTTGTCCTTCTCTAGAGATGGAAAGTCAGCAGAGAAGAAAAGAGGAGGGATGTCAGAAGGAGAAAGAAGGAAAGAAAAAAATCTCTGAAGATGAATCGGATTGTTAACTTGGTATTGTCGGTCTCCTCCTGCCTGACCCGAAGGGACCCAAAGCCCAGGGGGAGAAAAAGGACGAAGAAGGGATTTATTGTGAGCGTGCACAGGCCGCTCGATGGAGGGGGAAGGAAGAAGAGAAGAGGATAGGGGATTGAATCTCCCGCGATTAATCAAGGGATTTCACCCCGCCGGACAGACCTTTGACGGGAGGATCTTTTCCCTGCGTATGTCTGACTGTCTGTCCTCCAGTCTACCCTTTTCGTGGCAGAGTGTCTTGTCTGGCCGCCCTCTCTCCCCTAGAATCTTGCGCAGCAGGAAAAGTAGAAATCATTCTTCAAACACGGGGGTCGAAAGACTGGCAAATATTTTTAGCAAGAGAAGGAAGGAGGAGACTAGGAACGGCCGCGAGACACCCAGCGAGAGCTTTGGTCAAAAATAGAAAAAAAGAATTAATGTTGGAACTGTAGGAAATTATGGAAGCCTGGGTGGTGGAAGGAGGGGGAAGGCGAAGCGCAGACTCATTTCTCATTCTGCGACGGGCGCAGGAGAGGGATCGGCGGCGGCCGCAAAAAAACCTGGAAAAAAGGAAACAGAAGGGAAGGAGGAAAGGAGGGAAGAGGCGGAGGTGGAGGAGGGGAGGCGGAGGGGGTGACTCTCATCTGTCAATTTGTGGGGCTGGCTGCGATGAGAAGAAAGAAGGGGAAAGATGCAGGATGTTGCACTGTGGCTAAACTATTGCAGTATGCACCGAAGATTTGGGCTTTATTAGAAAAAGTGGCATTACCAGAAGTGGAAGTGCAATTTTTGAGGTACGTTGCTAAAACAATCTTTCCAAAATGACTCTGGCCGGACGGACCCGCAGGATCGGGGAAAAAATCCCCATCCCGGACTTAACGCTCCTTCGTTTGTTGCCCAATATCCCAATAAGCGATATGGGCATTAGGCTTTTCGATGTAGGGCGAGGGGTGCAAGCCTCTTTTCGTACAGTATTGTTTGCATTGCGCGTCGTACTATTGGACGCCAAATGAAAACGTCAATTCGTCTCTTGCTGTCCCCTCCCATTCCAGTTCGCTCAATTCAGGATAGAGCCCCTTCTCCCTTTTTGCATAACAAGATCCGGTAAAACAACGTGAGAGGGAAAGCCCCTCCTCCCTTTCGTCCAAATTATATAGCCCCTCCACTTTTTCTTTCTTCCTGCTCTTACCTTCGTCTCCGGTGTGGTCTGTTGCCGCTCCCTCCTCCCCTCCTCCTCCCCTCCTCCGCCCCTTTCTTCCCCTTTCTCCTCTCGTCGTGTCACCGTAAATCTTATTAGACCCCCTCCCCCACTCCACGCGGAAGACAGACCAACTGCGGCGGACAACGGAACAGACACACGCACACAACCCTTTCCTCCTTTTATTTTCGCGAAATCACCTCCGCAGCAGTACGCGGTACAGTCGCTCCCTGTTTTCCAGTTAAATCGCGGCTCTCCCGTTCGCCCGCCCGGCGGCGACTGACAGACAGCTTCGACGCCAGTCTGACTCAGTTCCTTCTTTCTCCCTGCCCAACGTTTTTTCTGTGGAACGGCCTAGGGGATCGGGCGGAGGAGGCGGATCTTGTTCCCCCTCCGCTCACATGTGTGCTCGGGAGGGGGGCGAGTGGAGGAGGGGGACCCTCGCCTGAGGAGCGCGCTCCCCTT
>JAAUYB010134753.1_pt1 | contig 11236 bp, 12 predicted proteins | sample 7278071 | NCBI WGS metagenome assembly JAAUYB01 (sample SAMN14350121, study PRJNA611818) | marine sediment metagenome | isolation source: surface marine sediment (1.8m) | place: French Polynesia: Moorea | collected 2018-08 | reverse complement strand
TGATACTGCTGCAGCCGGCGAGGCGCCGGCTGCTGCTGCTGCTGCTGCCGCCGATGATGATGATGATACTGCTGCAGCCGGCGAGGCGCCGGCTGCTGCTGCTGCTGCTGCTGCCGCTGCTGCCGCCGCCGGCGAGGTCCCAGTCGGTATTCTTAATGTAATGTTTGATGGCTCAAAGCTGGGAGATTCCGGGACAACTGGAATCGGCGGGTAGATTCCAGTTTGAGGAAGCAATGGATAGATTCCGCACGGAGTGCCTAAATGGGGTGGAAAGTGTTCTTCGTTTGATTCCAGGACCAAGTGAAACTCACTTTTTTTTCGCTTTGTCCCAGGCACGTCTCTAAGTACCTCCACCTCTAAGTATTCTGAAATGTGTTGCAACAGAGAAAGAAGATGAAGACGACCAAAGCCAAATTGTCTATAAACGGTTGAAATGCATTTTTTAAAAATATGTCCTTAATTGGCCTACCCGGTGACCCGCCTCCGGACTCCGACCATCTGGCGGACATATCTGGAGCGGGAGTATTCCCAGGCCCGACAGCGGTGGCGGCGGCCTCGGCGGATTGTGCGAAGGGAATTGTTGCATGAGCGGCAGACAACGGGGACAGGTGCGGTGGTGGAAGAGCCGCAAACCGCGTGGGAGAGGACGGACCTAACCCTCTCTCTCTCGCTCTCATTGCGGCCTCTCTGGATCCTTCCGGAGTTGCAGGCGTCGGCAGAGGAAAAATGTAACCATAGTTCCCACGTCTTCCACCATGACAGACGCGATAAGAGTCTTCGCCGCGAAGAGCCGCTGATGGATCTCTGGAACTGCTACCAGACGCTGGTGTTCCCGCTTGGTTTTGGCTTCCTCCGTGCATTAATTTCGCCCGTTTCTGCGGACTGTTCTGGGGACTCGAAACATCTTCGTTTTGCTGGCCCCGTGCTGGAGGCGCTTTGGAATCCGATTTCCTTGGTGTTGAGGTGAGGAAACTTGCGTCACCACCGCCTGCGTACCCTGATTGGCGAGAGCCAAATGAAGGGCCAGAGGTCGAAGTAATCTCAAGATCTGAGTCGGCCGTCTCTGTGCGAGGGTGGCTTCGCGTTTGACTGCCACTACGAGAGCTGCCCGGGGGATTGACGCAGGAGCACTTATAGGCAGGAGTGCAGCAAGTGCTGCACTCGGAGTCCGAATTTCTTACCGGGGATCTCGGCGGAGAGCGAAACACAATATGTCCTCCCGTCGCCGCTCCTGCTCCCGCCTGTGGTGTCGCCGCCGCTCCTGCTCCCACCGCCGCTCCTGCTGCTGCTGCTCCCGCCTGTGGTGTCGCCGCCGCTCCCGCTCCTGCTGCCGCCTGTGGTGTCGCCGCTCCTGCTGCTGCTGCTCCCGCCTGTGGTGTCGCCGCCGCTCCCGCTCCTGCTGCCGCCTGTGGTGTCGCCGCCCCTCCCGCTCCCACCGCCGCTCCTGCTGCTGCTGCTCCCGCCTGTGGTGTCGCCGCCCCTCCCGCTCCCACCGCCGCTCCTGCTGCTGCTGCTCCCGCCTGTGGTGTCGCCGGTGCCCCCCCAGGGGAGTCTGTAATCTGCAGCATACTGGGCGCAGTTGGTGCTTGATTGGCGACGGAGTACGGAGGAGGATTGACAAACCCGGGAAAAGAAGCCGGCTGCCTTGTGTAATTTGGCGGAGGGGGCGGATCGGATTTGCCAGCCGGGAGTAGTGAATGGGCGACTATTCCACTGATTGCACCCCCCACACCCCCGGCAACGGCTGCCGGGATGGGCCCAAAAGCAGAACCAGCAAGTCCGCTCAGTCCACCGCCCGCTATTGCGATGGAGCTCACCATAGTTCTCCTCCTTTTCCTCAATTTCCTCAGCTTTTCCTTCTCTTCATTCCATCTCTCCACACTCCGTTGATACTCAATACGCGCAGCATTCACGTCTTCCTCGGAGGCGGGGGGATCCAAGCCACCATGACCCCTGTATCTGTCTCTTCTGCTCTCCTCCTGCTCCGATCCGGGATTGGGCGTGGTCGTGTTGGGGGATGGGTAATGTTCCCCCCAACGATCCCTGTTTCTTCGGATAATGCTGCGGTGTCTCTCTCGTTCCTCGTCCAACACTTCTAGAGACGTCCGCAGACTCTGCCTGAGATCCTCTTCCATAGTGTCTCCTCCTCCGTCTCCTCCTCCGTCTCCTCCTCCGTCTCCTCCTCCGTCTCCTCCGTCTCTCTGCCTGAGATCCTCTTCCATAGTGTTGGAGGAGATAATTCCCGGTTATGCTTGATGAGCTAACCAATGAACGACTGTCCACTCCAACTCCCTCCCATCTATTTTGCCCCGTTTTAAGAGCGCGCTTCAGCTTTTAACTGCGGCGCAAATCAGGGAGTGGAAATCGTTGTCCTTCTTCTTATTCTTGTTGTTTTTGGGGGATGGTTGCATCAAGAGAAAACTTTTTCCCTCGAAATGGGTGCATCCACAGAAAACTTTTCTTACAAATGAGTGTATCCAGAAAAAACTATTGCAGCAAATTTTATGCATCAAAACAAAACTTAGAATTTAGAAAATGAATTATTACGGTATGTTTTAAAGGTATCTCTTCATGTCACAAAGACTTTTGATGTGATTCAGCCTAAAGTCTGAAGTTATTAACATCCACATCAAAGCTATGTCTGAACTCACAACTCACAAGTAAACGCCGCAGACCAATAAAAGGATCTCTTTCTTGTTTCTCTCGTGTTGCTGGCGTTCTCAGAAAACCTTTGGCGCGCACCCCATTCCGACTCCACGCCCCCTCCCTCCCCCACCTCCCCCCCTTCCCTCGAAAAAAACCCTGTTTCCTCTAGTGGTCATTGTACTGACTGACCGACAGGATGATGGAACCAGAGGACGAGAGCCACAAGGCCGCCCCATCATGTATCAATTGCTTGATGCTCGAAGCTATCAGTGTGGAGAAAGAGCAGGAGCTTGTCGTCGAGAGGGCCCACTCCACGTCACTGGTGAAAGAAAACGAATACCTCCGGGCATGCCACTCTAATGAAATCGCGAAGAAGAACACGGAGATCATGGATCACAGGAAAACGGTTCGATTATTTGCTTTGGTCAAATCTCACGAAAATTTGATTGACACCCTCCCTAAAAAAATCTATTGAAACAGGCTGAGAGGCTGCGGAGGCTCGAGGAGGCCTTGGGGATACAACCCGTCAAAGGTGAGCGATGACGTCATGGAATCCAAAAAAAAATTATCTAAAATTTTTCTTTAAAGTGCGAGAGTTCTCCCGGGAGGGCGAGGGAGACAACCACGGCCCAACGTACACGATGCCATTCAAAAAGAGTGGCACAGAAGGTGGAGAGCTGGTGGTGATGAGGCCACCCATTGTCCGGATCCCGGCGATCGGTCAGCTGAGCCCGAAGAAGGCGAATGACGCCTGCAACCGCTACCAAGAGCTGTTCATCAAGTCCTGGAGAGACTACTCGAACTGGTTCCACAGCGTGAGTTTTCCGCCAGTCAAAAATAATGAGATCGGTGAATGACGCTCAACTATCTTATTGCAGAACATACCCCGACCAGCCATGGAGCATGACAGGGGGGCGATGTGGAAGTTCATCCACACGGCCGTCTTCCGTGCCTGCAACCCGCTACCGGAGAATGCCCGAGCAGTCTCCCAGAAGCCCACGAAGGTCCTCCGCTGGCACGAGAAGAAGTCCAAGTTCCATCTTGAGGACTTCCCGGGCCTGGATGTCATCCACGCTAACTTCAACGTCACCTACATCACTGACACCAAGGAAATCAAGGACCATTTTAGGTCTTTAAGCCAGAAGAGGAAGAGGATGTAAAATGTCGCTCTCGAACAGTTGGAAAAATAAAAGATGAGAAATCGATGCCAGCGCAAACAATGCAGGAAATCCGCGCACGAGTTTATTCCGGGCCTATTTTTTAACACCGGCTGGGAAACGAAAAGGTACATAAATCAAAACTTGAACGCGGAGTTGGCTGGGATTTTTGTATTTCGTTTTTTAAGGATATTCTACTAGGTGAAGAGACGGAAGGTAGAATTCACCAGAGCCCAGACCTGGTGCGTCTGTAGACGTTTCCTGCGACGGTGTTGCAGCCAAATGGAACGATAGCCCCGCCGGGGAGGTTGTCCGTGGAGTTGAAGCACTCATCCTCCCCTTTTAACATCTCTGGATATGGCGGTAGAAGACGGGAGGACGGGTTCAGGACGATGTGGAAGGCACAGGCAACGGACGCCACGACGACGACCACCACCAGGACCACCGCGGCAAAGGCTGACCAGGGAAGCGACGCACCCCTGAAGCGGCAGTCCATCTTCTTTTTCCTCGGAAGTGTTGGGCAGAGTGAAGAAACGGAGAAGAAACGGATGGAGGGCTACCGACTCCGTCACAGGAAAGGGACAAGTGAGAATGATGAGAGGGAAGAAAATTCCTCCACTCCAAATCGGGGGACGGGCGGCGCGCTTTCGACGCGGCGAGAAGGGGGGGAGGAGGGCGGAGCAGGTTCCTCACCACCAAATCACGGGCGCCTTTTTTTTGCGAGCGCACGCCGTTGGCTATTTAACGTCTAGCTTGTAAAAGAAGAAAGCGCGAAACAGCTTGATATCTTGAACAAATTTATTTCCTCGTTTTGCGTTATTTTATGTTCTTCGGAAGGCCGCTAACCGGAGAAAGAAGTTAGCAGGAGACAGAACCATCCTTGAAACGACGGGTAAGACGTGTAGGAAGCGCGCGGCGGTTGACCTCTTGCAGCGAGACCCAGGGAGATGACTGCTGCTGCTGGTGGTGGTGGTATTGGTACTTTTGCCAATGTTGCCGTCGCTGGATGAGAGGCCTTGGTTCCTCCATCCTCCGATAGGCACACAATGTACAGCGGTTGACGCAAGGACCAAAATCGCGATGATGACGAATGTTCTTGCCTTCATGGTGATACGGCTTCCGAACGGAGAATGGAAAGATGGAATCCTGTTCTAGGCGGGGGCATGGTGCGAAGGGCGCTGAGAGAGGGGTGGGGAGGGGGGAAGGGGGAGGGGGAGAGGGGAAGGGAGAGGGGGAGGGGGCGGGGGGAGGTGGAATTTGTTATTGGTCTTTTGCTCCGTCGTTCCCCGTATACAACGATCTCCTCACCAATCGTCGAGTGCGAGAGATACTCACTCGAACATGAGAAAGAAACCGAACTGTGAAATCTCTCCCTCTCCCGCTCTCTTCGCTACGTCACCAATGCTTGTGTCGCCGGGTGCTTGATACGAAGGCCATGAAGAACAGCAACAGAAGCAAAAGTGGTATGTAGAGCAGCAGGGTGCTTGTTCCGCCTCCTCCAGGATTGGTGGGGGAGAGGCGTCCCTTCTTCTTGGGGGGTCGATCCGAGTAGGAAGGGGAGGGGGGGCACACTCTCTTTCGACGGCTGCCGCAGTCCATCCTCTCTTCGGGGTTGTTCACACTGCACTGATGGAGAAGACACGGGGAGAGGAAATAAATACATATTGCTTTATCTAGACTAGTAAAGATAACAATTTTTGGCTAGTCATGGGTAGAGTAACACATGGGCAGGAGTAGGAAGAGAGGGATGCAAAAACTTTGACGGCTAAAATTTGAACGCGAACTGAACGCCATTTTTGAATAAATTGCCGTTCTTTTTTGCACTTCAGTTTTACGGGTTTTTTTTCATATTTTAGATTTTTTAAAACAAATTAAGACCACCCATTTACACAAATTGGAACAATCCACGTACACTAAAAAAAGAATTTGAACGGAGATCTCTATTATTGAACTTTGACCGCGAAATTTTTGAACGCGAACGCAAAATGAGGGGGAAAATTTTGAACGTGAAATTGAACTGAGCCTGAAACTTTTGCGAACGCGCCCAAGCCTGTAGTATACCCCTAGTATAAAAATACATAGTACCTGCGAAAAAAGCCGTGCCCATCGGAATTCCGGGGACTATGGAGCCCATCGAATATGGGAGCGTCATCCGCAAGAACACTCTGTTAGAAAAATGAGAATTCTACGTAGCATTTTACTTTTGCTTTGCAAGGGACCCAACTAGGTCCATTGGGCTTAAGCACGTATGGTTCCGAAGCCTCGAGGTTGGCATCTTGAATCGTTCACAAACATACGTGGGCACCGAAAAAAATCGTAGGGAGGGAGGGAACAAAAAAACGTGACTGGGAGGGGGGTTAAAATATAGCTCCAGGAAATATAGCTATAACTTCATGGAATAGGGAGGGGGCGTCTACTGTACAACCGTAATACCGACGCTAAAAAATGAAAGCTAATGGCCCACGATTGCGAGCTTACTTAGATCTCCGTCGTTTTATTTCCATCAATGACGAAAATTTGTCCATTTATGCAAGACAAATCTACAGATGGACCGATAGTGCAATCGTCAAAAGATTTTAATGAGTTCTCTGATGACGATGCCGAAGCCGGAGAACGGCAGGGCTAGGATGGTCCCCATGACCTTGGCAACTTCTTCAACCGGCTCGGGCTTATCGTCTGCCAGCCTCTTTTCGATGTATCGCTGAAAAAAGAGGAAATCTTTATGGGTATCAAATTTATTTGAGTGGATGAGTGTCGAAGCAGTCTCATTTTTTTCTTCAAAAAGAATACGAAATGAATACAAAAAACGAAAAGTAAGGACTACCTTCACTTCTTCCATGTGCACTCTCTCTCTCTCTTTGTCAAGGTCACCATCATCGACGGGGGCACAGACGGCGATGGCAGCGAAGAAGACGAGTGAGAGGAAGATGAAGCTCTTCATGGTGAACTAACTGTTCGAGACGATGAACTGTCCGTTAATGCTCAAATTCCCGTCCTCCGTACTAATTTTTATTCCCGCGTACCCGACCCACGAAAACGGGCGCTTGCAAATTTGAGCGCGCTCGTCGTGAGATACTGCTGGGGGACGGGAGGAGGAAATCAAAATGTTCAATAGTCAAAGGTGAAAGAAAACCAGAACAAGAAGAATAGCCAGATGAACCCGAAAAAGTTGTTTGCAATGTTTGGCCTGGCTGCAGTGTGGGCGCGCGGGTGGGCGGCACCAGTGACGCAGTGCCCGATCCAGGCCCACCCTGTCAAAAGGATCCTCTTCGGCAAGAGGGTCTGTCCGGACGAGCTGGCGACGGAGCGTCCTCCCGTCGACCCCAGGGACCTAGAAAATACTCCGTACGGGGAGATTGTCCCCGCCTACGAGGGAGGAAAGAACGTCATCAAGGGAGGGATCGTGAAGAAGAGGACGAAGACTTGCTGCATTCTATGAAAGAAAAACGCAAATTGTCCAAAATAAAGCATCGCCCGAAAAAAAATGCCTCCGTTTTTCGAGTGTTTCATTAGTAGCGTTGTGTGGAATAATTTTGCCCCCAGATAGATAGTGCTATATCTATCACGGCCCATCAAAGGTGATGGAAAAGGAGTTGGAAAGACGCAGGTTGACCGGATGGGGAGCTCATTTTAAAAGAGGGGCCAGCCGGCGACCTATTTCTGCGTAGCTAGTTGGCTAGTTTACTAGACCTCCTGCGACGGACCCTTTTTGCGAATTTTTATGGGGCGGCTAGTGGGTCGTTTAGTGTCTCCGCAAAGGGAGCGACCGTTAACTGTCACGGTCCATCAATGGTGATGGAAAAGGAGTAGGAAAGTTGATCGGGCAGGAAGCTCAATTTCTAAAGTGGGGCCAGCCGGCGACCCATTTCTGTCACGGAAGAAAAGAAATAAATATTGTCGGCCAACGGACGCGGGAAAAAATGGGAACAATGACAAGGAAAGATTAAGGAGGTGTAGCACAAATTTTAGGTTGGCCGGATTTAATGGGAGCGATTGTCTCCGAGAGGAATCATCCAGCGACCTATTTTCTGTCAATTTTTTTTCAAGGAGGCGACCTGATTCTGTCGTATTGTAATTTGACCAAAAACCTTCGCCACCAGCAGCCGCAGCCCTCAACAAGAAATCCGAAGGACCCACATGGGTACCGCGTGTTAAAAGGAAAACTAGAAGATGCACAAATGCGTTTTTATAGCAGTGACAAGATATCTAATTATAAATACAATACAATCGCCGGAATAAATCATTTGTACACTAGCTCGTCCAGGATAAATCGATCTATTTATCGTTGATCAGTTTTATTTTGCTTTCTTTGCTAGCATAAACAAATTAGAATAGCTTGGCAATATCAATGAAAGGAGAGATGATGGCTTTTGCCAGTTCGTTCAGGATCTTCTCGCTTCTGGTCATCTTGACTTCTGGTCTCAACTCCTTGATAAGGTCAGCAAGGCGCTCAAGGCCACTTTCATATTCTACGATACGGCACATGAAAGCAAGTTGGGTTTGGTCGTCGGAGTCGAAAACGTGTGCTATGGCCTTCCGCTTTTCGTCCTTTGACATGTCTTGGAAACCGGGGATGAGGGGCGGAAAGGCTAACTCAGGATCCGGAGTAGCGGCTCCGGCAGCGGGGATGACGTCGACGGCGGTGGCGACGCTTGCGGCGTGCTCCTTCCTGGAGGGTACGACGACAGCAGAGTTGAAGGGTGCCGCATCAACGAGAGGGGCAGTGGTCACTGCCACTGCCACTGCAAAGACCATAAACTTCATGGCGCGTCACAAGAAGGCGTGAGGAAATCCTTCCTCGAACCACGGCTTCCTTTGGTGGACTGACCCCACTCAACCCGCAATTTTTAGCTCGGGCACCAGCATAAGGACAGAATCCAAGTATTCACCCCCTGTATTGGCATTCCGGACGGAAGGAAGGAGGGGAAAGGGGGACGGGCGCTCTCCCCGTGACCAATCAGAAATCGGTCCGTCTCCATGGACTAGGATTTAAGGCGGATTTCTTTTTGCGGCGGGAAAAGGGGAATATCTCCTATTGCGCATTTCAAGACCGGGGGTGGCGGTACGCGGTAGTCCTTTTTTTTCTTTCTTTCTTTATTTCTTAGTTACGTGGCCTTCCCCTAGGGCAGACGCTTTTCGCTTTATTTTTCTCCGACGAAATAGCATTCATTTTCTCAACTTTTGTCCAGATGCTTCTAACCGAGAAGACGCCGCCCGTGCTGCCGCATTGACCGCCTGCCTCACTTCTTCCGCTTTCTTAGCAGAAAACTCCTCGATCTCCTTCATCAGTTCCTCCTCGAGAAATCTACGCTCCTCGGAAAGGGTTCTTCGCGGTGGAACAATGACACCAGTTACCTCCAGCGTGTGTTTTGTTGTTGATCCTCCATGACGATCGTCTCGAGTCTCCTGCGCGAAAATTCATACCCGTAAGTACAAGAAGATGGGAAGAAGCCGGGGAAACAAGAGATGTTACCTTTGGGATGGATTTCTCCCTCCCGACAGTTGCTTGGTGTCCTCTGTCCGTCTTGCGCCTTGGGCGACGTCTGGTAGACCAGTCCGCTCTCTCCAGCTTGCTTTTAAGGTCTCTGATCTCCTCTTCTTTTTTCTTCAGTTCCTGATTGTACGTTCTCTGGGCCCGTCCAGCCCCTTTGATCCACAAGTCTAGAAACTCCTTTGTCTCCTCCAGCTCCCGCTTCTGTTCTTCGGCCATGTTGGTGCTAGTGCGTTTCCTCTCCGACTGAAAGAGAGATCGTGCACAGAGTTCCTATGTTGCTGCGGGCCTTGCGGGTTTTGAATTCCACCATGTTTGACCCTTCGTTACTAAAGTACTCTTGACTGTTCAGTATGCGTTTGGATATTTTCTAAGAAATTTGGTTGACGATTTCAATATGGCCCCTTCTTATCTACATCATTTATCTCTGTTGATCTATATTTAGCCATCTATTCATGGTCCTTTGCTTCCGCTGTTCTTTTACTGTTGGCGGTCGGTTGACCCAGTTTCAACCCTTCAACCCAATTGGGAACGCTAAAATATTGTTTGCACCTGCATCCATTTTAAATATGGAATTCGAATTTCCCTCATTTGATGGTCCTTGACAGAAAACGGTCGGTCTGCTCCCTTCTGACAGCGGGGTGGTCAAACTATAGCCGACTAAAAGGAGGTCAACCGGCAATCGCTTTCTCCCTCTCTGTTATAGCTTTTCCGACAATACGGTGAAGTAGTGTACAATAAACTTCTGAAATAAAATCGTTTCTGTTGTCATGTTTCTTTTTTTCTTCGTTCCATCGCCCTTTCAAGCAACGCCGTTTTTATACTTTGTCGTGGAGTATTTCACCCGTCCTTTCCAGCAAATTTGTGGCAGGAAAATAAATGAACCGAACCCCCAAATTTGGCTAGGGCTTCATAATCTGGGCGCGAATAAATGCATACAGGCCGGGAGGGGGATTTAGCGCAAAGGAGGGGCAAAAAGCGCCACTTTTGGGCGAAATCGCAAGATCTGGACACACTGCCTGCCCATTCGTCCGATTTATATCTAAAAGACTAAAACTTCTAAGCATCGTGGGATACTAAGTCTATCCAAATAATTTCAACATTAGGCAGATTACCTGCTACACTTCATCGGCGAGATTAGGGCATTCTCCGGCCTACCCTTGGAGACTTGATGATAAAACACAATCGGCCGTATTGTTTAATGCTTGATGTTCCATGCACAAATATGTTACATTACGAAACCTGACAACTCACAGAAAAATATTAAAAATATCGTAGTGTAATTTGCATCTTCCCCTTCAAACAGATGTAATAGATAAATAGAGAAAAAGTCATTCCCAAATAATACAGACACGATACCACCGCCATCTAGAGAGCAAATCGGTCAATAAAGTTTGGACAAAATAAGTGTGCGTCAAATCACCTTTTTGAAATCTGCAACAATTTTGGACGATTCTGTAGAGAAATTTCAAAAATTTTAAGCCTGCAGGTCTGTATCGTTGTTTCGGAGGCCGATTTGGTGGGGGCGTTCGATAAGTAGGAAGAGTTTCCATGGTCAACTATACTTGCGTACACAAGTGTACAAATAATAATGGCTAGGATGATAAGAGCGTTCACAGTAGGACACACCCACTTAGATGACGACATGATGTGCCTGTCCCCGTCGCAACACGCTGAAAAACTGAAAAATAAATGGGACAAACACATCTGGAATGGAATGGTCACAAAATTCCCACCCTTAAACGGAAATGAGAAGAGGAGGAGAACAGAGAGGTCAATGGAAAATTTCAACGGAAATTGTTAGAAAATGTATGATACTTTTGGCCTCGCTGCGTAATAATAATAATAATAATAATAATAATTGTTAAAAATTGCACTATATCCTCCTCCTCCTCTTCCCACCCTGCATGCCGATTTTCTCGAGAAGCATCTCTTTAATCCT